>ERZ1673730.358-NODE-358-length-62369-cov-38.680955_pt1 | contig 62369 bp, 72 predicted proteins | sample MGYA00580200_ERZ1673730 | MGnify/ENA primary metagenome ERZ1673730 (study PRJEB41218, sample SAMN15661761) | gut metagenome | host: Homo sapiens | place: Canada: London | collected 2015-08-20/2019-03-30 | study: EMG produced TPA metagenomics assembly of...
AAAAGCCGATGGCCCATCTGACTTCCTCGGGATAACTCAATCCTCGGGATTAGATTCTCATGGAATTGTAACAACAAAGACAGAGTGGTATCCCAGCTGGCTCCATTCCAAGTGAATTTCTAGCCAGAGGCGGGATTAAGTGTTAGCTTGCTCGCCACTGGCTAAGCGCATGCTGAGAAAGTTGGGCTGGAACAAAGAGGTACATAAAATGTCGAGAAAGCTTTCAGAGGACCTTCATAATCCGTATCTGTTTTCCGAGTATAAGGCTGGAGAATACGAGTATGAAGTAAGTGCAGACGGTAAATCCGCAACCGGCTCATTGAAAATTGCGGAGGATCCCGAGCGAGACAGCAAAGCGCAGGCATCTGCGGGTGGAGAGTTTCGGCGAGGTAAAGATCACGAGTGGGGAGCTGATGATGGAGGCCATTTAATTGGCGCACGGTTCGGTGGCGAAACAGGGGAAGAGAACCTGACTGCGCAAAATCGGAATCTGAACAGAAGCGATTATAAACAAATGGAAAACGACTGGGCTGCCCGGCTGGAAGACGGAGAGAAAGTGTTTGTACATATAGAAACGGATGGCGTTGAAAGACCGAATGCCTATATGGGTTACGCGATTTACGAATCACCGGATGGTACGCGTGACTTTGATACGTTTCATATGGTCAATGAGAGCAGAAGCGAAGTTGCAAGCTGGGAGGAAGAAGCAGCTGAATGGAAAGAGTCAGAAGAATATGATCAATTCGAGGAACCGATAGAAGAGGAAGAAACAGCTGAATTGGAGGAACCAGAGAAATTTGAGGAGTGCGAACAATCTGACGAACCGTTAAACAGCGTCGAGAACGATTATGCACAAAGCGACGCAGAGATAAGCACGGAACAGGAAACATCAGATCAAGAGGAGAACGGATATCTCGGAGATGCCGCAACAGAAAACGCTTCTTCCGAGAGTTCATATGAAAGCGAGTCGAGCATGGAAACCACGTCGTCAATGGGCGATGATTAGCCAGGAGAGATATGGATGAGACATCAGATTATTTTTGGAACCTCTGTTATAAACAATGAGCCGCCAACGGTAAAGGATCCTACGGTTTTTTTCCCGGGACGAGCAATGACAGGACAGTCAGGATTTCAAATCAATGATGATATCATGTCCAAACACATTCTCCTGCTGGGCGGTTCGGGCTGTGGTAAAACAAATTCGTTCTGCTATACGGTTAAAGCGCTTAGGGAGTCGATGAATGGAGAAGATATCGCAATCATTTTTGACACCAAGGGAGAGTTCTACGACGAGTTTTCCTGTGCGGGTGATTATGTGATTGGAAATAGCGCCCGTTTCCGCAGGATAAGCTATACTTGGAATATTTTTGACGAAATATTGGCTGATGGATGGGACGATGCAAGTGTTTCCATGAACGCCCGTGAACTCGCGGCGGCGTTGTTTCACAACCGCGGATCATCTACACAACCTTTCTTCTGCAATGCGGCGAGAGACATTTTTCGCGGAATATTGCTGCATTTTGTTCGTCAGGCGCAGGTCGACCCGGAGGGTTGGCACAGCAAGCTGAACAACGCAGATCTCATGAAGGCGTTTCAGAGCTTTCAAGTCGAACACTACATAAAGATATTCAGGCACTATCCTGATTTGAATTCTCTGATTTCTTATTTTGGAGATGGGAAATCAAATCAGGCGTTGGGAGTGTTCGGCGAACTGAATAGCATGCTCTCGGAGTATTTTGTTGGTATCCTCGCAGAGCATACGCCCGAGAGGAGCATCTCAATGCGGCAAGCTGTCCGGAAAAAGGGCGGGCATGCAATATTTGTTGAGTATGATCTTGCAGTTGGCGAAACACTGACGCCTGTTTACAGGCTGCTGATTGACCAAGCTTTGAAAGAAGCATTGAGCAGAACGCAAAAAGCCGGAAACGTTTATTTTATTGCCGACGAGTTCAAACTTCTGCCCAAACTGCAGCATATCGATGATGCGCTGAACTTTGGCAGAGGTCTTGGCGTGCGTGTCATGGCAGGGATTCAGAGCATCGATCAACTTTACGATGTTTACGGCAAGGAAAAAGGCGCTGTTATTGCCAGCGGCTTCGGAAGTATTTTTGCCTTCCATACAAATGATGGCTCATCCAGAGAGTACATTACGAACAGATTTGGTCCCAACATGATTATTTATGAATATACAAGCAGCCAGAAAAACGTAATTGCAACGAAAGAAAGAGATGGAAATACGGTCGAGTCGTGGGATCAAATGGAATTAGGCGTTGGTCAAGCAGTGATCGGTCTTGGCTATGATGCACCTTTTTTATTCCAGTTCGATGAATACGGAAAGTAGGGTGAAGAAATGGCGTGGAAGAATCGAAGAGAAGTTGACGCGGCAAATCAACATCTCTCCAATATATATCGCAGCCGCGGGCGGCTGGACGGGTTGGGCGCATATCTGTCCGCTGGCGGTATTCCCGCAAGCTTTATGATCAGTGGCGGCGCAGGTCCGGAAGAAAAGTACGAACCTTTGTATCAGTTTCTGGATGCGTTCATTGGAAGGTATCCCATGATCGTGATTCATAACAACGATGTGCACATGGAGGCGCTGGTTTCGCAGACATGGCAGGACGCGGGAGTCGGAGACAGCGCACCCTTATGGGTTGTAAATCATCGCAATCCAGAGTTTGAACCGTTTGCCGCAATGAGCGATACACAGGTTGTGACCGTGATGCGCCAACTTGCCAATAAGCTCTGTTATACGGTAACGCCGCGGTTTGAACGGGTAATCAGAGCGCATATTTTCATCCTGAAGGAACTGGAGATCCCAATCAGCTTGTCTGGCTTTTATTACCTGTGCCAGTTCCAGGATATGGGCGAATTTCATGACAATATCCTGTCTCTGCCGTGTGGAGAAGCGACTGGAAGCCGCATTTGGGCAGATCTTGGCGTAGATAGTGAAGACAGCAACAATCAATTTGATCTGTTTCGTACTGTGATTTCCAATTTAGCAGGAGACTGCGTTCAAAGCGGATGGAACACGGAGAACCGTGTCGCATCGAAGAATTGCCTCGAGGCGATTCGGCAAAATGCAACGATGCTTCTTTCCGTAAATGATTTATACACGGAATTGCTGTTTCCGTATCTGGTAGAGGAACTCAAAGGCAACGCGCAGCAACCATTTATTCTGCTGATGGATGGCGTTCGTATAAACGATGAGCATCTTTCCGAGTATCTTCGCCGAGGAAATTCCGGATGCTATTGCGGAATTATCTCCGATAATGTTGTTGACGCAATTGGCGGCGATGAGAATGCATTTTTGAGATTTGCAGAGAGAATGAACTGTTTTATTTTCTTCAAGCACGGAACAGGCAAAACGGCTGCTGCCTTGTCTGAGATTATAGGAAAATACGACCATACGAAGGTAGAAGCTTCGCAGGGAAACGCCCGCGGATTCTTTCGGATTCTTCCGCATGACAGACACGAGGACATCCGCTTTTCAACGGAAAATCGATATCGCGTTATGCCAGAAGAAATCACTGGACTCTACCCAGGTCAGGCAATCGTATTTGACGCCAGTACTGACCAGATTATTTATTTCAACTAAAGGAGTGCTTTCCTATGGCGTTTGATTTTAACGGAAACAACCGGTCTGCTGCGACTCCAAACAGTACTACACGACGAGACATCGACTATGCCTCAGTGAATGCGGACTCCGGATTTTCCGATAAAGACACTGGCGGTTTTAGCGGGAGACGTGATCAGGCGAGCGGGTTTGGAAGGCAGCCCTCTGGAAGCCAAGTATCTTCCGGGGAAACAACCAGAAGACAAGCAGGATTTCAGAACCGACCGACAGGCTATTCTAACAGGCCGGAGCAAAACGACAGTAGGAACAATCCACCTGCCGGATTAACCAGAATGACGCCAAGACCTCCAGCAAAACGACCGACAGCGCCGCGTGGAGGGTCAGGCAGATATCCAAGTATTCCGTGGAGAATCATATTTCTTGTGATGGGAATTGTGATTGCGGTAATTCTGTGTGTAGTCTTCAGAGAAGCTATTACAGAATTTCTGGCGCAGGTTTTAGCATGGGTCATAGTCGTTTTAATCATTGTCTGCCTGCTCAAATGGCTTGTTTTTGGAGGCAGACGCCGGAGGTAAATGCTCCGTCGTAGTACCCATTTTGTTTATGTGGAGCGTGCATTATGAGAGCGGATATGATCAGGCGAACCACACAGTTTAATTTTGTAATGCTGATTGCGTCCTTGGGATTGGGCGGAGTTTCCTGGATTCTGTGCCTTCTTACATATAATTCCCTTGTTGACGTATGGCCGCGGCCATTTGTAATCGGCGTGGTCTTTGCTATTCTGGCGTTCTTTGTTACATTAGGAGTGTTTGCCGTCAGCCTTCTTCAGGGAGCATTTGAAGAGAACATTCTGAACGGCGGAGGGGCTGGTTCTGTACTGATAGCGGTCTTTGCCTCGACAGTTCTTATTGCGGCATTAGGAACCTTATTTCAGTGGATTTATGGGCTGCATTACGACCGGGAACCAACTGAACCTACAGCGTATATTTTTGTCATAGACGACTCGGGATCCATGGAATCTAACGATCCTGACCAATTGAGATATGCTGCAGTCAATAAGGTTCTCGAGAAAAAGCCTGCTGATTTTCCCTATATGATTTACGGCTTTTCCAATCAGGTTTCCATTCTGCGAGAGATGATGCCAATTTCAGACGGAGCTATGGATATCACTGGGAACAATCGGGGCGGCACATGCATCAAAAAGGTAATGAATCAGGTGATTGCTGATTGCCAGAATCATATCTGGGAAGGCGGCGAGCATCCGAAAGTAATCCTCTTTACGGATGGACACGCATCAGACGTGGGCTGGTTCAGTTCCATCAACAAGGCACTGAAGCAGTTTTCCAAAAATCACATCAGTGTCAGCGCCGTTGGGTTAGGAGCCGTAGATTATGCGTTAATGCAGAAAATTACAGCAAAGACAGGCGGCGTATTTATAGATATCTCTGACGTGGCAATGCTGGGAGACGCAATGGAGGATGCAGCAAATCAATACGCTGTTGACGACCTTCTTACAACACGCTATTCTTCGCGCCTGAATTTTCTGTTTGGCTTTCTACGGATTCTTTTTCTTACGATCCTGGGAGCCTGCATTGGCAGCGTCTGCGCTGTGACGTATGGGAAAACGGACGCAGCAGATTTTGTAATACTAACCTCTGTCATTCAATCGTTTGCCGGGGCGTTGCTCATGGAGCTGCTGACATCTATGTCAGGTTTGTCGGATCGATTCTGTTGGTTTGTCCTTTGGATGTTCATTGCGGCGATGCTTTGTACACAAAACAGCGGGTATCGGCGAGGTTATGCCCGCCCGTCCAGAGGAAGAGGAAAATCATCGAGCGTGTTACGCTAAGGAAGGAATTGAATATGCGATTAACTCGAACGCGCGGATTTAACCGGTATGCGCAAAGAGATTTTGATCAGGAAAGAGCGGATCTCAACGAAGGCTATCACAATTACGCGCAGGAAACCGAGACAAATATAAACGACGTTTTGACCAGCGATGTGTATACGCTGGAACAGAAAAAGCAATTTCTCCGTGCAGCAAAAATTGATCTTATGCAGAAGAGTCAAGACTACAGCGAGAAAATGCAGCAGATCAATGAAGAAGAGGCACAGCACCTGATGGATTCAATGGCTGATACATACTGTGGTTTATACGATGCGCCACTGCCGCAATCCAATCAGACACCGACCAACTACTGCGGAACAGCTGCAAAGGAAAGTGCTGACAACGAATATGCTTCTGGCAACGAACAGTTCAATGATATGTGAAAAAGGATACCTGTTATGCCAATGATGAATCAAAGACCGGGAACCAGCCGCCCGAATTCACGCCCTTCTGCACCGAGCTACAACAGGCGCGCAAATAGCAATCGAAGAGACATACGGATGGATAACAGCAGGCGAAGAAATAACCAGTTTCCCAAGCTGTTAGTTATCTTAATTCTGTTAGTTGGCATCTTTGCAGGTTCGGCTGTGCTGCTTACCTCGATGGGACGCAAAGACGGCAATTCAAAAAGTGTTTCTTCCGCACCGGAAGAGGCTGCGCATGAAGAGCTGCCTTCAGAGGAATTAGCAGATGAACCGCCAGAGGAACTACCAGAGGAGCCAGAATCCCTTTCAGAAGAACCGTTGGATATGACGCAGAAAGGGCAGATTTATACTGATGAGCGCATTCCAAACTACACGGCATCGAATCCCGTCTGGGAGACAATTCACTTTGCGTGGGAAAGTCAGGACAAGCGCGGCACAGTACAGGTGGACGTCTCAATTGACCGCGAAATGTACAGATATTACCGTGGATTGGGGCGTTATTATGCGGTAGATGAATATCAAAACTACATTAACGACGCCAACAACAAGGCGATTGCTGCAGAAATTGTTCAGGCAATCCGAAATACCAGCAATAACAACGCCTACAGTGACGCAGCAACTGTCCGGGAAATTGCGAAGTTTGTCCAGGACACGATAGAATATCAATATGATTTTGACACAACGGGTGAGGAGGAATATCCCAGATACCCCATCGAAACGCTTTATGAACGGCAAGGCGACTGCGAGGATACCAGCATTCTTATGGCAGCGCTTTTGAAGGAATTGGGCTATGAGGTTGGCTTTTTGCATTTACCGGGGCATCTGGCTGTTGTACTGCGAACTGCAGATAATTATTCTGGCGGCGACTATTACGAAATTGACGGTCATCGTTATTTGTATATTGAAAGTACAGGAAGCGGCTGGAATATCGGCGATATTCCAGAGGATGTCATGGGGCAACAAGCCGCATTCTATGCCATACCATAGCTGCATGAAATGGTCATAAGTGTCTTGAGATTAGTCAAAAAGGGAAGGTTCAATGCAATATATTTATCTTAGCCGTTGCTGGAACTTCTTCAAGGGCAGAAAAAGAAAGAGATGGCTGCTACAATGTGCAATTTTTCCTTGGATGGAATTACCACAAAATTGATTCCACTCGATTTAAACGGTATCGAAGACAGAATACGTTGGAATACGGTCTCAGCCGAATGGAAAACAATAGATGACCCGAATTATACAGCGCAAGCACTTAATATAGCTGAATACAGGAAAAAGAAAACGCAAGAAATTCTCTCTGGAAAAAGATATATCCACGGAATTTATACATCACTGGAAATCTACACCAAGTCTGGAACGCACATAGGATTTATTAATTGTTATCCTTTCCCACAAAAACAAGACACAACTGATTCACTAGCAATAGGCATTATTATTCCTGAAGGCATGTATCGTTCGAAGGGATATGGCACAGAGGCTCTAAAAATTTATTCCGAATACCTTTTCAAATGTGGTACGAGCTTTATTTTTCTTATTACGACCTGTTCCAACTATCCAATGCTTTCTGCTGCAAAGAAAAATGGTTTTTCCTTGTGTGGCGATTTTGAGAATCAGATGACGCAAACTATTTTAAAGAAACAACGCAAAATGAGGATCGGCTATGATAATACTGAGAAATCAGACACTTTCAATTTTTGACATTTCAAAGAGAAAAACTATAATAGATTTTTCAAACTACGGTTATTTTAAGAAAGCAACAATACCATTTTTTGTTGCTGCTAGCTTTTTTGACTTGTCTATAAAGGAACGTGGTCATAGAGAAATCAAAAAGTCCATCTATAACTACTGCCATAAGCGAAATCAATATACTCTTTTGTGGAATACAGCCTCTGACGCCTGCGTTCTTCTAGATATTAACGAAGCAACTTATTTTGAAGGAACTGAAACCACTCAAATAAATTCAGATTTCCTGTCCCTTCTCTATGATCTTGGCTTTTTTGTAGACGCAGACTTAGATGAGGTGTTTCGGATTAATCTCCTTAGAAAAAAGCATGCATATGCGTATCCAGAAGACAAGCATATTGATGTCGAAATTCTTCCCACACAGACTTGTAACGCCCGTTGCTTCTATTGTTTTGAACAAAAATATAACAGCTTAACTATGAATACAGAAACAATCGAAGCAGTGATATCTTATCTTTGCTCACGAGTTACACAAGAATCAAACGTATGTTTTATTTGGTTTGGAGGCGAGCCGTTGCTTGGAGAAGAGATAATTGATCAAATACTGGCGGGTGTGAATAAATATTTTCATGGGCAGCTTCCATATTATTCGTCAATTACAACCAATAACAGCCTCCTTACATCGGAGATGTTTTGTAAGTTCAAAGGCACTTGGAATGTTAGAGATGTCCTTACAACAATAGATGGTTTTCGAGAAGAGCATAACCGACGGAAAGCCTATGTGAGCCAGTCTTTTGATGCTTATACAACTACAATTAAAAACCTTAGAAATCTTGTGCGCGCAGAAATACGGACAACTTGCAGGATTAACCTCGATAAAGACAACGCAGGGCAACTTGATAGGATATTAGATGATCTTATGGAATTTTCACAACATTCCAATTTTAATGTGCAAATTACGACGCTGCGAAATAAAACCAAACAAGAAAATAGCAGAAATAAGTATTATGCTGCAGAAGAGTATTCTGCATTCTATCACGAAATGATCCCGAAACTATTTGAGAGAGGTTTTGTTCAAAATCCGCTGTCTCAACTTCCGTCTAGGGATAGCTCCAATTGTATTGCTTGCGCGCTAAACAAAATTGTAATCAACGCTAATGGGAAACTGTTTCGATGTGTGCAAGACTCGTTGTCCGATAAAAATTCTGTAGGAGATTGCGTCAATGGAATACGAGGTAATTGGAATTATTCAAAGTGGTATTATGAAATTGACAACTTGGGCGAATCTTGTGAGAAATGTGTCTTTTTGCCATGCTGTCAAGGCGGCTGTAAGTATTATCGCCTTTCACCATCCTTCGATACGACACCATGCTTTAGAAAAAAGTTTTATATTGACTATATAGCTGATCAAATCATCAGGAAATATTCTAAGGAGATAAAAGAATGTCCTATTTAGTAGTGCCTGGATCGTTTGCACCTAAATGTCCAAAGTACGCAAAGGGACGGACTTCACAGAATGTCCATTCCATTTCCTATCACCGGTGCAATTTCAACTGCGAGTTTTGCTTTTTTAAGTACTACAAACACACAAACAATTATGTTGATTTTTCTGCTGAAGAATTTGAAGAACTAGTAAACAAGCTTCTTCCAACTGGTCAGATGTTTAAATTCACGGGAGGCGAACCTACTCTCAACCCTGAGCTTGAACGAGATTTGAGTATCGTTAAGCAGGCGGGAGGGACATGCTTCGTGGACACAAACGGTTCATTTCCAATGTTGATTGAGAAACTAATTCAGACCAATCTAGTCGACCTTTTTGGCATTTCGCTAAAAGGATTATCTGCGGCAGAGGCAGTGAAAAGATCTGGGACACGGAATGAAGAGAGCTGTTGGGGTAATGTGTTAAAAAGCATTTCAATCATTTCGAATAATTCCGCAGCTGATTTAATTGTTACGTATGTGTGCTATGATGACTTTGAGACACGGTATTTGGATGAGTTTGCACATATTCTCTTGAAATATCAAAATGTGTTTTTGAAAATTAATAACTATCAACCAAACGAAGACCATCCAACACCAAATCTTAGGCCTCAAGAACCGCTCCTTTTAGCGGACATGATAGAATCTTATGTAAAAGAGCATCCTATTTGGAAAGGTCGCGTTACATTGGTAAATGGTCCAAAAGCAATATCCGACGCGTCAGAAATAATTTGGATTTGAGGTGCGCTATGGAGTATAAGGAATCGATATTCAATTTTGAAATACCGTTTAAGGGAAAAACAATACTATATAACACATATTCTGGTGCACTGAGCCTGATAGATCGACCGCTGAACCAATACACAAAAGAGTCGGAACGCTCGGAGTTGGCGAAGCAAGGATTCATTGTTGATGTGAGAATTGATGAAAGAAATCGGCTTATAGTCGAAAGAAATCGAGAGTTGTACACTACGAGAATTCGTTATCTCCACATTGAGATCGCACCAACAATGAATTGCCAAGCTCACTGCTGGTATTGTTTCGAAAATGCTTGCACAGAAAAGCACACCATGTCCAAAGGTGTAACCTTGGACACTATAGAGTTTATCAAAACGCAGATATTAAGATCCCAATGCGAAGAATTGTGCCTATTGTTCTTTGGTGGAGAGCCACTTCTGGCAATTGATCAAATAATGACAATCGGTGAGGCGATTAGCTCATATTGCGAAAGCAATAGTATTAAATTTTATTCGGAAGTCATTAGTAATGGTATTGCATTTACCTCCGAAGTAGCTGATAGAATTATTCCAGCTATCCATATGTCAAGTTTGCAGGTCACTTTAGATGGAATACGCACTACCCACGATAAGTCGAAAGGTATTCCGTGCTTTGATCGTGTAATCGAAAACATTGTAGAAAATGCTGATAAGACGCGAATTTCTGTTCGAGTTAATGTATCTTCAAAGAACAAAGACGAAATCGCCGAATTGGTCGATTGGTTAATGGTGGACAAAGGGCTAGATGGTAAAATTCGTGTCTATCTAGCCAGAGTAGATGATTTGGATAGTTGTGAATCGGTAGGAGAAAGATGCTTGGACAATTTCTCTTTTGTGGACTTTAGAAATGATTTCATCCAAGGTGCAATCAAAAAGTACAATAGTTTTGCAATTGACGATTTGTTACCTGAAATTAAAAGAAATTATTGTGGTTATGAAAAGGTACCACAGATTATGATTGGACCAGATGGGGAACTGTATAGATGCCAACGGACGATGGGAAACCGAAAAAATGCTATTGGGGACATTTATGCAGGCAGCTTTTTCTCAACATCAGAATTATCACTGATCCGCCCCTTGGATGACAGCTGCCTTTCAAACTGCAATCTTTTACCTATTTGTTTTGGCGGCTGCCCAAACGAACGTCGTAAAGGGAAAGCATTAACCTACTGTTTATTGAAAAAAATGCAAATAGAAAAAGATCTCTTTACTTATGTCACAGCAAAACTCAACGGTTAAAAGCATAAATGTGCTTTTGATACTTTTGGAGGAAGGAGGAAAAATAATGAGCATTCTTGTTGAAAGACGAGATGTTGAGTGCAATGTCTCTGGCTGCTGCACCGCGGGTTCCTGCCCGAGCAACATCGACTAATTACGAGGAACGGCAACCGGATTATACCGGTTGCCTGTTCATTAAAAGGATGGGTTGTATGGGTTTAGCTCCAGCGTTACTCCGCAAGGCAAGTATTGCGATGAATATTCCAGTGTTTCTAGATTATTATTGTGTTCTACAGCATGGAGAGTCAATGGTAGCAGGAAATAGATGCTGTGAGAAACTGGTGCTCACCGCGACTTCAACTAACGGAAATGAATACATTTTTAAATTCTATAGTATCCCTTCGATTGATGACAGTATTCAAGTATGGAATAGACAGATTGCCTTTGCGGAAAAATTGCGTGCAAACGGAATTAAAACTCCACAGTATTATCAAACAAACAATAAGTACACAGTCGTTTTTGAAATAACTAATCAGATATGGTGTGCTACTGCTGAAAGTTATGTTGCAGTAGATAATATAGAGATAACACCAACTGTAATGGGAAAGTTGGCACAGTTATTGGCTCAAATGCATTTGATTTCGGAACGCAATGGCATTACTATAGGCATTTCCGCACGCTGGTATAATGCTGCGTCAAAAAATGAAATTATACGCTTTGACAAGTTCATCCAGAACCGCCCGCTGCAGTGTCATCCTAGACTTATTAGGCTATATGATAAAATCTGTGAACAAGGGAACGAACTCAACTTTAATATAAAGCGGTGTTTGCCTATGCTTCCTTCGCTAGCAGTTCAGGGAGATCTTTCAATGACTAATATTTTTTTTAGTGGATCAGAAATAGGTGTACTAGATTTTGATCAATCTGGGGATTGCTGCTTGGTGAGCGATTTGATTTTGCAGAGCGCCACTTGGATAGAATTGATGCGCCAGAAGTACGACATGGCATATTCTGATGCTCTAAACATTGTATTGAACAGCTATCGATCAAGAAGGAATTTTAATAATATCGAAGAGCACCTCAGTCAAATGCTTATTAAAATGACACAGGCGTTTAACTACAAAAGAGTTAATTACATTGCGGATATTGGTCGAACATGCGATTTTGATGCTGCGCTTTATTATAACGAGCTGGAAAAAATAGAAAATTATTTAAACTAGAACTAAATCAGGTGCTTATCTATAAAAGCCAATTAAAACTTTAAAGCAAATGAGAAATACAAATACCATACGCCCGCAAAAATACATCGGCGATCACCTGCTTTGGCTGATTACGGCGATGCTTTGGTATCGAGGAGTTCTATTTACCGCGATTCCTGGAATGACTGTCAAACAATCCAAGATAATCTTATGGATTTCGGCGCTTGTGCTTGTTGCTTTCGGGTACATCATTACGATGAAAAAGCGCAGGAACAATCTGAGCCTGTTTACCAACATTCTTCTCCCGTATGAGCTGTATGCAGTAGTTACCTACCGCACGTATCTTCCCAGACTGGTTTGGAGTTCGGTACTGTTTGCCAGCATTTTGTCGCTTGCCTTTATCATCCTTGGTATGCTTCCAACGACGCACAGCGAACAGCAAAGTGCAGAGGGGCGGAAACGTCAAGTTGTTCACAGCCTGCTCGGAGTCAGGACAATAACCGCTATTTGTATCTTGGTTTTGATAGTGCCAATAGGTGTCAGCAAGGTGTTCGGGCTTGGACTGATGACCACAAAAACGCCGCTCGTTTCTTCAGCATCTGAAGCTGAAAAATGGACAGTCAAAAACAATATTGACATGGTTCGATTGCTTCGGGAGGAAGAATGGAAAGAACTGAGTCCACAGCAAAAGCTGGACGTATTGGGCGTGGTTTTGAATATTGAGATCCGATATTTGGGGCTGAACCATGAGGTGTACTTAAAGAGCAGCGTTTTGAACGGTGAGACTGCGGCACATTATAACCACAAAGACCATGAGATTGTGATAGACCTCGGTCAACTGGAAACGGCAGCTGCTGCCGACGTGTTGGAAAGCTTGTGCCATGAGTGTTTCCATGCTTATCAATATCAAATGATTGCGTTGTATGAGGATACTCCGGAAAAATACCGGAACATGCTGCTGTTTCAATATGTGGGCAGTTACATAAAAGAAACCTCTAATTACAACGACGGAAGTGGTGATCTGATGGACTATTATTATCAAACGATAGAGATTCAAGCCAGACAATATGCTGAGCTCTCCGTTGCAGATTATTATGGCCGTATCAGAGAATGTCTGACGGCAGAGGACTAGAAAAGATGAAAGCTTCAGAAAAGAATCTGGACAAGATCCGCGGCGCTCTGATTGGTGGAGCAATCGGAGATGCGCTTGGCTACCCCGTTGAGTTTTTAACCCTCGACAGGATCACCAGCAAATACGGCGAGCTGGGTATCACCGCATATGAGCTTGACCGTGCGAGCGGAAAAGCGCTGATATCGGACGACACGCAAATGACGTTTTTTACCGCGAACGGGATTCTGTTCGGAGAAACGCGAGGGCGTATGCGCGGCATTGGTGCTGCACCGCATGACTATGTGGCGATGGCGTATCAGGATTGGTTGACAACGCAGTATGCGGATTATCGAACAGGTTCACAGACGAAGCGGTATGACTGTGGCCGCGGTGTGTCATGGCTGTTGGATGTCCCCGAGCTGTACAGCCGGAGAGCACCAGGCAATACCTGCATTTCCGCTTTATCTGAGGCACGCAAAAACCGTAATGCGGGCGATTACATAGAATGCCCGCAAAACAACAGCAAAGGCTGCGGCGGCATTATGAGAGTGGCTCCTCTGGGAATCCATGACGCAAATACACCGATTGAGTGGCTCGATCAAGAGGGAGCCTATCTGTCAGCGATTACGCATGGGCATCCTTTGGGTTATCTACCCGCCGCAGTCCTGACGCATATTCTGAACCGAATCGTTTTTCCGCGTGAAAAACAAATGACGCTCGTGGAAATCATTGACGAAGCAAAAGAAACGACCAGACGCCTGTTTGACGCTACGGACTATCTTGACGACCTGTGTGCGATCATCGACAAGGCGGTGCGGTTGGCTGCGAATCATGATACGGACAGGAACAATATCAGGCAGCTGGGCGGCGGTTGGGTAGCCGAGGAAACGCTGGCGATTGCAATTTATTGTGCGCTGCGCCACGAGCATGATTTCTCGGCCGGTATCATCGCGGCTGTGAACCACGACGGCGACAGCGACTCCACCGGCGCGGTCACTGGCAATATTCTTGGCGCGATCAACGGCTTTGATTCCATCGAGGCGAAGTGGAAGACTGGTCTTGAATTGATGGATGTTCTTCTTGAAATGTCAGATGATCTCTGCCAAGGCTGCCTCATGAGCGAATATGATGCCTATTATGATCCGGATTGGGCAAGGAAGTATATCGAAGCGCACTGGAAGCCTGAACGCTGAAAGAAACAGAGGTATTTTGATTTGGATGAACTGGATTTTGAATATTTGAATACATTCCCGGATGGTGATCCAGCAGGCAAGGCACTGGTTTTTCTCAAAGCCGGAATCAGTACATTTGCGAAGAAAAACTATAGAGATGAGCCAACACTGAAGCTTATCGTTGCTGCGTTGACGCAGGCTCCACTTCTCGTCCCGGTCGGGGCCGATTTTGATGAACTGCTTGGGGGACTCAATCCCGAAGATCTGTCTCCAGATCAGGAACTCCATCCGAAGAGCGGAAGCAAGCCGACTTGGGTAACGGCACGGCTTAGTGATGGCACAGAAGTGATTCCCATGTTTACTTCCAGAAAAGAGGCAGCCAAAGGCGAGAAAGTTCCGCTTATGCTGTATGACCCGAAGGACTATTTTCGGATACTCATGGAGATTGATATGCCGGCCATCATCAATCCGTTTGGCGAGGCACCTTTCTATATGAGCCAAAGGTTCATAAAAAATGTGGTGTTGCCGCAGCTGCAGTAACGGCAGCACCACATATGGCAAATCCTTTATGTATGCCGTGAAGCAAGGGGAAAGCATTCTCACTTTGAAAAATACGGCTTAATTATTGCACGCGATCATTCATAGATTTGGTCTCAGCGTGAACTGTAAAAAACTCGGCCATCGAGATTCCAAGCACCTTGCAAATTTGCTCAATGGTATCTACGGAAAGCTGGCTGCCTCTGCAGCGAGAGACGCGAAGCGTCGTATAGGGAATGTTTCCGCTTTGACATAGCTGGTATAATGTCATGTTTCTCTCATGCAGTAATTCATCCAATCGTGCGTGCGTATTCAATGTCCTTTCACTCCTATCAAAAAAAGCAGGGTAAACTTTTGATGATAGCGTTGAATGCAAAAGTGAAGGTCATATAAAGTATCACCTTGCGCACTCAACGTCCATTACAGAGCCGTTTGAGGGCCAATTCGATATCAGATTAAGCCCTTTTCACGGCAGCTTTCATGTATTTAAGCATAGCAAAGCAGACGAGATGAAGGTCTCCATTGCAGAAGTGAACGTCACCTCGCCAGAACGGATTATGTGCGGTCACTTCCTGCTTTGCTATTGTTGCTTACTTCTTTCTCAGCAGTCGAGGTGTCAGATCCACCTCATCTGCCGGTATTGCCTTGAGTCCCATCACTTCCTTCAGCTTCAGGAACTCCTCGCTGTCCGCAAGCTCAAACGGCGTCTTGCCGCCCAGCTTGCTGCGTCTGGTGCTGTTGATGTGGTTGAGCAAAAGAATGATATCTTCCTGCGTGTAGGGGCTGAAGCTCTTCCCGCGAGGGAGAACATAGCGGATATACTCGTGGTTCTTCTCTACATGAGGTTTCTGCCAGGAGGCCTGTGGGTCACAGTAGTAAATCCTTGTCCGTCGCTGGCCGTCCACAGTGAATTCCATTTCTCTGGTGTGCTTGAACTCAGCGCCGTTGTCAGTCAAGATTATCGGAAACAACTTCCGGAAGGTGTCCAAGCCCAGTGCCGCTGTCAACCAGTCAAATTGTTCCACTACGGTTTCTGCTTTACCATCCCGCATTAGAAAAATCAGCATCAGGTTTTGCTCTACGAAAATCAGGGTCAGCATTCGTTTTCCCTGTTCCCGGCAGCCCTTCACTGTGTCCATTTCCACATAGGTTGCCTTGGGGTGCTGTGCCATGTAGGTGAAGAAGTCTTCGTAAGTCCTGTCCTGTCGGTACTTCTGGTTCAAGAATCCTTCTGTTGGCGCCTGCTTCTTCTTTCTGGGACGATACCCGACCTTGCGGCGAAGATCCAGATTTCCAACACTCAATCTCCCGGAATCGATGTAGTTGTACAGTGTTCGCTGGCTTACCGGAAGCTCTGCTCCATGCTCCGCATAGATGTGAGTCAGGGGCTGCCCCTTCTTAATGAGCGGTGTTACCAGAGCATCCAGAGCTGCCATCGCTTCCTTTTGCATCTGTGGCTTGTTTCTGGCCTCTGCGTACCGGCGCTTTGCCACAGCATCTGCTTGCTGTGCGGTGTAGTATACTCTGTCGGACTTGCATTTTCTGCGTCTGCTGCAAACATTGCAGACGTAGGGCGGTTTCTGCAACTCCTTGCAAGGATCGTCATTGTATGCCCTACATACTGTCTGGCAGTCCACTTCTTTGCAGGTGTAGCACATTTGGTGGCAATTTTCCTTCCCACACAAACCGCCTCGTCTGCATCCTGTGGCGTTTCGGCAGCGTTTTCCTAATGGATGTTCACCGGGAATCTTTGTGGCGTTCCGTCGCAATTCTTCCGACACATATCGTCGGCTTTTGTGGATTTGCTCGGCTATTTCACTCAGGCTTTTTCTCGCATATATCCCTGCTTCGATTTCTATTCGATCCGACAATGTCATTCGACTCATGTTTCCCTGCTTTCTGCAGGATGTGACCGAAACTATTATACCGCTTATTGCAGGGGTGAACGTCACCCTATAACCACTTTTTTACCCCTAAAATGTTACCTTCACTTTTGCAATCAACCCTTTTGATGATAGTATCATATCACAAACGTTGTCCAATAAACAGGACTTATAAGACTCGCCCCACAATTCGGAACTCCAGTTCCGGCGACGCTGGCTTCGGTGCATATGCCTTGTTGTAAGACACCATAACCGGCTGCATCCGCCGCACGCCGTCACTGCTGAGATATGCTTCCAGATCATCCGGCTCTTGTTCGGCGTATGCCTTGATATAGCCTTGTCCATCGTAAATCATGACGCCAACTTCGCCGGTTCGGAGTGTCTCACATTGCTGCACCCACACGATCTGACCGTCATGATAGACAGGCTCCATGCTGTCGCCGGATACCCGAACTCCGAACTCTGCGCCATCCGGGATGCTGCTCTCCGGGAAGCTGACCATCTCAAAGTTTCCTTCATCCAGAAACGCGCCTGTACCAGCGGATACCGGCAGGTCGCTGACCGGCATGTCCAGATAGCGGATCTCCAGCATTGGCGGCATTTCCCGATACTTCCCGGATGCAATCAGATCTTCCCGATACTCTTTCATTTTCCGACGCCCCTCTGCGTTCAGCAGGGGGCGTTTTGTATTGCTCACAAAATAATCAAAGCCATCCTCCAGATGCAGCGCAGCACAGATGGCCAGAAGCTGGTACGCACTTGGAATCGATATACCCTTTTCCCACTTGTTCACCGCAACGCGCCCAATGTCCACGCCATATCCCATTAAGATCTGACTGAGCTGCTCCAAGCTCAATTTCATGCTTTTTCGCGCAGCACGAATCTGGTTGCCAATATAATTGCACGCACGGTCTTTTGCCGCATTGTAGTCCGGCAGATTCGCCTGATACGCAGCCAAATGTTTCATTCCTGTTGTCATGATGTATTCCTCCAATTTGGGATGTTCTCATTATAGCCATCGCAGGTATGCTTGTCAATGAAATGTTCTTGTGTGTTTACAAATGCGTCATTGACGGTTCTTTATAGCGTCTATATAATAAAACCATCGTCAATCCCATAACCTCTGGAACACGCGCCTCCACTCCTTGGGCGTGTCTGTCGAAGCCTCTCCAGACAGAGCTGTTCCGATCAGGGATTGTCAGCATACAGAATCGAAGTCAAACATGGAATCAGGAAAGAGGGGTAAGCATGAATCTAGCAGTAAATTGTGCAGTGAAAGCAGATCGGGCGATCAGATGTCCGATTTGCCAAAGAGGACGGCTTCTCAACGCCGCCGAGCATACAGACCTTCGCAGCCTGCGCCTGTTCCGACCGGAACAGGCAGACCGCGCGCAATGGTTCTCCAAATGCCCGAAGTGCGGGCAGCAAATCGGGCTTGCAATCTGCCCGGTTGAAGTAATCATCTAAACTGTAATTCAAAATCCAAATAATATGGTACCAGTCAAGCGCACCAACCGCCCACCCTAGAATGTGGGAACGCCGCGTTCGGAGCCTTACGGTAAGCTGTTCAGCTTTCCGTAGGGCTCCTTTTTTGTTTTTTTGCCCGTTTCGCTGAATAGCGGAAAGGGCATACATGCGCAGATGGGCTGAGAGCATAGCAAAGTATCCGTAATCTCCTCGTTTCTTTTTTGCTCAAGAAACGAAAAAAGGAGATTACAAAAATGGCATGGATCAACGGGCTTGAAAGAAAAAGGTTTAACGAGGAACAGAAACGCCTTGCAGAACAGTATCGTGCTGCAGGGATGACTGAGGAGCAGATTGAGCAGATGTATCAATTTGATCTTGTGGAATTTAACAGCAGACGCAGATTCAGCGAACATACACAACAGTTCTCAGAAAATGCTTTTGAGGAAAGTGATGATGACAAGTCGCCTCTTTTGGAAAAATATCTCGCACAGCTCTCCACCAGTCTTGACTTTTCTTTTGCCGGTGACCGGTATGGTTGGGTCGAGGAAATTGAAAAGCCAGAACTTATCAAAGGAATAAAAGCGCTGTCCAAAGAGGACATTGAACTTATTACACTCTACGTTTTTGATGATTTGACACAAAACGAAATTGGCGTTCGGTTTGGCATTTCGCAAAAAGCCGTCAGTAAGCGCATCGAGCAAATAAGAAAGCGCTTAAATAAATTTTCATAATTTTTTTAATTTGGTTCTAAGAGCGGTGCTTTCGCCGGCTACCACATGAGGGGATTCCCCTCACTGAACCTTGAAAAGTGAATACCAGCAACGCGGATCACACCGCAGGTTGGGAAACGCGCACGGCGCGCGCGAGGACTCGGAAGCAGCAAGCTTCCGGCGAGCGAGAAATGCGCTGTGGGCAGCCTTGGCAGGCTGCGTCATGCCGCCCAATCTGTTTGGACACACAACGTCTGGCCTGCACGTAAGACAGGCTGCCATGCGCTGGGGTTGAAAGCAGTAAAGACCCCAGTCACAGGCTGTGAGAGCTGCCAAGCTCTGTCCGCGCTGTTCCCCATCGCCGGGGCGCGAGCTGCAAATACGGCGGGACAAACTTTTCAAGATAGGATGAAAAATCATGATCAACGAACTTACCAGAAAAAACGCACATACCGAACTCGACCACATCTTCAAAACCATTCTCCCCGCGCACGGCATGACAGAGCGGCCGGAACAGATCCGGCTCAGCCACACCATGCTGGACGCCATGTTTGAAAACCGCATCGCACTGAGCGACGCCGGGACCGGCATTGGCAAGACGTATGCCTACCTGACCGCTGCCATTGTGTACAGCCACAGCAGATTGGTAGACGGGCTTCCGTTCCAGCCGGTCATCATTGCAACCTCCAGCATCGCCCTCCAGAACGCCATTGTGCGGGAGTATCTGCCGTTCCTGTCTGACGCGCTGGCAGACGATCCGCATATCACAACACCCATTCTTGCCGCCTTGCGCAAGGGCAAGAGTCACTATGTCTGTGACGAGCGGCTGCGCCAGCACCTGCAGCAGCGTCCAAACGGAAAGAACGTCATGCAGAAGAAAGAACTTTATTCCCTGCGGGATGTTCTGGATCTGGATGAAACGCAGAAACTCAGCAGCTTTGACCGGGAACGTGTCTGCGTTCCGCAGTTTTGTGACTGCAAACACCCGGACTGTCGCTATCGTCGGCATTTGACCGAGTGCGGGCAGAAACGGTATTTGTTCCAGATCTGCAACCAGAACCTCTGGCTGGCAGACTGTATGCACCGGGAAAGCGGCTTGAAGCCCATCCTCCCGGACGCCTGCACGGTCATTGTGGATGAAGCACACAAGCTGCCGGAAACGGCACGGGAAATGTTTGGCACGACCTTAGTGGCCAGAGAGATCCGCAGCGCGGTCGTCCGGCTGAAGCAGGACGGATACGCGCTGGCAGCAGACCGGCTGTTTGCGGCTTCTTCTATGCTTCTGCAAAAGATGGCAGAGCTGTCGCCGGAGTACCCTTTTGAGCTGCTCCATGATGATCTCAGCAGAGTCCTTTCTACGCTGTTTTTGATCGGCAGGAAGCTGTCCACGTTTCTGGAACCTGCCACAAAGCGGGCACTGGAGCAGCTCACCGATAAAGTCGTGCTGTTTCTTCGCCCCAAGACAGACGCCATCCGCTACACCGCAGAGGATGACGACGGCAAGCTCATGCTGTGCAGTGTCCCGGCAGACATCACATCCAGAATGCAGCACACGGTCTGGAGCAAACAGATCCCACTCCTACTTACCTCCGGAACGCTTGCCATTGGCAGCAGCTTTCGCCGGTTTCAGGACGAATGCGGGCTGTCCGGCAATCCAAGAGTCACAGAAGCGGTTGCCGTATCACCCTTTGACTACGCCGCAAATTGCAGATTATTTTTTCCGCAGCGGCCGCCTCGCTTTTCCGAGGACGAGCGGTATCCCCAAACTGTTGCCCGGCAGATTCTATACCTGCTGCAAGCGGCGAACGGACACGCCCTTGTTCTTTTCACCTCTTACAAGGATATGTCCACTGTCTGTGAATGTCTCTACCGGCTCAAAAGCGGCATCCCAATCTTCGTCATGCGCAGGAACCACCCACAGATCCTGCGGCAATTCAAGAGCACCCCCGGAGCCGTCCTCTTGGCAACCGGCGCTGCGTGGGAAGGCATGGACTTCCCCGGCGACTGCGTGTCGCTGCTTATCATTCCCCGGCTGCCGTTTGCATTCCCGGACGCCATCCACGAGCATGAAAAGAGAAACTATCCCGCCCTGCGTGACTTCATTCGGAGCGTCATCGTGCCGGAAATGCAGATCAAGCTCAAGCAGGGCTTTGGGCGCGCCATCCGCACGGAAACGGACACCTGCGTGGTTGCCATCTTGGATGAGCGATGCAGCGCCAGAGGCCGCTACCGGCAGGATGTATTGGATGCGCTGCCGGAAATGCCGATCTTGACAGAGGTATCCGATATCCGACAATTCCTCTACACCGTCAAGCCGCGGAGCTATTTTGAAGCGGCGGCATAATCAAATTCGTAAAAACAAAAAGGAGATCGACCATGTACAAACGGAAAATGAAACTCAGTCCCATTCACATCAGCCTCATTGCGCTGGCCATCCTGGTGGTCATTGCCGTAATTGTCACGTTCGCTGTCAAAAAGGACGAGCCGAAGGAGCCTGCCGCGCAGAGCGGCATTGTCTACGACGACTCCGCCATTGAAGGCGGTTGGGAGACGCTCTCGCAGGAGGAAATCGAGCAGCGCCTCAACGACAAGGTGCAGGCGGGCATGATCAACATCAGCTGCAACACCGCGCCGTATTTTAAGGACGGCAAGAGTGAAGGCAACGTCATGCTGGTCAATGAGCTGAACAATCTCTACCCGCAAAAGGTGGAATTTTATCGCAATGACACGGGCGAAAAGATCTACGAGTCCAAGGCCATTGCGGTCGGCAGCAAGATCGAGCGCGCAAAGCTCGATGTAGAGCTGCCTGCGGGCGAGTACGAATGTACCGCCTACTTTTCCAACTTAGATCCTGACTCCGGCGCAACCTTGGGCGTTGCCGGGGCCATCATCCATATCACCATTCAAAACTAACAAAACGAAAAAGGAGAACTCACTATGAAGAACATGAAGAAACTCGTATCCCTGCTCCTCGCTGTCTGCCTCATGGCAAGTCTCGCCATTGGCGCATCCGCTGCCGAACCCACCACGGTAGACGTCTCCGGCGGCACCGGCACCTCCAGCGTCAGCCTGTCTTCCACCTCGGACGGCACCCTCGACGGTGATCCTGCTGCGACCAAGATGAATGTCACCATCCCGACCATCCTCCCCATCGCAGTCGGTACGGACGGCACGGTCACGACGGCCACCGACATCCGCATCACCAATAATTCCTTTGGCGCAGTTAAGGTCGACAATGTCAAGGTCGAAGCCGGTACCGGCTGGAAGCTGACCGCATTCGGCAGCAAGGACAGCCTTGCCAAGGTCAAGGTGGACAGCAACATGATTGGCTTCAAGCTCGCGCTTGGCGGCGGCGCGGAGCAGCTCACCAATGCCGAGAATGCGGCTTCCCAGACCCTCATCGACGGTGCCATCGAAGGCTGCTATATGTCCGGCAACGGCGACCAGACTGCAAACTCCATCGGCATCGCGTATGACGCCATTGTCAGCCCGGTCTCCGAAGCTGTCGTCAACGCTTCCGTCGCGTCCGTTCTGTTCGTGATCTGCTGGGATGCGGTTTAATCCGCACCCATCCATCGCCGGGGGAACCTGCTTCCCCCGGCAGCTTTTATCTTGTAGGAGGGATTCACTTTGAACACAAAACGAATTCTTGCGCTGTTTCTGGCTGTCGTGACCTGCCTGTCTCTTGCCGTTTCCGCATCCGCGGCAAGCATTTCAGATTTCAAGGATGTGGATGCCAAAGCATGGTACGCGGAAGCGGTAACCGCCGCTGTGGATAATGGGCTTTTGTACGGTAAGTCCAAGACGCAGCTTGACCCCAACGGTCTGCTGACCCGTGCAGAAATGGCGGCTATTACAAACCGTTCCTTTGGCTGTTATAAAGCGGCAGACATTTCTGCGTACAAGGACGTTGCCAAGGGCAAGTGGTACTACAATGATGTCGCCTTGGCTGTCCAGATGGGAACGTATAACGGCGTTTCCGCCAGCAGCATGCAGCCGGACCGGGCAATCACCCGTCAGGAGGCCATTGCAGTTGTGGCAAGAGCTTTGCAGCTTAATTTGGATGATTACACCAAGACGGATCTGTCCAAGTTTGCGGATGCCAAGGATGTTTCCACATGGGCGCTGCCGTACATGAGAGCAATGGTTGCAGCTGGTTATGTGCATGGCCGCACACAGGGGCTTGTCCCGCAGGCCAATATCACGAGAGCAGAGTTTGCACAGCTCTATTTCAACATCATTCAGTCCTATATCACCAAAAACGGCAGCTATGCGAAGGACTACAAGGGCAATCTGCTTGTCCGCACCAAGGACGTTGAATTGAAGGATATGTCCATTGACGGCGATCTCATCATCGGCTGCGGCGCTGCGGATGGCAAGATCACGCTGTCCAATGTAAAAATCTCCGGCCGCCTTGTCGTGTGGGGCGGCGGCACAGCGGCGGTTTATTGTAACGACGGCACAACGGCAGCCGAAGTCATTGCCTGCCGTGTGGACGGGCCGGTCAAGATCATCTTTGACCGCGAATCGACGCTGCTGGTTTACGACAAGATCAAAACCCGCATCACCGAGCGCGCAGGCAAATTCCCGGAAACAGAGATTGTATTTTACGCAATGGATGACCTCCTGAATGCGCAGCGCGATCTCAATAAGATGGTAGACGAGAATCTCATTCAGGCAGAAGTTCCTGCGCATCTGTACGCCATCGTCGGAGAGCAGACGGTATCTGCCGTACTGAAAAATAACAGCAAAACAGACACCTATACCATTGAGATCCGCAGAGATTCCGACGGCAGCCTCATTGCAGATCCCATCACCCTTGCAGCGGGCGCGTCGGTCAGCTCCATCACGCTGAAGAAAGCGCCGGAATACGGCAATGCCGCCTGCACCGCGACGATCACGGCCACCCGTGATGGCAAGACGGTCGGCACACTGGAGGTCAAGACTGCCCTGCATGCTGCGTACCTGTGGCCGAAGGAGGTAATGTCAAAATGAGAACAAAGAAACTGTTTTCTCTCCTGTTGGCTGTTCTGATGCTCTGCTCGCTGTCGGTTTCTGCCTTTGCCGCAGAAACCGCGCAGGCCAGCGTCCCGGTGGTGCTGACGGTTGTGAATTCTGTTTTGCCTATCTCTGTCAGCGTCCCCGCCTGCCTGCCGGTTACGGTCTTGGATGGCTATGTTGTGACGGCTTCCAATGCTGTCATTGAAAACCGGGCGCAGAGCGGTGCGGTGCAGGTTGTTGCCGTCGATGTGCAGCCCGGCGCGTTTGCAATTGGAGACTTTGAGAATTTCGGCAGCGAAGCCGGAAAGATCGCGTTCAGCATCAACGGCTGCAAGACGGTCAAGGAAGGCAAGCTGACGCTGGCTGACGGCGCGTTCCCGGTCATTGACGCAGGGAAAAACCTGCGGATCGCATACACGGCGAAGGTCGTGGCAGCTGAAAAGGTGGAGAAAGTGAACGCCGCGACGCTGATCTTCACCATCGCGTCCGCGATCGGCAATTCGTAAAGAGGGAGGAACCGCTATGAAAACAAGAAAACTCACAGCAATTCTGCTTGCCCTCTGCATGATGCTTTCCTTGAGCGTGTCGGCGTTTGCGGCAGAAAAGACACCCACCGGCTATTTGACGTGGACGCTGGATGACAGCGGCGCGCTCACCATCTCCGGCAACGGCAGAATTGCTGCGTTCACAAGCGCAGAAGACCAGCCGTGGCATGAAATGCGGGAAAACATCACAAGCGTAAAATTTGATCCCGGCGCACATATGGTTGTTCCCGACGTTGCGTACTGGTTCGCAGACTGCATCAATTTGAAAAGCTGTGTCCTGCCCTCGTTTGCAAATCTCGGTGCGGATGCGTTCAAAGATTGCGCAAATCTGAACCGGTTGCAGCTGCACTACAACGACGAGAGTTTTTACATCTCGGACACTGCATTTTCGGGCGTAGATATGTCTGCGCTCGAAATCGTAACCTGCGATGAGGACACGATGGGCATTCTTGACGCAAAAGGCATCACCTTTGTTGCGGCATACCCCGTTCTTATGATTTCCTCCGGCGCTTGCGGCGTTTCGGGCTGTAACTGCTCGTCTTGCAGCTTCACCTACGATTATGAGCAGAAGGATGAATCCAAGCATTACGTCTGGGAGTGCTGTACGAATTGCAGCGCAAACGAGTATGCGTATCGCCACACGCAATCCCATAGTTTCAATTCCAGAGGTGTCTGCACAAAGTGCGGCTATGAGGAAGATGCAACTTGCCAGCACGACAACACCTATACGTCGTGGGATGGATGTGATTGGGAAGAAATTTGCCGGGACTGCGGCGAAGTCGTTGACTGGGGTACGTCCCACGGCTCGTATTCCTATGGTGACTGGGAATATTACTCGACCAGCCAGCATCGCCGGTATGGCACTTGCGACGATTGCGGTGGCGGAGGAAAATATCAGTACGGCAGCCACAGCACCTCGACCGAATACTATGAATATGATGACAGTAAGCACACCGTCGAAAAGTATTGCAGCGTCTGTAATTCCGACGTTGGTTCTGCCACGAAACAGAACCATTCCTTGAAATATGGGAATTGGGAAAACGACTCGGATACGCAGCATTGCAGAAGCGCAACGTGCAGCCTTTGCGGCTATTCTGGTTACACCTACGCAAACCACAGCTTCAAATATGGGACGTGGGCAAATTTCAGCGATAGCCAGCACAGACGCACGAGAAGCTGCGCGACCTGTTCCACCAGCGACTATGAGTACGCTGACCATTCTTTTACTTACGGCAAGTGGTCAAGCGTAAGCGATACACAGCACAAGCGCACGAAGACCTGTTCCGTCTGCAAGGCAAGCAGCGAAGAGTACGCCGACCATGTGGATTCCAACGGCGACGGCAAGTGCGACGATTGCGGCGCAACGGTTTCGTTGACGGTCACATGGGACGCAGGCAGCAACGGCGGCACAGTCGGCGGCAAGAACAGCGTGACGACCTCCGTCGCGCCCAACCAGACCGCCGTTGCTCCCGGTTACACGCCGGTCAAGGCCGGTCACACGTTCTCCGGCTGGTACACGGAAAAGGCAGGCGGCGCGCTGTACAGCACGGTCACGATCACGGCTGCGCGGGCATTTTACGCGCAGTTTGCCCCGGCAGAATACAAGATCACATGGGATCTTGGTACCGGCAAAACAGAAACCACGAACCAGACCTACGGTGAAACGCTGAACCTGCCCACGGAGCCTACCCGCAGGGGCTATGCGTTCCTCGGCTGGTTCACACAGGAAACCGGCGGCACGCAGGTAGATGGCAACACCGTATTCAAAGAGGTAGCTTCTACCACCTACTATGCGCATTGGGAGGAAGCAACCGTGTTCTCCGTCGTTGTTCCGGCTGTGCTGCCGGTGACGGTCGATCAGAATGGAAAGGTCTATGTCTCCAACGCGGAGATCGTCAACCACTCCACAGCCGCTGTGCAGGTGTCCTCCGTGACCCTGACGGCAGAAAACGGCTGGACGCTGGTGCCGTATGCTTCGGATATGTCCCACGCCAAGGTGGACAGCAACCAGATTGGCTTCAAGATCAACAGCGCACAGACCAGCAAGACCGGCAGCACGGAGCAGTTTGAACTCACTTCCCCGTGGCAGATCAACGAGGAAGAAAGCCTGACGCTGTCCTATGACGCAGTTGTCAGCGCCCTGTCCCAGCCGGTCACAAATGCCAATATCCTCTGCGTCCTGTTCGTCGTCGAATGGGCATAATAAAGAAAGAAGGACTTCAATATGCTTAAAATGATTGCCATCGGCAACCTGACGGGAGATCCCGTCCTCAAAACCAACGAAGAAACCGGCAAGCCCTACGCCATCATGCGCATTGCCTCGGATCGCCGCTACAAGTCTCCGGACGGCGAGAAACTGACCGATTTTATCTCGATCAAGGTGCGCGGCGTGCTCGCAGAACGCTGCGCGGAGTTTGCCAGAAAGGGCTGCAAGATCGCGGCCAGCGGCGATTTTGAAACGATCACCTTTGCCGAAGAACCGGAGCGGCAGCCCGGCTTCCTGCTCAAAGCGACCGAGGTGGAATTCCTCTCGCCCCGGAAAGAACTGGACGATGCTACGGAGCTTCCTGCGGCAGCGTAACAAACGAAACGGCCATCCCGCAACGGGATGGCCGTTTGCGCGCAGAAAGGAGTTCCAAACATGACGGCATATTTAGATGGATATTCCGGCTATTCCGGCGTTCCGGAGGATGCCGCCGCTGAGATCTTGGAGAAGCTGATGACGCACCAGCAGATCTCCTCCGACGAGGTCGCACAGATCTTGAAGCGGTACGGTGTCTGCGGAGAACCGGAAGCATTACAGGTTGCGTATCGAAAAAAGGTCGGCCAGCGGCTCATTGCCAGCCTACGCGACCCATACGGCAGGCGCGAGGTGTTCTCCACCGGCAGCACCTACGTTCTGGTGGACTGCTGCAATGACCGCGACGCGCTGGAACACATCCACAAGAAGCTGGATAAGGACATGGAAGCAGTCGATCAGGCATCGTGCAAGATTGATAACCGCTTGCAGGTGCTGCAGCGGTTTTCACGGTATCGGAGGAAGCGCAGATGAGATTATCTGAAATGCTGACTGCGATCCGAGAATACCCGGCGCTGAAGATCCAATATGAGACCATGCGCGAGCAGCAGGCATCCCAAGAACGCACGGCGGTTCAGCTCTCCATTGCTTATAACAATCTGCAAATCGGCAACAGGCAGTTGTCCCAAAAGAACAAAGCGCTGGAAACAGCCCTTGTGAAGCTGGTCCCGCGGCTGAGCAGCCGGGAACACTGTCGGCGGTTATATAAGGCGGTTGCGCCGTATCTTGATCCGGGCGGATTTGTGCTTTATGAAACTGCCGCAAAGCTGACACGCTTTCATATCAGCACGGAGTTTGCCACGGAAGATAATATGGGGAAATTCGAGGAAATGGACGGTTACGGGATGCTGCGATACCTGACTGCGGACCGTTTCGGCTCTGTGGAATATGAGATCGTCGCGCCGTGCTATGAAGAAGCTGTTTCGCTTCATACCGATTACACATCTCCAGAGTATCTGGCGTTTGAGAAAAAGCTGTATGAAAAGACGCTGCGTAAGCTGGGCTTTGGGAAACTGCTCCCAGAGGAACGCGCACCGCAGAAGGATATGGACAAACGGAAAGAAAAGGTGGAAGAACGATGACAGAACCCATTACCATTGGCGTGGATCATGGCTACGCGGCCATGAAAACCGCGCATTGTTCGTTTCCCTCCGGCTTGGCAGAATACGAACATGAACCGTACACGCAGAAAAACGTCCTCTGCTATGACGGAAAATACTACGTTGTCGGCAGCGGGCGGCAGCCGCTCCAGCAGGATAAGACAGTGGATGAGAATTACTATCTGCTGACACTGGCGGCCATCGCCAAAGAGATCGCGTACCGGAACGCGCCGACCACAACACCGGTGATCCTTGCGGCGGGCCTGCCGCTAACGAGCTTCGGGCGGGAGAAGAAATCGTTTCGGGCGTATCTGTTGCGCGAGGGCAAGCCGGTCTCTTTTTCGTATGAAGGGATTTCGTATGAAACTTCTGTGCAGGATGTGAAGCTGTTCCCGCAGGGCTATGCGGCGATCCTCCAGCACAGCGATCTGCTGAATGAACCGTCCGTGATCCTTGCGGACATTGGCGGGTGGACCGTGGATATTATGCGGCTGGACAACCGCATCCCGTACGCAGCTTCTTGCCGCAGCTTGGAGCTGGGCATGATCCGCTGTCTGGATGAGATCGCGGAGCAGGTGCGCCGGAGTCTGAATCTGTCTCTTACCGGTGCGCAGATTGAAAATGTCCTGCGCGGCAGCCCGGACAGTATGGACGACCGCGTGAAAGCCATCATCCAGCGCGAAGCTGGGCTTTATGCCAGACGCATTCTCTCTGCCATTGCCGAAGCTGGTCTGGACTGCCGCGCTATGCCGGTTGTATTTCTCGGCGGCGGGGCCGGGCTTATGAAACGATACCTGCCGCAAGGCAGCGTTCTGCGTCCTGTCATTTTGGACGATGACAAATTAAACGCGCAGGCATACGAGCGGCTGGCATCGCAGGTAGCAGGCCATGCAGGATAAGCCGCAAACGGCCCGTTTTGGTACGACGCTGTTTTTGGACAATCCGCTGCATCGGCAGGCGTGGGAGCTTCTGTCTGCCATCCCTGCCGGGCAGCGCACAAACTGGCTCTGTCTGGCGTTATGTCAGCAGGCACAGCGGGAGCAATTTCTGAAGGACTTGAAAACAATTCTCCAAGCGGAGCTGCAAAACAGCTCCGATCCACAAACAATTTCGCAGCCGCAGCCAGCCGGGAGCGTTGACGATGACGTTCTCGGCTTTTTGCGCGCGCTGCAAGAAGAAGGTGAAGAAAGCTGAACGTATAATCCGATATTTTGATATGTTCGCGGGAGTCGGCGGTTTCCGGGCAGGCTTGGACTTGGCAGGCGGATTTCAGTGTATTGGGCATTGCGAGATCGACAAATACGCAGACGCCAGCTATCGCGCCATCCACGCGCCCGGAAAGGAGGAAGTCTACTATCCCGACGCAAGAACCATTGACCCCAAAGAACTCCCCGACTTTGACCTCCTGTGCGGAGGCTTCCCCTGCCAGGCGTTTTCTACAGCTGGCAGGAGGAAAGGATTTGAAGATGCAAGAGGTACTCTCTTCTTTGAACTGGCCAGAGTGGTTAAAGAAAAGAGACCTCTGTATCTTTTTCTTGAAAACGTGCCTGGGCTCCTTTCGCATGACCGAGGCCGGACGTTTGGTGTCATCCTCTCCGCGCTTTATGACCTGGGGTATCATGTCGAATGGACTGTGCTTAACAGCAAACATTTTGGAGTCCCGCAATCAAGACGGCGGCTGTTCCTTATCGGATATCTTGATCCCCGATGCGCCGGAAAAATACTTCCTGTCTTTGGAACAGATGCAAAAGCTCTTGTACAAATCGTCCATGGACGGCTGGGCAAACGAGTCTATGATTCTGCCGGAATCGCCTGCACACAGGACACCAGCAGACAATCCGGACTCTACTTTGTAGATCTGACGAAAGGCGATCCGAAGATCACGGCAAATGCCAGATGTTTGCATACCCGGCGGACGGCTCCCTTACCAACTTCAAGGGGCAAAATTCCGGTGTTCTATACATTAAGGAAGCGACCAAGAAGGGCTACAAGGAAGCGCACGAAGGCGATTCCATCGACCTCGGCTTTGCGGGCAGCAATACGCGTCGCGGCCGTGTGTTTGCGGGCGTTGCCCACACGGTAGACACGGCAAACACGCACGGCATTGTCATGCGCGGCGGCAGAGTCCGCAGGCTGATGCCGCGGGAGTGTTTCCGTTTGCAGGGATTCAGTGAGGATCAAATCGACAAGATCCTCGCTATCAACTCCGATGCGCAGGCATACAAGCAAGCAGGCAACAGCGTGACCGTGACAGTCATAGAAGCCATTGGCCGCCGCATCCGCGCGGCAGATGCGGAACTTCATGATAAAGAGGAAGGACGTGACGTATGCCCTACGATGTAGTAAACATGATCTTCCTTCAGGACTGTGAGCAGCGATGATTGGCATCAAAGATCAATGCTTCGGCGTGGAAATCGAGCTGACCGGCATCACGCGAGCAGAAGCGGCAGAGGCACTTGCTGCATATTTTGAAACGACGCCACAGCGCAGCTATGATAATTACGATAGCTGGTATGTGCCGGATCGGGAGGGCAAGCAGTGGCGCATTATGAGCGATGGCAGCATCCGCGCAGAGTGGAACGACGATGGGCACTATCGCAGAACGACCGATCCGGAATATCGCGTGGAGATGGTAACGCCGAAGCTCACCTATGAGGAAATGGAGAAATTCCAGGAGTGTGTGCGCCGTATCCGGCAGGCAGGCGGAAAAGTCAACGACTCCTGTGGGATGCACGTTCATGTAGATGCTTCCAATCATAACCGCCAGAGTCTCAAAAATCTGCTCAGTATCATGTATTCCAAAGAAGATCTTTTATTCAAAGCCCTGAAAACGGACCCCGCCCGTGTCAACCGCTGGTGTCAGCGCGTGCGCGAACCCATGCTGCAGCGGGCAAGGCGGCTGTCCAATGAACCGACGAGAGATTTGACGCAGCTGGAGAACATCTGGTACGAAGGCTGCATTTCTGCGCATGAGCATTATAACTGGACGCGCTATTACGCGCTGAATTTGCACTCTGTCTTTTACCGCGGCACCATTGAATGGCGCTGCTTTAATTCTACCCTCCACGCCGGTCGCGCAAAAGCCTACGTCAATTTATGCCTTGCTATGTCCGCGCAGGCCATCGCCCAGCGCACCAGCGTTATGCGCAAGACGGTGAGCGACAATGAACTGTTCACGTTCCGTGTCTGGCTCGTGCGGATGGGGCTGAACGGCGATGAATTCAAGAACACGCGCGACCATCTGCTTGCCAATCTGGAAGGTAACCGCGCTTGGCGATATGACAAGGACTGCTATGCAAGCAGTCACAAAAACCGAACATCTCAACAGGAACAGGAGAGGTGACCGAATGAGAATTTGTATTGAAGAATCTACATATGAGGGAACACCCATCGAAATTTTAACCCAGCTCCGCGCCTTGCATTTTGATGCTGGCACGTTCGACGGCACGGAAGGATATATCCGTTATATGCAGAACACGATCCGCCGCATGACGGAGCAGCCCTGCGAGCTGCCGGAGAGCAGCACGGAAGAACGTGCAGCCGCACTTATTCATGTTTTGCAGGAGATCGGTGCGCTGGAGCTGTTGGAGGAATGAGGATGGAAAAACCACTGTATTTTGCTTACGGCAGCAATATCAATCTGGATCAGATGCAGTACCGCTGCCCGGACGCGAGCGTCTACGGACAGGCTGTTCTGGACAATTATGACCTGCGCTTTCGCGGCAGCGGCGTTGCGACGGTCGAACCCAAGGAAGGAGCCTGTGTCTACGGCCTTTTGTGGGAGTTAACTGACAAATGTGAAGCATCCCTCGACCGCTATGAAGGCTATCCGCGTCTGTATATCAAGCAGACGCTGGAGGTGCGGACGTTTGACGGGCAGCGCGTCCCGGTCATGGCTTATATTATGAACCCCGAACTGCACCTGAAGCCATCCCTGCCGCCAAGAGACTACTATCTCGGTATCAAAACGGGCTATGAGCAGAACGGTCTGCCGGTCGGCTGTCTCAAATATGCGTTCAAGAACTGCCTCAAGGAATGCGGCATTGAACCGTATCCAAAGAAAGTGCAGACCAAGCCGCCGCAGCGGAAGGAGGCCAGCCATGAGCGATAACGCCATCCGGAGAATTCAGGCCGGTGATCTTCACAAAATGAGCGACCGGGAAGGGCTGATCCTGCAAGGCTGCGGCGGCGATCCGCAGGAATGGTTGGAAGGGATCAACGAAATGCTCACGGATGCCGGAATCCTGCGCAATGGCAGCCGGTTTGAACGGGCATCTCTGTTTGAGTACGACGGTCACACCAACATGCTGTTTGACTTTGAAGGTGTTGATCTTGATGTTGGTAAACTCGCCATGTGGAGACTTACCACATACGGAACGATTGGCGGGACATGGCTCAGTGATTATGTGCCGAACCATTTGGGCGGTTTTTTAGAGGAATCTGAACCAAGCGTCGAAAAGCCGCCCTGCCCACTGATCGGGCAGGACGGCAATATTTTTAACCTTGTCGGCATTGCGGCGAGGACGCTGCGCGAAGCTGGTCTGCGGGATCAGGCAAAGGAACTCACCCACCGTATTTTCAGCGGCGAGTGCCACAGCTACGGCGAAGCCCTGTGCTTGATTGGGGAATATGTGACGATCACAGACATTGGCGACTACAATCACAACCGCCGCGGAAAGGAGAAGGATAACTATGAACGATGATCCCATGCGCATTCTGGTCGTGGAACCGACCAAAGATCCGTATGTTAAGGAGATCGACGGCAGCTTGGCGAGCATGCAGGCTATTGTGGGTGGTTTCATTCAGGCCGTCGAACCGTTTGAAGATCCGAATGTCCTGCTGGTGTGCAACGAAGAAGCCAAGCTCCTCGGTCTGCCGGAAAACCGTTTCCTGCGGAATCGCAATGGCATACCGTATGACATCATCCACGGCACGTTCTTCCTCGCCCAAGGCAGCGGCGAGGAATTTTGTTCTTTGACCGACAAGCAGATCCAGACCTATACGCGCCTGTACTCCCGCGAAAAGCTGTTCGTCATGCAGCATGGAAAGGTGATCAATCAGCCGAAGAAAGGAAAATCGACGCATGAAAGATAAATACCTCCTGACGGCAGAGTCCGTCACGGCAGGCCATCCGGACAAACTCTGCGACGCGATTGCGGACAGCATTCTGGACGCCTGCCTCAAAGAAGATCCCAATGCCCGCGTCGCCTGCGAAGTGCTGGCGACGGCGGGCAAAATTCTTGTTGCCGGAGAACTCCGCACAACGGCAAGCCCCGACGTGGAAGCCATCGTGCGGCAGACTGTTCGGAATGCCGGATATGACTGTAATTATCATGTAGAGGTGCGTCTGCATACGCAAAGCCCCGATATTGCAGGTGCAGTCGATGGGGATACGCTAGGCGCAGGCGATCAGGGCATCATGTACGGCTACGCTTGCTGGGAAACAGTCGAGCTGCTGCCCGCGCCGGTCGTGTTGGCGAACCGCATCACGAGCCTGCTCACCACCTGCCGGGAAGAAAAGCTGATCTCCGGCGTTGGGCCGGACGGCAAAGCACAGGTTTCTGTGCAGTATGCGTTTGGTGTTCCGGAACGAGTGGATACCATCGTGATCTCCTGCCAGCACGATGCGGACAAAGACCCTACCGAGCTGCGCGAAGAACTCCGCAGGCTGGTCATTGCCCGTGCCTGCCATGATGTGCGTATTGATGAGCAGACGAAAATTTTCATCAACCCATCCGGCAGATTTGTGCTGGGCGGCTTTGAAGCAGACACCGGTCTCACCGGACGCAAGCTGATGGTCGATACTTACGGCGGACTTGCGCCCCACGGCGGCGGTGCGCTCTCCGGAAAGGACGGCACGAAAGTTGACCGCAGCGGCGCATATATGGCGCGATACGTGGCAAAGAACATTGTCGCAGCCGGTCTTGCCGATGTGTGTACGGTCAGCCTCACCTATGCCATTGGGCAGACCGAACCGGTTGCCGTCGAGATTGACACGCAGGAGAGCGGATACTATGACGACGCATTTCTGACCGAAGCTGTCCGCCGCGTCTTTGACTTCACCCCGGCAGGCATGATCCGCGCGCTGGATCTGGACAAGCCGTTCTTCGCAGAAGTCTGCAACAACTGCCACTTCATGCACCCGCAGGCAGCTTGGGAGCAGACGGACAAGACAGAGAAGCTGCGGATGGTTTGCGCGGAACTGGAGGATGAGCGCACATGAGTCCAAAGCACGTCGCCTCCTGTTCCTTCGGGAAAGACAGCATTGCGACGATCCTGCTGGCCTTGGAGCATGGCGAACCGTTGGACGAAGCGGTGTACTGTGAGGTCATGTTTGATAATAGCACCTCAGGCGAAGTGCCAGAACATCAGGCGTTTATCTATCAGGCAGCGATTCCCGCCCTTGAAAAACTGGGCGTACCTGTCCGTGTGCTTCGAAGCGAGAAAACCTATACCTCTGTCTTTATGGGAAAGGTCACGCGCGGGCCGAAGAAAGGTATGATCCGCTCCTTTCCTGTGTGTGGGAAATGCTATGTCCAACGTGACTGCAAAATGCACCCGATCCGGCAGTATCAGAAAACGCTGCCGTCCAACACCGTGCAGTACATCGGCATTGCAAAGAACGAACCGCAGCGTCTGGCACGGCTGGGTGGCAATCAGGTGTCGCTGCTGGAGAAATACGGATACACCGAGGATGACGCGAAGCAGCTCTGCAAACAAGCAGGACTGCTTTCCCCTGTGTACGAGTTTACCGACCGCGGCGGCTGCTGGTTTTGCCCGAATGCCAAGCTGTCCGAGCTGCGACATCTGTACGACCATCATCCGGATCTGTGGCAAAAAATGAAGCGTCTGCAAATCGTCCCCGGCAAGGTCACAGAGAAATTCAACCGCAGCCAGACGTTTGCGGATATTGATGCAATGTTCCGAGAATGGGATTTACAAACTGCAGCCTAATACATTATAATTAGCATAGATACAAATGCAACAGGAGCAGATGATGGGGAAGAACAACAAGAAGTGTCCTTGCTGCGGGCATAAAATGAAGCAGCAGTTTATTGGCTTGCAGCATTGCTCCTGCGGCATGAGTTGGAAGGGCGGGATCGGCTTTTTTGAGCGCACGCCGGACATGGTATTCTGTCTGCGCCGACAAAAGGGCTCCGCAAAGCAGAGCATCTGCATTGAAACACGGCAGGACGACAATACAATATCCAAATCATAATTACGGGAGCGTCAGAGAGATCTGGCGCTCCTGTTTCTTTCGGAGGTATCATGACAAATTTCTTTCTGGACGAACTGAGAAAGATCTATGGAGATGGGCGCGTGATCCATGATCCGCAATTCGTTGGCGAATGCTGCTACGGCAGTCTTGGCGATCTGCGGGTCAAAGCGCGATTTACAAAAGATATTGTTGCGAATCAGTATCCATACCTGACAGTTTCCATCCTGAATCCCTCAAAAGGCGAAATTGACTGCGTTCGGATGAAAATTGGGGAAATTGTCAGCAGAAGCTGCCGCAGCACGAATCCGAATCTTCGCAATACGGAACCGCACATCTGGGTCGACGGGATAACGCCGCAGTGGTATGCTTGCTGCCCCGGCAAGCGTGATTATACGTTGTTGGCAAACGCGACCGCGGAATATCTCAGCGTTTTTGAACTGACGCACGAACGGGTACAGAATCGACAACATACTCAAAAAATGAAGGGAGCAGATGCCCATGAGCGATAAGCCCAGATGGGAGATCATCCACGGAGACAGCCTTACGGTGCTGGAGAGCTTTCCTCCCAGCACATTTGACGCCGTCATCACAGATCCGCCGTATGCGTCCGGTGGCCGCACACAGGCGGAAAAATCCAAAGCCACCGTAAAGAAGTATTCCAGCATGGGCGGCAACGCGCCGCCTGATTTTGACGGCGACGCCAAGGATCAGCGCTCATGGACCCGCTGGGCGGCAGAGTGGCTGTACCTTGCCAGACGCGCAGCCAAGCCCGGTGCGCCGGTCTGTATGTTCATTGACTGGCGGCAGCTCCCCTGCGCCAGCGATGCGCTCCAGTGGGCAGGCTGGATCTGGCGCGGGATTGCCGTGTGGGATAAGGGAAACTCGCGCCCGCAGAAGGGGCGTTTTCGGCAACAGGCAGAATACATCGTCTGGGGCTCGAACGGAGATATGCCGGTCAGCCGCCCCGTGCCGTGTTTGCCGGGTGTGTTCAAATACGGCAATCCGCAGAACCGCATCCACTTGACCGAGAAGCCGTTGCAGCTCATGCAGGATCTCGTCAAGATCACAGAACCGGGCGGTCATATCTTAGACCCCTTTGCAGGCTCCGGCACGACGGTTCTGGCAGCAGTCAAAGAAGGCTATGATGCAACCGGCATCGAGGTCACGGATGTGTACGCAGATCTTGCCAGAAAGCGGCTGGAAGCAGAGCTGAATGCTGCATAGCGACTATTGTAGCGACTACGAACGGCAAAAATCTGAATTTCAAAATTCCATAGCGACTATTGTAGCGACTACGTCATTCAAAAACCGATTTGAATGGCCAAAGCAGCGCGAAGGCATCTATAAGGAAAAGAAAATTGAAATCTCTCTCCTCTCTTGCCCCGCCTTTTGGCGGGGCGTCAGGCTCTCGCCGCCTCGCGGCAAGAGCGCAAGCATAGCGTTTTGGTACCAAAACGCAGCTTGCAGGGAGAACCCTGTCCCCAACATGCCGCCTGCGGGCGGAGAAAGGAGCGCCGTGCGGAAGAATCAGTACAATCTGCATATCCGGCTGGATGAGGACGAACGCGCCGCGCTGGAAAAGGGGCTGCAAGCCAGCGGCCTGCCGCTGTCAGCCTACCTGCGCAAGCTGATCCTCGGAGAACGCATCCAAGCCGCGCCCTCGGAAGAACTTCGCAGGCTGCGCACAGAGATCCATCAGATCGGCAACAATATCAATCAGCTCGCCCGAAAAGCGAACGCTGGATTTGCCAGCCGCGACGAGGTCACACGCGCCCTGCGGATGCTGGATCGTGTTTACGAACTCATGTACCAGCTCAGTCAGCAGTCATGGCAGTAACCAAGATCCTCGCCCGGCACGCCAGACTGGATTTGGCAATCAACTATGCGGTGAACCCCGACAAGACAGACGAGGAAGTCCTGACGGCTTATTTGAACTGTGACAAAGGGCATGCTTACCACCAGATGCTTGCGACCAAAGAAGCGAAAAATAACCGCGACGGCGTTCAGTATTATCACATCATCCAGTCATTCAAGCCCGGTGAGATCACGCCGGAGCTGGCATTGGAGATCGCGCAGGCGTTTGCAAAAGAACACCTCGCGGACTATGAGGTCGTCATTGGCGTTCATGTGGATAAAGAGCACATTCATGCGCACATGATTTTCAATTCTGTAAATCAGGTGACTGGACGAAAATACCACAGCAACGCCAAAAGCTACTACCAGCAGATTCGCGGCATTTCAGATAAGCTCTGCCGGGAGCATGGGTTGTCTGTCATTATGGAGGGAAAGCCCTCCAAAGCGGTCAGCTATATTGAATGGCTTCGTCAGTCCAAAGGTCAGCCGACGTTCCGTTCCATGCTGGAAGCGGACCTGCGCGATGCGATTGCCGACGCGAACGATCTCGGCCACTTCTTCTTGCTCATGGAGCATAAGGGCTACGAGATCCACCACGGCAACCGGCTGGGTTTCCGATTGCGCGGGCAGGAGTGTTTCATGTATCCGGAACGCAAAAACGCAGCATTTTCGGAAGAAAACATCGAGCGCACCATCGCGGGCAATCTCGCAGAGATTGAAGCCGGTATCAGACCGGCGTTCCTCCCGCGCCCAAAGCCCCAGCCATACCGCCCACATTCCCAATACAAGGGCTTCCTTGCTCTGTACTACCATTACTGCTATCTGCTTGGCCGCATCGAAAAGCGGCAGTACCCGCCGCGCATGACGCCGCATCTCCGACGGGAGATCATGAAAGCCGAAACCTATAAGGCGCGGCTGAAGTTCCTGCAAGAGAATGGCATCTCCACGGCGGATGACCTTACCACCTGCATGCAGCGGGCAGAGAATGCGGTCACGCAGCTTGCCAAGCAGCGCACAATTTTGAACGTCCGTAAGAAAAAACGCAAGAAGTTCTTTGATGCGCTGGCGACGGAAGAATCACTCGCTGTGAGCAAAGCTCTCTATGAAGAAGGTCTCTCCGGCATGGAATCTGAGTACGAGCAGTACGCGGAAGCGAAAGCGGTACTGGACGCCTGTGGTTTTTCACGGCAGACCCTCACAGAAGAAAAAGCAGACATCTACGAGCAGCTTGCGCAGCTCAACAAGCAGATCCGCGCCGAACGGCAAAAGATCAAGCTGTGCCGCGAGATTGCAGACTCGGCAGCGGTCATGCAGCGCGATGTCGCTGCACAGGAAAAATCTCGACATGAGAAAGAATCGTCGCAAACACGCGACCACGAATAGAAGGAGGTGATTTCCCATCAACGTAGGAAACAGCGAAGCCGCCGAGCAGGTCGTTCACATGATGCTATCCGGCGGCGAGGTTGCGGTCAAGCTGGCAGGCTCTGCGGCAAAGAATGCCGCGGCGATGCTGCTGGCGTTGGCGCGCAATCATAAAAAGGTCTACGGCAAGACCAGTCTCAAGAAAATTCTCCAGCAGACGCGCGACATCCGCACGTTTTCCCTGACACCAGAGCAGTACCGGGAATTCAGCCGTCAGGCGAAGGACAAGGTACTGTTCGCGGGCATTCAGGACAAAGAGCAGCCAGACGCACCCATTGATCTCATCATTCCGACGACCGACCTGGAGTTGGCAAATGTCATTTTCGAGCGTCTCTTTGGTTCACTGGAAAAGTCACAGGAGGAACGCTCATCAAAAAAAGAGTCTCGGTCGGAACGCTCCTCGGACGATATCGCCAGCAGCTCGCCTACGAGCAGGAAGAACTCGAAGAATGACCGCCCGTCCATTGGCGAGCAGCTTCAGTCCCTCCGCGAAAAGCTGTCTGGCGTAGAACCGCGTGTTCCGACCAGAGAAAAAACGCACAGTGAGATCACAAAATAAGCACAGTTTGGATGGATTTGCACGCCAAACTGTGATATACTCAAACCAACAAAAGCTGGGAGGTGGCGCATATGGCAGAACAAGGATATGATCTGATGCACAAAGACGATGTTGTTGCGTCTTTGCAGCTCGACGACCTGTCTGGTGCTATCCTCAAGGTCACGCCCGGTGCAAACCCAGAGTTGCTGCCGCTCGGCGGCAGTCAGGGCGCAGACAGTCTGCGCAAATGGTGGCTGCGCCGTGCCGTCCCCATCAGTCAGGGCAACATTGCCGCGCTTTTGCAGCAGGAGGGCATTCCATCCACACAGAGCCTGCTCGTGCGGAACCTCGGTCTCAGTCTGTCCGACCATTATTGGATCAAGCCGAACGGCAGCGAACTGACGTGGAAAGACGTCAGCCTGTTCTTCAACAGCTTCCGCGATCCACTGGAATCCATGCAGATCCAACATCCTCACGGTGCAGCTTCGACAAGCACCCAGACACCAGCGTATTCGCCCAGCGCATCGCTGCAAGGTGACCTGATCAAAAAGTGGTTGATCGTCGACGACACGCGCTGCCTGCTCAAAGGCAACCGCGGCGCAAATTCCCAGCAAAGTCTCAATGAAGTGCTGGCATCCATGCTGCATGAGAAGCAGGGCTTTGCAAACCATGTGCACTACCTCCCGGTCAAGCTCACCGGCAGCGCAAGCGAGCAGTACGGCTGCATCTGTGAGGACTTCGCGTCGGAAACGCTGGAATTCATTCCGGCGATTGACGTTGTAGATTCCGAGAAAAAGGACAATGCTGTTTCCACTTATGAGCATTTCATTTATGTCTGCGCAGAGCATGGTCTGTCAGAGCAGGAAGTGCGCGGATTCCTCGAATATCAGGTCCTCACAGATTTCGTGCTGACGAATACGGACCGGCATCTCAACAACTTTGGTATCCTCCGCGACAGCCAGACATTGAAATTTGTGCGGATGGCTCCGATCTTCGATTCCGGCAATTCGATGTTCTGGGATGCCCCACGCCTGCCAGAGCGCAGCGACTGCACAGAGATCACGGTCAACAGCTTCCGTAAGACCGAAGCAGAGCTGCTCAAGCTCGTCACCGACCGCAGCCGCGTCCACATGGATCTGCTGCCCAGCCGGGAAGAAATTGCAGAGCTGTACGCCAAGGACGACAGCATCGCGTTCGTGGATTCCATTCTCACCGGCTATGAAAAGAAAAAGGTGCTCATGGAACGGTTCATGGAGAAAGGGCTGCCAGAGCAAACGCATCTGAAACGGAGTACCGGCTTTGAAAGATAACGGGATATAAAAATGGCGCTGACGGTATGGTTCGTCAGCGCCATCGATTTATTATACGGCTTCTTTTCGCTCCGCAACGTACTCCCGCAGAGCATCCTCGACCAGCGTATTCAAGCTGACCTGCTGCGCCATTGCGCAAATCGCGGCTTGCTTGTGCAGCTCCGGTGATACCCGGATGTTAAAGCTGCCCTTATAGGCTTTTTCCGGCTCGCTGTTCTCTGCTTCGCACAGCGACAGATAATCGTCTACCGCGCCATGAAAATCAGCCACAAGCTCGGCGGCGTTCGTTCCCTCATAGGAGATCAATGCGCGGATACCGAGAACCTTTCCGAAAAACAAACCATCGGCTTCGGAGAATTCAACGCTTCCGACATACCCCTTATATTGCATTGTATTGTTCAAATCAATCCCTCCTGTTCCAGCACCTCAAGCAGTTGCTTGACTTGATACTCCAAAAGCTCTTTCCGCGGATGCGGCTTGTGCAGCAAGATCGGCGCATGCTGTTCGCTGGTAAACATGACGCGCGAACCGCTCGTCTTTCCTTTGTTGGAGCGAGAGTATGTCAAATACCCCAGCAATGTTTCGGCTTCATCAAATGTAAAATCACGCGGCTTGGTTTTTAATCTTTTGATTAGTTTCTCTTTCTGCCCCAAGTCTATCCCTCATTTCTATAATCAGTATAGCACGGTCAAAACAATTTTGCAACTGATTTTAGTTGCAAATATTTTCCGAGGTGATGCCTATCCGAAAATCAAATGATACGCTATTTTATCTTTTTGGCACAATTCCCGTCATCTGGCTCGCCCTCCTGTTGGCGCAGTCCCTTGGCGGCGGTTTGCCGGAGCTGCTGCGGAATCTGACCAGCGCACTGGAGCAGCCGACGAATATCATATGGACGGATAAAAGCCTGCCCACCATCCTCATCTGCCTTGCCGCTTACGGCATGGCAGTTTTGCTTTACCGGACGAATCAGGGCAGGACCCGCGACGGCGAGGAACACGGCTCCGCAGCATGGGCTACACCAGCGTCTGTCAACGCGCAGTTTGCGCAGAAGGACAGCATCCCGCTGACCCAGCACGTCCGCCTTGGTTTGGATACACACAAACACCGCCGCTCGCTCAACGTGCTGGTCATCGGCGGCAGCGGCGCGGCGAAAACGCGCAGCTTTGTGCTGCCCAATATCCTGACCGCGAACACGAACTACGTCATTACAGACCCAAAGTCGGAAGTGCTGCTTGCCACGGGCAGCTATCTCAAAGAGCAGGGTTATGACGTGCGCGTTCTGAACCTTGTGAATCTGGAACAGTCGGACGGCTACAATCCGTTCCGCTATCTGCGCGACGAAAAGGACGTACTAAAGTTGGTCAATAACCTGATCCAGTCTACCACCCCGAAGGGCAGTCACGAGTCTGATCCGTTCTGGACCAAAGCCGAAACCGCACTCCTGCAGGCCATCATCCTCATGCTGTTTCAGGAAGCCCCGGAATACGAGCAGAATTTCTCCATGGTCATGCGCGTGCTGGAATATGCCGAGGTGCGAGAGGAAGATGAAGGGCATGTGTCCCCACTCGATCTGCTCTTTGAATCCATAGAACGCAGAAAACCGGACAGCGTCGCTGTCCGGCAATATAAGGTTTTCAAATTGGCCGCGGGCAAGACTGCAAAATCGATTTTGGTGAGTACGGCTGTCCGTCTTGCACCCTTTAATCTGCCGCAGATTCAAGCCTTGACCAACCATGACGACATGGACCTTTACACGCTGGGTGAAAAGAAAGTTGCACTTTACGCTGTCATTCCCGACAACGACAACACGTTTAATTTTCTTGTGAGCCTGCTTTACGCGCAGGCGTTCCAAGCCCTCTATTACAGCGCAGACCAGATCCACCACGGCCCGCTGCCGCGTCACGTTCGCTTTGTGCTGGATGAGTTTGCAGCCATGCCGCTGCCGGGATTCACGCGCGAGCTTGCAACCATGCGCTCGCGTTCCATCTCGGCAAGCGTTATCATTCAGAATATGGCACAGATCAAAGAATTGTATAAGGATAGCTGGGAGACGATTCCAGGTAACTGCGATACCATTTTGTATCTCGGCGGCAATGAATCGTCAACCCACAAGTACGTTTCCGAGATGCTCGGCAAAGCCACGATTGATACCAAAACGCACGGGCAGACGAAGGGCAAATCCGGTTCTTACTCAACCAATTTCCAGATGTCCGGGCGCGAGCTGCTGACCCCAGACGAGGTGCGGAAGCTGGACAATCGCTATGCGCTGCTGTTCATCCGCGGCGCAAGCCCGGTCATGGATGAAAAGTACGATCTCATGCACCATCCCGCAATCTCGCGCAGCTCTCTTGGCGGTGCAGCGCCTTACATCCATCACGGAAGCAAACCGCCCATTTACACCGGCCGCCCGCTGCTTCGTGTGGGCGGCACAGAAAATTCGAATCCATTAAAGGGGGAATTTCATTGAAGAAACCATTTGAATCCAAAGCCAAACGGCTCTACTCGATCTGCGCCAGCGTGTTTTTCATGCTGGCGGTTTTTGTTGTCCCGGCGTTCGCAGCGGACGGTGATCCGCTGGCGGTTGTCAACAATCTGAGTGACTTTATTTTCTCGCTCATTCGTGCGGTCGGCCTGATTCTGCTCGGCTTCGGCATTTTGCAGGTCGGTTTGTCTCTCAAGTCGCACGATCCGTCCCAGCGCGCAAACGGCATCCTGACTGTTGCTGGCGGTATCGTCATTACGTTCACCAAGGAGATCCTGACGCTGATCACCGGCTGAGAAACGCCGCGGGAATGGCAGATCCATTCCCGCGGCACAGATCCTATGATGTTGTATCGTCCAGAATGCTGCGATAATTCCGCTTGGCGTACAAAATCCTGCGAATCTGCACAGTGTCTCTGGCGACCACATAGAACACCAGATAGTTTTCTACGATCAGATACCGATAGCCCTTGGCCGCCAGCGCAATATCGCGCGGCTTCGGGCATCGAAACGGCATCTGCGAGAGGCTCTCGATTTCCGCGATGAGCAGATCGTAGTACCGAAGCGCAGCCTGCTGGGACAGTGTGTTCAGATAGTCGATGATTTCCTGCAAGTCTTTCTTGGCGGTCGGGTAGATTTTAATCTTATAAACGTCCATGCACAAGTCCTCGTAGCTCTCTGGCGACGCTCAAAAAGTCCTCACCCTCTGCGCCTTCGGCAATTTCCGCCTCCGAAACCGCAAGTTTGGCATAGAGGTCGATCAGCGCCTGCTGCCGCTCATACTCCGCCATGCTCTGCACGACCATGTCACCTGTGCCGTTTCGTGTAATGAACACAGGCTCGCGCGTCTGCTTGCAGAAGTCGGAAATCTCATTGGCGCTGTTGCGCAGATCGGAAATCGGTCGAATACTCGGCATACTGCATCCCTCCTTCACTTGCAGTATAGCAAAATATTGAGTATTTTACAACATAAATTTTGATTGCGAGGTGATACCATCTCAAGTGGAAACTGGATCATAGATAATCTCAATTCCTCGCTGGAAACGTGGAACAGCAAGCTGTCGGAAATTTGGACGCTGTTGACCACCAGTCCGGAGAACTTCAAGGGCGGCGGAATCTGGAATGTGATTGTCGGGATCAACGATGCACTAAAAGCCATCGCGTATGCGCTTTTGGTGCTGTTTTTTGTGATTGGCGTGATGAAAACCTGCGGCAGCTTTACGGATGTGAATTTCTGTTAGAGAACATATACAACTGAATACGGATTTATCCGATGGCAAGCACTTGCAACTATCCGAGAAAAGAACGGATATATGCAGGTGCTTTTCTTTTTCAAAAAATCAGAACACAGTGTCCAAAATCGGCTATCCGCACGGGCTGTAAGGTAGGGGGCAGGTCTGCCCGTCTGTACCTTGAAAACTTCACAGCAGCCGCCAGAGGGATACCTGCCGCAATGGACAGCAGGCGATGATATGAGCCTGCCCATTGCTTAATCCATGCACAGCATAGGCAGTGATAACGCCGCTTTGGGAAAGCGTGGAACTGTATGGAATGGCTGTGTTTACATATCCCCGTCCTTGTGGCAGGGATATAAAAATTTTAAGGAGGTCTATTGCCTATGGACAAGTATGCCAAAACCAGACGAAAGTGGAAGGAGGAAACCCATGCAAAAGCTGAACATGGTGGACGCAGATACCTTGCTCTATCAGCCGCTTGACAAGCCACGCTTTGTGGTGGACGGTCTTATCCCCACGGGGCTGATCCTGTTCTGCGGCTCACAGAAAATCGGCAAAAGCTGGCTCATGCTGAAACTCTGCTTATGCGTGTCGGCGGGGCTGCCTTTCTGGGAGATGGAGACACGGGCAGGCGATGTGCTGTACCTCTGTCTGGAGGATACCTTTTTCCGCATACAGGACAGGCTTTTTCGTCTGACAGACGAGGCGGACAGCCGCCTGCACTTCGCTGTGGCGAGCTGCAAGCTGACGGACGGGCTGATCGTGCAGTTGGAGGACTATCTGAAGGAGTACCCCGACAGCAGGCTCATTGTGATTGACACCTTGCAGAAGGTACGCACCGCCTCAAAAGACAACGCCTATGCCAGTGATTACGGGGATATTTCCCAGATTAAGGAGTTTGCCGACCGGCATTCCCTTGCGGTCATCGTTGTCCACCATATCCGCAAGCAGAACGACAGCGATGTGTTCAACAAGGTATCGGGGACAACAGGGCTGACGGGGAGCGCAGACGCTACCTTTGTACTGGAAAAGGAAACCCGTGCGTCCGACACCGCAAGGCTCTACTGTGTGGGCAGGGATATTGAGTATCAGGAGTTTGTCCTGCGTTTCAGGGAGTGCAGTTGGGAGATGGTGGAGCGAAAAGGTCAGGAGCAGCTTGCGAGGGAAAGCATACCGCCTGTCCTTTTTCGGCTCGTAGAGTTCATGCAGGACAAAGAAAACTGGTGCGGCACAGCCACGGAGCTTCTGGCGGCGATGAAAGAAACAGACACCCCACCCACCGTCATTACCAAGTGGCTCAATGAGTATCGCACGACTTTCTTAGCGGACAACCATATCGGGTATGCGTACCGCAGGAAGAAAGAGGGCAGGCTGATTGCGCTCACAAAGCAGTCGGGTGACAGTGATGACGGTGGTGACGGCGATGTCGGGATACCCCTTGCGTCTGTCACTGACACCACAGCAAAGTGAAATCTATCGCTCTTGCCCTACGGGTGGCAGGCGTGGCGGAGATGACAATGCTTTTTCGATATGCGCCCTGCCACCCTGCGGGAGAACACCCCGCAAACGCTCCGTGCAGGCGTGGGCTTTTCTCGCTTCCCTCGGCTCGTAAAGCCACCCCTGCGGCTGAAAAAACCGCCCCGGTTTTTACAGCACGCTTTTGCAGGGTGTAACACACTACACCTTGCAGGCAAGGTCGTGTGCCAGACTTTCCCTCTGGACTCCCTTTCGGCAGGGCTTGCGCCCTGCTCCCCGTCGCCTACGGCTGCGGGAAAAGGCGGTGCCGGTGACAGTGCTGTGCCATCTGGGAGGGTATCCCATTACCACCGTCATCACTGTCACCACCGTCACCGCCCAAAGAACACCCGCCGAAAAAAGAAAGGAGTTGAACGCTTATGCCTTACGCAATCCTGCGTTTCCAGAAACGCAAGGCAGGCTCTGTGGCTGCCTGTGAACGCCACAATGAACGGAAGAAGGAGGCGTACAAGAGCAATCCCGATATTGATATGGAATGCTCCAAGTACAACTATCATCTTGTGCCGCCGCCACGCTACACCTACAAAAAAGAGATTAACCGTATGGTGCAGGAGGCAGGCTGCAAGGTGCGCAAAGACAGCGTGATGATGGTGGAAACCCTCATTACCGCCTCTCCTGAATTTATGAACAGCTTACCGCCAGAGGAACAGAAAGCCTACTTTGCTATGGCTTTGGACTTCATAGCGGAGCGTGTGGGAAAGCAAAATATCCTCTCTGCTGTGGTGCATATGGACGAGAAAACACCCCATATGCACCTTTGCTTTGTGCCGATTACGCCAGAGGGAAAGCTGTCTGCCAAATACTTTTTAGGCAACCAGAAGTCTTTATCCGAGTGGCAGACCGCCTACCATGAGCGTATGTCCGCACGGTGGAATGAGTTGGAACGGGGGCAGTCCTCAATGATTACGGGGCGAAAGCATATCCCCACATGGCTCTTTAAGCTGGGCGGCAGGCTGGATAAACAGTATGAGGAAATCGTGGCGGCGCTGTCCGATATTAACGCCTTTAACGCAGGAAAGAAACGGGATAAGGCGCTCTCCCTGCTTTCCGCATGGCTGCCGGAGGCGGAAAAGTTTTCACGGGAGATCGGGAAACAGAGCGCCTATATCGACAGCCTCAAAAAGAAAATCGGGCAGGAAAGCGACTATGCGGGGCAGCTGCGTGACGAGAAATACGCAGAGGAATTAAAGGTGCAGAAAGCCAATCAGAAGATATTTGAGTTGCAGCGCACCAATCAGCAGTTGGAACGCCTGCTCAGGAAAATCCCGCCCGAAGTGTTGGAAGAATTGCAGAAATCGAATAGAAATAGGTCAAGAGAAAGGTAGGAAAGCCATTGAAAAAACAGGATTTTACCGTGTTGAAGATTGAGGATTTACACCCGTTCCCCGATAACCCGTTCCGTCTGGTGGAGGACGGACTGCTGATGGAAATGGCGGAGAGTATCAAAGAGTTTGGTGTGGTAACGCCCATCATAACCCGCCCGAAGGAGGACGGGAACGGGTACGAAGTCATCGCAGGGCAGCGGCGTGTCCGTGCCTCACAGCTTGCAGGGATAGAGACAATCCCTGCTTTTGTTTTGCCCTTAGACCGTGACCGGGCGATTATTACCCTTGTGGACAGCAATATCCAGAGAGAAAATATCCTGCCGAGCGAGAGGGCTTTCGCTTATAAGATGAAGTTGGAGGCGATGAAAAGGCAGGGATACCGCACGGATTTAACTTCGTCCCAAGTTGGGACGAAGTTGCGGATGGACGAAACGGTGGCGCAGGGCTTTGGTATTGGAAAGACCACCGTACAGCGATATATCCGTCTGACCGAGTTAATCCCGCCGATTTTGCAGATGGTGGACGAGGGGCAGATTGCCCTTACCCCCGCGGTGGAACTGTCTTTTTTGAAGAAAGACGAGCAGGAAAACCTGCGGATTACGATGGAAAGTGAGGACGCTACTCCCTCTCTTTCGCAGGCGCAGCGCATGAAAAAGTTAAGTCAGATGGGGCGGCTTGATATGGATACCATCTTTGCGATTATGACCGAGGAAAAGGCAAACCAGAGGGAAACCGTGAAAATCGGTATGGACAAGCTGCGGAAATATTTCCCCAGAGGCACAACGCCAAAGCAGATGGAGGATTTTATTATCCGCTTATTAGAGCGTGAATTGCAGAGAAAACGAAACCGTGACAGCCGATAATCTTCTTTTTTCGGCGGGTAACAGACAGAAAGGACAGGTCTTTGATGAAAGAAATCCAGTATGAAATCGTGAGAGAAATCGCTGTCCTCTCCACAAGTGACAGCAGCTATACAAAAGAAATCAACCTGATTGCGTGGAACGGGAACGAGCCGAAGTACGACATCCGCAGCTTTTCCCCTGCCCGTGAGAAATGCGGCAAGGGCATTACGCTGACAAGGGCGGAGACGGAGAAACTCCTTGCGGCTCTGAAAAAAGAACTGGAACAGTGAGATTTTGAAGGGAGGTATGCCTATGGCAAAGACAGCGGTGCGCCCGAAAATCATCGTGCAGGCGGCTTATACGGGCGGCGCAGATATGCGGGAATTATTTATTTCCCTGCTTGTAAACGAGGTGCGGAGGGGAAAATCCTCTCCCCGCACCTTTGAGATAATCAAACTTCCGCAATACAATGAGGGCAGTACAGATACAAAGGAGACGAGCTGAATGGCAATGTTAAGGGCGGCTCTGTACTGCCGCTTATCAAAGGACGATATGCTGCAGGGCGACAGCGAGAGTATCAAAACGCAGAAAGCCATGTTGACGCAGTACGCAAAGGAACATGGCTTTCTGGTGGTGGAAATCTATGTGGACGATGGGTATAGCGGCTTAAATTTTGACCGTCCGAGCTTTAACCGTATGCTTGATGACATCGAGGCGGGCAAGATTGATGTGGTCATTACGAAAGACTTATCCCGTCTGGGGCGTGACCATCTGAAAGTAGGACACTTTACGGAGATTTACTTCCCGATGAAGAATGTGCGGTATATCGCAGTCAATGACGGTGTGGACACCGCCAACAAGAACAACGATATAGCGGCTCTGAAAAATGTGATGAACGAATTTTACAGCCGGGATAATTCCCGCAAAATCCGTTCCTCTATCCGTGCGAGGGCAAAGGCGGGGCTGTACCGTTCGTCCTTTAACCCGATCGGCTACCGCAAATCCCCCGACAACCACAACAAGCTGATCGTGGACGAAGAAACAGCGTGGATTGTAAAACGGATATTTGAACTTGCAAACGCAGGCATGGGAGCGCATAAAATTGCTACCGTGTTCCGCAAGGAACAAGTACCCTGTCCGTCATGGTGGCTGCACAGCCGGGGCGAAAAAGACTACTCCAAGCGGTTTGAAAATCCAGAGAACAAGTATGAGTGGTCGCACACCGTCATACGCAATATCATCTCCAATCCCCTCTATCTGGGACATTGCGTGATGTGCAAGACCGAGAGTATCTTCAAGGTCAACGCCTCAAAAAAAGTACCGCAGGAGGACTGGATTACCGTGGAGAACACCCATGAGCCGCTTGTGGCGCAAGAGGTTTTTGACGGGGCAAACGAGAAGATTTTGAGCCGCAGGCGGGATACCACCGATAACTTTGTCTCTCCCTTTGCGGGGCTTGTGAAGTGCGGCACCTGCGGAAAGGCGTTAGGATTACGCTTTTGGGGCAGGGAAAAACACCGTATCTATATTTGTACCACTTACGCCCACGACACCAAAGCCTGCACAGACCACCGTATTTTCTATGAGGATTTATACAAGGCGGTGCTTGCGGATATTCAATACCACGCCCGTCTTGCCTATGAGGACAGAGAGAAAGCGGTGGCTCTGGCAATCAAGATGAACGCTAAAGCAGACGGTAGCAAGGGGAAAAACAATGCCGACAGACTGAAAGCGGCAAAGAAACGGTACGAGGAAGTGACGAGACTGTTTGACCGTCTGTATGAGGACAGTGTATCGGGGCGTATCTCCCATGAGAATTTTAACCGTCTGATGGATAAGTACCAGACCGAGCAGGAACAGCTTTTAGGGCAGATACAGGCTTTAGAAACCGCCATGCAGGAGGTTAAGGACAATCAGCAGAACGCTGTCAGCTGGGCGGAACTGATGGCGCAGTATGTGGGAATACAGGAGTTGACTGCTGAAAATCTTAATCTTCTTGTGGAGAGGATTGAGGTCTATGACCGCACGGAAACCAATGCCGGGGCAGAACAGATGATTAAAATCTGTTACCGCTTCGGCGGCTACATAGGGGAACGGGTATTTTCCGCAAAGGTACTGAAACACCCTTGCAGGAAAAACGCCTGCCCTCTCAAAGAAAGGAAAGGCTATGGGAAAATATCACTTGTATCTTAGTGAGGAAGAAAGGCAGCTTGTACTCCACGCTCTGATTGACTTCCGCAATAAGTTACTTGCGGCGGGCAGATATACGGACTGCGTGGACGAGCTGCTGATAAAGGTCATGTACGCAAAGACGAAAAAGATAAAAATACGGTAATGGAGGGAATGACAATGACGAAATCAATCTTTGAACAGTTGGGCGGCGCTTATGAACAGCAGGGGGATTATCTTCTCCCCTGCCTTACCGTGCCAGACGAAAAAGAACAGCCGATAGGCGTATGGGGGCAGCGGCACTTGCGGTGTCTGAAAGAGTACCGCAGAGCCACCTACATAACCCTGCTCACAAGCGGCAGGCTGAACGCCTACCTTGCCGACATCGACAGGCAGGCGCAGGAGCGCATGGAAAGGCTCACGGAGCAGATGAAACGGGCGCAAGGTATCACAGAGCAGCTAAAGGCGGAAAACGCTTTAGAATGGGTGCAGAGAATGTATAACATACGGGCGTGTGCAAGGGGGATTGTGGAGAGGGAGATTATTTATACTTAAAAAATGTAACGCATATAATTGTAAAACTGTGGCGGATAGGGATAAATTCCTTATCCGTCATTTTCTATTCGCTGTAAGCTGCTTGAATACGGCATTTTGACACCAATACATTCGCTATTCAGTTATCGTAATCCCTTGACTTTTTGAACGATGTTCAGTATAATGCTTTTGAACATTGTTCAGCAGGAGGCGTAGCGTGGATAATAAAGAAGCAATCATACAGGAAACGATTAAACTTATCGAAGAAAAAGGCGAGCGTTTAGATGAAATTACAGTGCGTGAAATATGCAAAAGAGCCAGCGTTGGCTTAGGTCTTGTGAATTATCATTTTGGAAATAAAGAGAAACTTATTGAGCAATGTATTGAGCGTATGATAAACGGAACGGTTAAGCGATTTCAGAATATACGGGAGAAAACGGACAGTTTTACCCCCTTTGAAAAGTTGGAATATCTCAGCAATATGACACTTGATTTTCTGTTTGAACATTATGCTGTTTCCAAAATTTCCATTCTTACCGACATGCAGTCACCGAAAGAAGGTGACAATACTTACAGAACTTATGAGGCGTATCTTCCGATTGTTGCCGCCTGCCGTCCTGACCTTGATGAAGCGGCAATAAAGAGAAAAACACTGTATTTGATTACCGTTATGCAGCAAATGTTCCTGCGATATGAAATCATATCACAAATATTGGGGATTGACCTTAGACAGAAAGAAAACCGCAAGAACTTTCATACACAAGTTTTACACGACATTTTGGAGGTATAAAGATTGAATATCACAGTGATAAACGGAACAGAGAAACACGGTGTTACCTACCGCTTGAAAGAGACGTTTTTAACTGAGTTTAGGGATGAAGCGAATATTACAGAATATTATCTTCCAAAAGATTGTCCAAACTTCTGTGTTGGTTGCTTGAACTGCACATTAAAGGGCGAAAAAACTTGCAAGGACGCTGAATACATTAGAAAAATGGATGAATCGCTTTTAAAAGCGGATTTGATTGTAATGACTTCTCCTGCATATGTGTTTCATGTTACGGGAGCAATGAAAGCATTGCTTGACCATTTTGCTTACCGATGGATGCCACACCGCCCTGCTCCTGAAATGTTTGGGAAGCGGGCAGTCATCATAACACAGTGCTTGGGTAGCGGAGCAAAATCTGCAGCGAAAGATATAAAGCACAGTTTATCTTGGTGGGGGATTTCCGAGATCGGGATATTTACTGGGGCGTTGATGAGCGATATTGTTTGGGAAAAACTTTCTAAAAAGAAACAAGCTAAACTCACAGGAAAAGTTCAAAAACTATCCAAGAAGTTTGCACATATGGATTACACAAAATCCGCACACACGAATTTGATTACGAAAATTAAGTTTTTCTTCTGCCGTATGATACAGAAATCCATACATAAATCCGACCCCGAACACCTTGATGGGAAGTATTGGGCGGAGCAAGGTTGGCTCGATGGCGGTAAACCGTGGAAATAGTGAGGGGACAATATGGAAAAAATAAATTCTGAATGGGTATGTTGCCCTGTTTGTGGAAATAAAACTCGTGACAAAATACGGAAGGATACTGTTTTGGTGCATTATCCTCTTTATTGCCCGAAATGCAAACGAGAAACTTTAATCAATGCGAAAAAATTACATATAACTGTCATCAAAGAGCCAGACGCACAGACGCAGAGCCGATGAACTTGTGAGATATTTCACAGATCATCGGCTCTTTCTTTTTCGGATAGTGTTTATCAGTCCGCCCAGTCCGCCATATAAAAAAACGGAGTTTTGACGGACTGTATTGTTATGCCCTAATGCTCCCTCTAAACCCGTTTTGAGTTTGGAGGGATTTTTTGCGTCTTTCTTCACTTTCTATCCTGCCGCTGATCCGTGCGGCGTTCTACATATTACCAGACAGAAACGAGGATAATCTGTTAAAAAATTCCTTGTTTTGATATGGCTCTTTTATGCACTAAAAGCAGAGGACAAATATCTACATAAAAGAGCTTTTACTTCTCATAGCCGCAATGGTCTGACAGCCTTTGCGGTTTTTCTTTTGTCGCTTTTTGTCAAGAGACAGGATAAGCCCGCTTCTGGCGTTGGGTGTCGCTCACCGCCTGCCAATCTGGATTTTCAAAAAAATTCAGATTGGAGGTAAAGAACAGTGGCATACAACCACGGAAAGGCAGAGCGCAGATGGCGGCTCTGGAAAGAAAAAGAAGAAAAGATTTTACGGGAGTGCGGAGTTGATGAAGAAACGATTGAGGAAATTCGCACTTTTGATAGAGAAGAATTTAATTCTGACAGACGGTTTTACACACGCCTGAATGATGTTGGGGAATACATAGCGGAAACTGCCATGCAGGAGCCGCCCATGGAGGTCAATACAGTCTGGGATATGCTGAATGAAATCGAGGACGAAAACCTATACCGTGCATTGCTTACGGTGGACAAGCGTACCCTGCAAATTGTCCTGCTGAAAATGCAGGGATATTCCCTAAAGGAGATTGCGCCGATGGTTGATTTATCGGCGGGTGCTGTCTATGCGAGGTTAGACCATCTGCGGAAAAAGCTGAGAAAACTCTTATAGTATCTAAAGCCCTGCTGTTTCCTGCGGGCTACTGGGTGAGAGGACAACCCCTCTCACCCATTTTTTAGCAGGAGGACAAGGCAATGGCGATACCTAAACGGTCATACTGGCTTCGGGAAGTAGTGACAGAGGCAGGAACAAGCTATCATATCAGTTTTCGTGACGGGCAGGGAAAAATCCAAAAGCTGTGCGTATCTTATGACTTCTATATGGCGTTTCGGAGACTGGAACTTGACGAAAGGAAAATTGAGGGTTGGGATTACCGTCACAGGGAGTTTTCGGAAATTATGGAGGAAACTCTGAACTGGCGGGCGGTAAGACAGCCTAAAAGCATTGAGGAGGTTATTCTTGAGGAAGAACGGGCAGAACTGCTCCAGAGGATTATCAGCAAGCTGCCAGAAATGCAAAGGCGGCGTTTCCTGCTCCACTATGAGTATGAAATGACTTATAAAGAGATAGGGAAAATCGAGCATTGCAGCCAACAATCCGTAGGTCGTGCTGTAACTGCCGCCAGAGAAAAGATAAAGGCGGAGATGAAGAAATACCTAAACGCATGACCGTTAAGCATACCCTTGTATCTTTGGATATGAGGGTATTTGCTTTGTGTTCTCTAATGGAACTTCACAGAACTAAAACGCCCGGAGGTGGCGTTCAAATGCTTCATCCGTTTTGTACTGGCACAGGCGGCGGTCACCTACGGCATGGAGCTGATGACGGCGCTGTTCTCGATTGCGCAGGGCACGATCCAGACGATCATGGGCGCGTCCGGTCTTTCGGCAATGGAAGCATCCACACTGCCAGCCGAGATCGCAACGACGATTGAAGACGTCGGCCTGCTGGAGAGCATTCCGCTCTGGGCAGTGACGCTGCTCGGCTCGCTGTTCATCTGGGTGCTGTCGCTCGTCATGATCTTGACCGTCTACGGCCGCTTTTTTAAGCTATATATGGCAACGGCAATTGCGCCAATCCCGCTTTCTAGTTTTGCAGGACAGCCCTCCAGCAGTATCGGTATGGCGTTCATTAAGAGCTACGCCGCCATCTGCTTGGAGGGCTGTGTCATTTTGCTGGCGTGTATTATCTTTTCACAATTCGCGTCCAGCCCACCCGTCGTAACGGAAGGACTTGCCCCTGCAACGGTCGTCTGGAACTATATTGGCGAACTGGTGTTCAATATGCTGGTACTCGTCGGCTCCATTAAAATGTCCGACCGGATCATTCGGGAATTGATGGGACTTGGATAAAAAGCCCTCCATCCGCAGTTGGATGGAGGTTTCTGCATCTTATGATTTATTTATTATGCGCCGTGACGAAATTCAGCGTTGTTTTTTGTCAGCAGGTACAGACAATACTGGTTCATGCTGATACCCTCGCGTTTGGAGTTTTCCGCAAGTGCGCGGTGCAGCGACTTCGGAAGCCGCAGCTTGAACTGACCGGAATACTCGTCATCAGACGTAGGCTCCGGAATCTCATAGCCACCTTCCAGTGCGGCGGCCAGCCATTCGCGTTTGCAGTCCAGCGCGTTTTTCAGCGCCGCTTCCGCCGTCTCGCCGCTGGTCAGGCAGCCGCGCAGCTCCGGATACGAGGCTACAAAACCGCCTTCGTCCGTGTCCGGAACAAGCTCCAGACGATACGGAAGATTCATATAATACTCAATCGTCTTCACGATTTGACACCTCGCTTTCTACAACCTCTTTTACCATCATAACGTAGACTTTCTTGATCGGTTCGTGCATAGGGATCGTAATTGGCGCGCAGCCGGGTTTGCGAAACGTGCAATGGCTGCTGCCGCCGTTTGGCTGACGCATTTCATAGCCGTAGCTCTCCAGCACCTTGCGCAGCTCGTCAAAACGAAGGTCGCGCGACAAGCCGCAGATTCTTGCCAATAGTTTATCCCATTTTGACACGGTGCATCACCTCTGTCTCTCTGTTCAGTCTTATTATAGCATGGTGTCATATATGGTGTCAAATGAATTTTGCGTGTGTTTATTACGATCTGCCTGCAATTTTCCGCACCAGCGACACGGCCCACGAAATCAGTCCCAGGACAATGAGTGCATACCAGATCCCATTCGCCAGCGCATAGTGGCTGTAATACCAGCCGGAAAACAGCGTCGGCACGATCAGCGCATACAAAAGCGGCAGACCGAGGTGCAGCAGCGACGCGGCATGAAATAATACGGACAGGAGCAAGCAGCCTGCCCCAAATACGATCATCAACATGGCACAACCTCCTTTGAAAGTTTGTGCCATGTTAGCTTGGAACAAGAAGAAATTCAAGGGTCATTCCAAAGAAACTTAAAAATTGGAGGGATTCATCATCGAAGTGAAAATCAACAAAGAGATCCAGCGGTATCAGGAGAGCATTCTGTTCGGCTTATCGCTGCGGCAGATGGTGTTCGCGCTGCTGGCCATCGGTGTGGCAGTCGGCGCGTACTTCGGATTAAAGCCGCTCATCGGCGCGGCAGAGGTCGGCTGGGTGTGTATGCTGGCAGCGTTCCCGTTTGCCATGTGCGGCTTTTTCACCTACAACGGCATGCCCGCCGAGCGCTTTCTGCTGGCGGTCATTCGGTCAGAAATTCTCTGTCCGCGTACGCTGTCATATCATCCACAGAATCTGTATGCAGAATTGCTGCTGGATTCCAATTCCATGCGGGAGGTGCTGACACTTGATTAAAACCCTCAACAACACCATCAAGCAGGACCGAACGGTATATAAAATCCCGCGCAGCGTACAGGACGTCATTCCCATCCAGCGGATCTTCGCGGATGGGATTTTTCAGTTCGGCACGAAATATTCCAGAACGCTGCGCTTCTCAGACATCAACTATGCCATTGCCTCGAAAGAGGACAAAACCGCGATGTTCCTCGGCTACAGCGAACTGCTGAACGCTTTGGACAGCGGCTCGACCACCAAGCTCACGATCTGCAACAAGCAGGTGGGCCGCCAGGCGTTTGAAGATACCGTCCTGCTCCCCCAGCGCGGCGACAGCCTCGACGGATTCGTGGACGAGTTCAACGGGATGCTGGAAAGCAAGATCTCCGGCAGCTCCGCCAGCGTGGAACAGGAGCGGTTTCTCACGGTTTCCGTTCACAAAAAGAACGTGGATGAAGCGCGTACATTCTTCTCCCGTGTAACAGGCGAGATCACGTCCAAGCTCTCGCGGCTCAATTCATCCTCCAACGAGCTGGACGCCGCCGAGCGGCTGGATGTGCTGCGTGGATTCTTCCGACCGGAGGAAGCTGCGCTGCCCTTTGATTTACAATCTGCCATGAAGCGCGGACATAATCTCAAGGATACGATCTGCCCGGACAGCTTGGAGTTTCATCGTGACTACTTCAAAATGGGCAATCAGTATGGTCGCGTGCTGTTCCTCAAGGATTACGCCAGCTACATCAAAGACAGCATGATTCTGGAGCTGACCGACCTCAACCGGCGCATGATGCTCTCCATCGACATGATCCCTGTGCCGACCGACGAAGCCGTGCGCGAGGTGGAGAACAAGCTCCTCGGCGTGGAAACGAACGTCACCAACTGGCAGCGCAGGCAGAACAGCAACCAGAACTTCTCCGCTGTCGTGCCGTATGATCTGGAACAGCAGCGCAAGGAAACCCGCGAGATGCTGGACGATCTCACGACCCGCGACCAGCGGATGCTGTTCGCCGTGGTCACGCTCGTGCATCTGGCAGACAGCAAAGAGGAACTGGACAGCGACACCGAAACGCTCCAATCCATTGCGCGCAAGCACCTGTGCCAACTTGCAAAGCTGAGCTTTCAGCAGCAGGACGGGTTAATTACCGCGCTGCCGCTCGGCCTGCGGCGTATCGATGCACTGCGGACGCTGACCACAGAAGCCCTCGCTGTGCTTATGCCGTTCAAGGCGCAGGAGATTCGCCACCGGCACGGCATCTACTACGGGCAGAACGCGATCTCCAAGAATCTCATCCTTGCAGACCGGAAAGAACTGCTCAACGGCAATGGCTTCATCCTCGGCGTCTCCGGCTCCGGCAAGTCCTTTGCCGCCAAACGCGAGATCACGGAGATCGCGCTGTCCACGAATGACGACATTATCATCATCGACCCTGAAGCCGAGTATCGCCCGCTGGTCGAAGGCTTGGGCGGCGAGGTCATTGAAATCTCCGCAACCTCGCCCAATCATATCAATGCTCTTGATATGGAGTCTGGCTACAACGACGGTGACAATCCAGTTGTGCTGAAATCCGAATTCTTATTGTCTCTCTGCGAGCAGCTCGTGGGCGCGGGCAAGCTGTCTGCGAAGGAGAAATCCATCATTGACAGGTGTACTGCCCAGGTCTACCGCGAGTTCATCCGAAACGGCTATCTCGGCGTTGTGCCGACATTACAAGACTTCCATGCCGCGCTCCTGGAGCAGCCGGAACCCGAAGCGCGGGACGTTGCGCTGGCACTGGAGCTGTTCACGGAAGGCAGCTTGAATACGTTTGCCAAGTACACGAACGTGGACACCAATTCCCGCATTCTCTGCTACGACATCCGCGACCTTGGAAAGCAGCTTTTGCCGGTCGGTATGCTGGTTGTACTGGACAGCGTGTTCAACCGCATCATCCGAAACCGCAAGCTTGGCAAGAATACATGGCTTTATATTGATGAAATCTATTTGCTGTTCCAGCACGAATACAGCGCGAATTTCCTGTTCACGCTCTGGAAGCGGATGCGCAAATACGGGGCCTGCGGCACGGGGCTGACGCAGAACGTCGACGATCTGCTGCAATCCCATACTGCCCGAACGATGCTGGCGAACAGCGAGTTTTTGCTCATGCTCAATCAGGCGAGTACGGACCGAATCGAGCTGGCGCGGCTGCTCAATATTTCGGACAATCAGCTTTCGTATATTTCAGGTGTAGACTTTGGACACGGGCTTCTCAAGTGCGGCAGCACCATCGTGCCTTTCGTGGATCATTTTCCGAAAAATGGCAAGCTGTACCAGCTTATGACGACGAAACTATCTGAACGGGTGGAGCAGGCGTCGTAATGCGGGAGGTCAAAGAAAAATCACCGCTGAAAGAGCGAACCGTCAAAACCCTCAAATCCGTGCCGCAGGCAGCGTTCCGCCGCGGCGCGGACGCTGCCTTTCAGCAGCTTCGGCAGGAGCTGCGCGACGCAGCGCAGGACGGTCAGCCGGAGGATCGCTACGAGAGCGGCAAGATCACGGATACCGCCGACCATGCCGTGCAGGAAGCCCGTCATCTGGCAGAAAAAGCTGTCCACAAGCTGCCGAAAACAAAATCCGAACCGCAGCGGGAAGCCAGGACAGAATCTGTTCCACAACATGAGCAGCCTCGGCACCCCCTGCAGCCTACTGCGGCACCGAGGGAATATCCACCGCAAAGCCAGTCACAGGGAAATCAGTCTGTGCGCGAATCGGCTTCTCCAATCAGGGAGAAGCCGGTTTCTCCAGTAAACGTCCAACAGCCCAAAACGCGAGTATATACGCCGGATGCGAAAGCGCCAGCGTCCCCGTCTCAGTATCCAACTCCGAGGATTCATGAAAACGCAACGGCTGTTTCTGCGGAAACAATGCCATCGACAATGGAACATTCTGTGCGTGAATCGGCTTCGTCAATCAAGGAGAAAACGATTCCTCCTACAAATCCCCCGCAGCCTAAAATGCGGGAGCATACACCGACCGCTGATGCACCTGTACAACAGCCCAAGCATCTAGCTTCGCAGATTCATGAAAAGCCGCAGGCTGTTCAACACGCGCAGGTAAACCGATCCGTGCGCGAACTGGAAACATCAGTAAGAGAAAAGCCTGCTGGGAAAGCAAGACCGGCAGAACAACGGTCGCTTGGAAAATCTCCAGCCAGCACGGAACCGTCTGCACCTGCGACGACCCCGACGGTGCAGCCATCAGCACGGACTCTGCCAAGAGAAAAACCGATTGTTTTCTCTCCGCGAGAACCGCTTGCCACGCCAAAAACGGATACCACACAGTTCGCGCTTCCTGCAATCAAGACAAAAGAGTACATCCGAAGTAGGCGGCAAAAGCGGAATTTTCTCAAAGAGGAAGCGAACAGTATTGAAAACATAACCGCAGATTCCGAAACATTTTCGCCGGTCATCCGTACACGGGAAACTGTTCGTGAACAGCAAAAACTCCACGTTTCCCATAGTGCGGAGCAGGAGCAGCCAGCTCTGCCGCAGATCCGAACGCGGCAGCCGCAGACAGCTTCCATGCCCGCCGATATAGAACCCGCGAAGCCGGAAGTTCCACAGCCACCGCTTCCGGACATCAAGAGCAAGCAAAAGTACATTGCAGCGCAGCAACCGACACAGGTAACGCCCGTGCAGGCAAACCAACAGCAGGCAGTGCGGCAAACTGGAAGGAAGGCTGTGCGTGGTGAATCGAAATTATGTCAACCGACATTGACGAATGAAACAGTCCCTGCGCCAGCGAGCAGGAATGTCGCTCCAGCAAAGCCTGCGCGTGTCCAGAAACAGGCGCGACCGGCTTTCGTAAAAAAGCAGAAGATCAAAACAGCCCCGAAAGCGAAAATCAAGTCCTCCACCACACCTGCCGCAAAAGCCTTGCCCAGCAAAGCGTCGGCGGCTGCTCCCAAACAGGCTGCAACTGTCATTCGCAAAGGGCAGGTACTTCGAGATACGGCGATCAAAACGGCAAAAGTCGCAAAGGACGCCGGAAAGAAGGTTCTGCGGGCAATCGCGGCAGCGGCAGAAAAGCTGGTCGCAGCTATCGGCGCAGGCGGCGCGGCGGCAGTTTCCGTTGTCGTGGTGATCTTGCTTGTAGGGATGTTGTTTGCTTCGCCGCTCGGTATCCTGTTCGCCGGTGAGGATACCGGTACGGAAATCAAGATTCCGGACGCGGTTGCAACGCTGAACGGCGAGTTCACCGATGAGATCTACCGTATCATGGAGGAACATCCATACGATGAGCTGGATATGCAGGAGGGCATGGAAGCGGCCATGCTGCAAAATTGGCGGAACGTGCTGGCTGTGTATGCGGTCAAGGTCTCGACTGACGAGGAACACGGCTTGGACGTTATGACAATGGACGAAGAAAAACTCCAGCTCCTGCGGGAAATTTTCTTCGACGCCAACAAACTCGAATACGAATTGACGACCAGAACCGTGGACGGCGAACGAGTCACAACGTTACATATCTCCGCACAGATCAAGGATGCCATGCAGATGGCAGATGAATACAGCTTCACTGCCCAGCAGCGGGAGATGCTCGAAGAATTGCTGAAGCCGGACTACGACGACATTTTCCTGTCCCTGATCGGTAATTATCAACCGGGGGGCACGCCCATCGGTCCTGTCGACATTTCGGACATTCAAGGTACGCTGCCGGATGATCTTGACCCGCTGCGAAAATCCATTGTCCTGACGGCGTATCAGCTTCTCGGAAAGGTGACGTATTTCTGGGGCGGCAAAAGTCTCGTCCTCGGATGGGACAGCCGTTGGGGAACGCCGACGACGGTCACTGCACCTGGCAGCGGTTCGACCGGCAAGGTGCTGCCGTTCGGACTGGACTGCTCCGGCTTTGTGGACTGGACATTCTATAACGCCACGAGCGGTGCATACCTGCCCGGACGAGGGGGTGGCGCAGCTTCGCAGCATGGCTACTGCACCAACATTGCATGGTCAGACGCGCTGCCCGGCGATCTCGTCTTTTACGCGGACGACAGCCATGTTGGAATCGTCTGCGGCTACGACAGCGTGGGCAATATCCTCGTCATTCACTGCTCCGGCGGACAGAACGGCGTGGTCGTGACCGGGCGCGAGGGCTTTGCCGTCGCAGCCAGACCGGATTTGTTTACGGACTAGCCTACATTTTGAAACTGAAAACCAAGACGGAAAAGAGGCGCAATATGAACGATACCATCACAGAGATCAACAAAGACACATTCTGGGGATTGATCCGGGAGGCGAGAGACGCCTGTGGTCAGGATATGTCTGCCATGGTGGAGCATCTGAAGGGACGCTTGGTATCTATGGGGGCAGAACAGGCACAGAGCTTTCACGATATTACGCAAGCTTACGAAGATCTCGCGTACAAGTACGGCTTGTGGGATGCTGCCGAAATTATAAAGGAATACGGCTGCAGCGATGACGGCTTTATAGACTTCCGCGCGTGGCTGATTGCGCAGGGAAAAGAAGTCTATCTGGCTGCGCTGGCGGACCCGGATTCGCTTGCAGAGGTCGAACCCTACGGGGATTGCAGCTTCGAGTTGATGAGCTATGTGGGAGAGTATGCATACAAGCAGCTCACCGGCAAAAGCACCTATGAGCAGACCGAACAGCGGAAATATAAGAAACTTGTGTCAGAACTGAAGCGGGACATTACCTACAAAGACGGCATTCAATTTCCCAGAGAGGGTGCGGAGCTGAAACAATTCCTGCCCCAGTTGTGTGCCAAGTATCCAGACCGGTGGCTCGAACCACATTGGATTTTCGATCTGAAAGTAGCGCGAGAACTTTTCCATGCAGGGAAAGTGCATGATCACCAGCAGGTTTGTAAAAAGAGAAACCGCGGTCACGGCGGTGAGGCAAGATAATGAATATGAGTGAAACGACTTGCTTGTAAAATGGTATAATTTGCTTCGTTTGTGCGGCGTTCTTTGTTGGCTCTGGTGAATAGCTTTCTTTCTCGTTTTCTGCGATACTTGGCGTACCAAATCGAAAGGAGACTGCAATGGAAGAAAGAAAAAACCTATGCGCCATGCTGCCGGTCGCGCTCCATGCCAGAGTTCGGCAGGAGCAGGAAAAAGCCGGGATGGCCCTCGGTGAGTATGTGGAAGCATTGATCACAGAATACTACGATTGGAAGGACGGAAGAATCATGACCGGAGAAATGAGAACCTTAGCCGCGCAGATCCCCGCAGAACTCTTTGATCGCCTCGACCGCTACCTCAAGGAGCGCGGCATCAAGAAGAAGGACTTCTTAGTTG
>ERZ1673730.371-NODE-371-length-60631-cov-47.740871_pt1 | contig 60631 bp, 57 predicted proteins | sample MGYA00580200_ERZ1673730 | MGnify/ENA primary metagenome ERZ1673730 (study PRJEB41218, sample SAMN15661761) | gut metagenome | host: Homo sapiens | place: Canada: London | collected 2015-08-20/2019-03-30 | study: EMG produced TPA metagenomics assembly of...
GCAGGATATTCTCACGCTGGATGTTGCTGTCCACCATGAGGATGGTGGCGGTGTCATCATCCATCTGCCGCACGATGCAGGGCATGGTGGAAAGCCCCGCCAGCTCGCTGCCGTGCCTGCGCCGATGTCCGGCGATGATCTCGTAGCCGCCGTCCTCACGGGGACGGACGATGGCGGGAACGAGAACGCCGTACTGCCGGATGCTCTCCGCCGTTTCCTGCATGGCCTCGTCGTCCCGCACCTTGAAAGGGTGGTTGGGGAAGTCGTGCAGCTCCGACAGCGGGAGCAGCGTGATTTTATCCTCTTGCGCAGCCGCAACGGTCTTTGCCCTGCGCTTTGCTGTGCTTTTCGGTTCTTCCATATTCGTGTTCCTCCTCGTTGAAAGCGGCAGGAACGAAAAAAGGGAGAATGACCGCAGCTACCGCCATTCTCCCATGAAAACAACTATGCGATTGTGGTTTCTGCCCCTTGACCGTCTGAAAGAGAGCTATCTGATCGAGAGCCATCTCGCCGCAAACCCGCATGAATACTGGATTTTTGCTGTTTGCGCTTCACCTTCCCGAACGACGTATGTTCAATGAGTGGTATGCGAAGGACACCAGCAAGAAGATCCGTGCCGTGATGAAGGTCAAAGGCAACGCCGGCGAGCATCTGACGACCCTGCCGCCCTATGGCTACATGAAGTCTCCTGACAACAAAAAGCTGTGGGTCAGGGACGAGGAAGCCGCAGCGGTGGTCTATGAGATCGGCCTATATGTGATGGACGGTTTCGGACCGTCCCAGATTGCAAGGAAGCTGACAGAGCGAAGGATATTGACCCCGGCCGCCTATTATGCCAGCAGGGGCCGGAAAGCAAGCAATATCAAGCGGGGCTTGCCTTACGCATGGGATGCCTCCACCGTAGCGGATATCATGGACCGCTGGCGGGAGTACCTGGGGCACACGGTCAATTTCAAGACGAGGAAGAAGTCCTACAAGAGCAAAAAGGTCATCCATAATCCGGAAAGTGAGTGGCTGATCTTTGAGAACACCCATGACCCGATCTGGACGGAGGCAATCGCAGATGCCGCGAGAGCAGCAAGGCAGACGCGCCGTCGTCCTACAAAAATGGGAGAAATGGGGATGTTCTCCGGCATGATGTTCTGCGCGGACTGCGGATCTGTCATGTATCAATGCAGAGCCACCAACTTCCGGCGCGAGCAGGAATACTACCTGTGCGCCGGCTACCGAAAGAGCCGTGACTTCTGCGGTCAGACCCATTCCATCCGCACGGTGATCTTGGAGGAATTGATTCTGGAAAACCTGCGGGAGATCGTTTCCTTCGCCTCCCGCAGTAAGGACGAGTTTGTGAGGCTGGTCATGGACAGTGACCTGCGGCAGCGCGACCGGGATCTTGCAAAGCGGAAACGGCAGCTTGCCGATTCCGAAAAGCGGATCACAGAGCTGGATGCTATCTTCAAGCGGCTCTATGAGGACAACATTTCGGGCAAGCTCTCCGATGAACGCTTTCAGAAGCTCTCTGCGGACTATGAGAAGGAAGAACAGGATCTCAAGGTGCTGGCGAGTTCCCTTCGGAAAGAAGTGGAGCTGGAGGAAAGCAAATCGTCGGATGTTGATCGTTTTCTCTCCGTTGTGGAGAGGTACACGGATATCCCGGAGCTCACGCCCTGCATCCTCCATGAGTTTGTGGAGAAAATCATCGTCCATGCGGCCAGCGACCCGAAGGGCAAGAATCGGACGCAGGAGATCGACATTTACTACAAGGGCATCGGAGCCTTGGAAATGTCAAAAGTCACGGCATCAACGGAAAAATGAGAAAACGGTACAGCCGAAGCTATACCGTTCTCTCTTTCCTCACGATGTTTTCTTATCGGGAGCTGCCTTTTGGAACGTCCTTTTTTATTGGTCGTAGACGAGCGGCGCGAGAAACGCTGCGGTTCGACTGCAAGCATTTTGCCATCGCCAGATGGCGGCTGCGCATCGCGCAGCCAAGCCATGCCGTGCTGCGGCACGGCAAATGCGCCGCAGCACGCCGCCAACAGCGTTGGCGGCGTATTCCCCGCAGCTTTGCAAAACATGAAAAAACGGCATTTCTGCCAATCGCCAAACCAGCGCTTGAATTGTTGCGATTGTGTTACATTTTCGATGGACATATTGATTTTTGAATCAAATTTGCGTACAATACCATCAGAAGAAGTCGCTGCGGCTTGCAGGATGCTGGGGAATTGGACCCCTTCACCTGCAAGCGTGGCGGCTCTTTTTTGTGGCGGCGCAGTGAAACTCTACGAGGTTTTTGAAAGTCTAAGCGGAGCATCCCTTTCGGGATGCTCCGCTCGGTTTTTCAAGATATGTGCAGCGTGCACATACAGGCGCAATCAGGCTTCCTGATAGACCACGGCGCCGTCAATGATGGTGTAAAGCGGACGCGCGCAGGTCTCCAGTGCCGGAACAGCATTCCAAAGCACGATGTCTGCGTCCTTTCCGGCCTTCAGGGAGCCGATGCGGTCATCTACGCGCAGTGTCTTTGCCGGATTGCAGGTGATCATGCGCAGCGCACGGTCGTGGGGCACGCCGTAGCGCACGGCCTCGCCGGCGGAGATGGCCAGAACCTGCGGCCCGCAGATGGGGCCGTCGGTGATGAGGCAGACCGTCAGTCCGCGTGCATCCAGCTCGCGGACAAAGCCCACGTCGCCGCCGGTCAGCTCACCGCAGCCCTCGGCAATGCCGATGGGGCCGAAGCAGACCGGGCCGCCGCCCTCTACCAGCTCGTCGGCGTACAGGTTGCACGCCCAGCCATGCTCGATGGTATAGTCGCAGCCGAACTCCTTCGCGATGTTGATGACTGTGAGCATGTCAAACTGTTCACTGTGTACCTTCAGCGGGATCTCCCGGCGCAGAACCGGGATCAGTGCCTCGCACTGTGCGTCGTATGCGGGCATCTTTTCCGGGTCGCCTGCGGCGGCTTCCTTCTTGTCGAGGTAGGTCCGCGCCTTGCGGAGCGTCTTGCGGAAAACGCTTGCGACGGCCATACGGGTCTTGGGCGCACGGCCCTGCTTCCCATAGCAGTTTTTCGGGTTTCCGCCCATGGCGCACTTCATGACGGCGGGATTCAGGATCGCCAGATCCTGAATGGAGCTCTTTCCGGCAGTCTTGGCAACAAAGCCCGTTCCGCAGATGACGTTGGCAGAGCCGGGAATGAAGCAGCACGCCGTGACGCCGCGGGTGTGGATCTCCTGGAAGTCGTCGGCGTAGATGTCGATGCCGTGGATGGCGTCAAGCTCCGCCGTGACCGGATTTGTGCTCTCGTTGAGATCCTGATTGTCTCCGGCGAAACCGCCGGCGTGCGTATGGGCGTCGATGAGACCCGGCGTTGCGATCAGGCCGGAGGCGTCGATGACCTCCGCGCCCTCTGCCGTGAGATTGCGGCCGATGGCCCGGATCTTCCCGTCCTCACAGAGGATGTCCGTGTTTTGGAGGACGCCCTCCGCCTCCATGGTATATACCGTTGCATTCTTGATTAACAGCATCTTCAGGCCTCCTCTCTCGTGTAGAACACGCGTCCGGCGACGATGGTCTGATCTACAAAATTGTCAAAGCGCAGCGCGGGATTGCCGCGGCAGATGATGAGGTCTGCCTGCTTGCCCGGCTCCAGAGAACCGACCAGATGCTCCACACCGAGCGCCTCGGCGGGGCGGATGGTCATCATATCCAGGATCTCATCGCCGGTCGCGCCGGCAGCGCACATCTGCGCCGCCACCCAGAGAAGCTGCTCGTACGCCGGGGGATAGGCCTCGTCGCCGGAGCAGAAGATGGAGAGCTTCATGCCCTTCCGGGAAAGCTCCACCAGCTTGCGGTGGTCTGTATGTCCGCGCTGACCGGCCTGCATGTAGTTGCTGTCGCCCAGCATCACGGAATAACCCTCTTTGAGAATGTCCTCTGCAACATGCTCCGCGGCATATGCACCCGTCAGCACGAGCCGGAGGTTGTACTTTTTCGCAACGGCGACCACGCTCTCGATCTCTGCCTGTGTCTCTACAGAGACAAGGAACGGGATCTCGCGGCGGAGCACCCGGCAAAGGACCTCTTTCCCGGCGTCATAGTCCTTTTCGGACTTGTTCATGTACTCCTGCGCGGCACGGAACGCATCCTCCAGCATCTGATGCATCGCCATGCGGGTCTGCGGCGCCTTGCGTGCCTTTTTGTAGGTGCTCTTGACATTGCTTGTGAAGTTGCCCTTGAGCGCGATGCGCTCGGCAAGGAATACGTCGGCGGTGTGATCCCCGTCCACATGGACGAGGGCGATCTGACCGGCGAGCATCGCATGGATGCCGGGGCAGAGACCGTAGGACGTGATGCCCACGCGCCCGAAGCGCTGGAGCTTCAGCTCCCGCAGGTCAAAGGCGTCGCGGATGTCCATTTCCGGGCAGAGCGGAACGCAGGACTCGTCAAGATCCATGCCGTCCGACCACATTTCGCTGAAGGATACGGCGCCCAGTCCGCACAGACCCAGCACAAAACCGGGATAGACGTCCCGACCCGCCGCGTCAATGACCTGCGCGCCCTCACAGGAGAGATTCGGGCCGACTGCGCGGATCACGGGGCCGTCACACAGAACGTCCCAGCCTGCCTCGTGGCGGCCGTTTCCAAGATATACAGTTCCGTTTTTTACAAGAAGCATCTGAACCATCCTTTCCGGTTCGGTCAGACCCGCAGGTCGCCGTCCAGCTTCATATATTTTTTCAGGAAAGCAGCCATACGGGGATAGCAGTCCAGCTGGTTTTTCAGCTTGGTGATGCCGTGTCCCTCGTCCTCATAGCAAAGGTATTCTACAGTATGACCCTTCTCACGCAGGGTGCCGACGACCTGCTCGGCCTCCTCGGCGGGGACGCGGGGGTCGTTCCGGCCCTGAATGACCATGAGCGGCGCCTGAATGTCGTCGATCTTTGCGATGGGCGATACGGCGCGGAGGATCTCCCGGTGGTGCGCCAGAGAGCCGTATTCGCTTTCGCGGTGTGCGCGGCGGTATTCCGCCGTATTTTCAAGGAAGGTCTCGAGGTTGTACATACCCACGGTGTCGATGGCGCAGCACCAGCGATCCGGCAGGCGCGTGGCGCAGGAAAGCGTCATGAAGCCGCCGTAGCTCATGCCTGTGACCGCCATGCGGGCCGGGTCTGCGATGCCCTCGCCGACCAGATAATCCACCAGACTGCCGATGTCCTTCACGCTGTCCAGGCGCTTTTCCACATCGTCCAGATGCGTGTAGGTCTTGCCGTAGCCGGTAGAGCCGCGGACGTTGGGCGCTGCAACGGCAATGCCTTCACCGACCAGATACTGGATGAAGGGCGTGAAGGTGGGAAGCTCCTGTCCTTCGGGGCCGCCGTGGATCTCCACGACCACGGGGAGGTTTTTCCGCTCGGCGCCGTGCGGCACATAGAACCAGAAGGGGACCTCCAGTCCGTCAAAGGAGCGGAAGTGCAGAAGCTGCGGCTCTGCCAGCATGTCGGTGGACAGCCCATGCAGATCCGAATAGGTCAGCGGCCGCAGCACATCCTTGTCCAGGTCGAGCAGCCAGACGTTTTCGGGGCGCTTTCCGCTGCTGAGCGTAAAGAGCAGGCGATGCGCCGCAGGCGACCAGGAGAGGGTGCCGTAGGAGCTGACCGCGCCGGCCGGAGGCTGGGGCGCGTTGACCTCGCAGTTGCCCTCCAGATCAAAGATGTGCAGCTTGTAATAGCCGTCCTCATTGACCGTCATGGCCAGATACTGGAAATTGATGAAAGAATACCGATTTCCTCCCAGAAGAGTGCCGCGCGATACAACGTGCGCGTAGAGCGTTTTCGCACACGACAGTGTGCGGATTCCTGTACGGGTAAACCCCTGTTTTCATCTGCCTTTCCGGGTGAAAACGGGGGTTTGAGGTTTCAGTCCGTATTTTTCCGCGGCTCTGCGGAGCGCGCTCTACCGGATGGAGCGGCGCAGGCCCGGCATTTGGGTTCCCCATTCTCCGGAGAATGTGCTATAATCTCCGATATAAGGGCGCGATGCCCGCGGCTGATCGCAAACAAAGGAGGCAGCATGTCAATGACGGATATAACGCAGCTGGAGAAGAACGTGCCGATTCTGCGCGAAATACGCGCCGGAAGCGAAGTGTTCTGGATGAATCCGGAGAAAACCGGCTGTGATGAGGCCATGCGGCACATCGAGCTGACCATGGAGGACGTCGAGAATGCAGAGCGGAGATTGCAGCGCTTCGCGCCGTTTATCCGGGCCTGCTTCCCGGAGACCGAGGAGACAGGCGGACTGATCGAATCGGCACTAACGCCGGTCCCAGGCATGAAGGCGCTGCTGAATGAGCGCTATGGCAGCCGGTTGCAGGGTGCGCTCCTGCTCAAGCAGGACAGCCATCTGGCGATCGCCGGCTCCGTGAAGGCGCGCGGCGGCATTTACGAGGTCTTGAAGCATACGGAGGAGCTGGCGCTGGAGCACGGTCTTCTGACGCCGGAGGACAGCTATGAACGGCTCTCATCGGAGGAATGCAGGCAGTTTTTTAAGCAGTATACGATTCAGGTCGGCTCGACCGGCAATCTCGGCCTGAGCATCGGCATCATGAGCGCCGCCATCGGCTATCAGGTCATCGTACACATGTCGGCAGACGCGAAGCAGTGGAAAAAGGAGCTTCTGCGGAGCCACGGCGTCACGGTCCGGGAATACGCGGCGGATTACAGTGAGGCCGTGAAAAACGGCAGGGCGCTGTCTGACCGGGACCCGCGGAGCTATTTCGTGGACGACGAGAACTCCAGGACGCTGTTTCTCGGCTATGCAGTGGCAGCCAAGCGCCTGCAAAAGCAGCTGGAGGCGCAAAGCATCGCCGTGGATGCCGCGCATCCGCTCTTTGTCTACATTCCGTGCGGTGTGGGCGGCGCGCCGGGAGGCGTGAGCTTCGGGCTGAAGCTCCTGTTCGGCGACAGCGTGCATTGCTTTTTCGTGGAGCCCACGCAGGCGCCCTGTATGCTGCTGGGCATGGCGACGGGACAAAATCAGGACATTTCGGTGCAGGACATCGGCCTTACGGGGCTGACGCACGCCGATGGGCTTGCGGTGGGGCGGCCCTCCGGATTTGTGGGCAGGGTCATGAAGCACCTGCTCAGCGGCGAGTTTACCGTCCGGGACGGAAAGCTCTATGATTACATGCGTGACCTGCTCGCCTCTGAGCAGATCTTCCTGGAGCCGAGCGCCTGCGCCGCCTTTGAGGGGCCTGCGCGCATGGAGCGCGACGAGCAGACGCAGAAATACCTGCTGGACAATCACCTCATGGGCAGTATGCAAAATGCGGTGCACATCGCATGGGCAACGGGCGGCAGCCTGGTCCCGGAGGAGATTCGCGAGGAATACAAAAATACATATCTCTGAACGAACGACACGAATAAATCCCCCGTTTTCGGATGGAAAGCATCCGAAAACGGGGGTGAGCTTGTCAAAAAAGGCTTTTCGACAAGCTCTCAAACGCGAACCGCGGGGCTGGGTTCGCGTTTGAAAAGGCTGCACCCGGCTGCGCGCATAATTTGTGCGCACACGGCGCACAAATTCCACACTTGCATCACATAGTGTGTTTTGCTCGAGGTACACGCCCCGGGCAAAACCGATTCACACTTTATTCGCGCCTGCGGGCGCGAACTCTACGAGGTTTTTGACATATGGCCGTTATGGATTTGCGAACATGGAGGAGAGCAGGCCGACGTATTCCTGCGCGATCTCCGAGAACGTCTCATTGCGGCGCTTGACATAGCCGAAGCACAGCTCCGCGCTGCGGTCTTCAAACGGAAGCTCCACGAGCGTGGTGTCCTGATGCTGGTAACGGGCGGCGTAGAGATACTTGAGGGGGCCGACGGAAAAGGCCTTGCCCTGCCGGAGGATCTCCTGTGAGAGAATGTAGTCGGGGACGTCGATCAGGGTGTGGTGGTTGATGAGCTGCTGGTAGGATTCCAGCGCACGAAGATAGACCTCCATCGGCCTGTAGAGGACAAAGGGATACATCTTGCACATGTCGAGGCTGACGGAGCGCACATGATCCTTGACGAAGGGATGGTTGTCGCCGACAATGACGCTGAAATGGGCGTTTCCGAGCGGGACAAACTCCAGTCCAAGCGAAGAAAAGATCTTCAGATGCAGACGGCTCTGATCCTTGACAAGACCGAGGATCCCGATGTCATACTGGTGGGAGGCAACACTTTGCGGAATGTCCTCAAAGGTGACGTTTGACACGCGCATCCGCAGAGGACGGTCGGAATATGCCATGCAGAGCTCGGCAAAGGCCCAGCGGGCGATCGTCATATGGTGGCTGCACACCTTGAACTCCTCGATCGGGGCGTTCAGACTGTTTTCGCCGATCTCTTTGAGCAGGACATATTGCTTATAATATGGCTCGGCAAAGGCCATAAAATCCTTTCCGAAAGGCGTAAGCCGGACGCCGCTGGGCGTGCGGTAAAAAATCGGCTGATGAAATTCATCCTCAATGTTCTTTACGAGCATACTGAGATTCGGCTGCTGCACGTACAGCTTTTGTGCAGCCTTTCCGATCGAACCGCATTCCACGATTTCGATCAGCTGCTCGATCTGTTCAATACGCATAGGGAAGCACCTCCGGGAACAGAAATACTATTGTGCCCATTATGGCACAAAATCCGCGCCGCGTCAAAGGGTTTCCGCACCGAAGGGTGCCGATGCGCATAGAAAAAGCAGGGCACTGCCGTGATAGCAGTGCCCTGCTTCAGTCTGTCAAAAAACCTCGTAGAGTTTCGCCGCGCACGGCGATGCGCCCCACGTGGTTCCCCCTCGCGGCATAGCCGCTTCGGCCTGCGCTAAAAAAGTGCCGCCGGCACTTTTTCTGAACGCTGCGGTGTCAGACAAAACACGCTACGCCCGGCAAGTGTGGAATTTGTGCGCAAGCAGCGCACAAATTATGCGCGCAGCCGGGTGCAGCCTTTTCAAACGCGAACCCAGCTCCGCGGTTCGCGTTTGAGAGCTTGTCAAAAAGACTTTTTGACAAGCTCAGCAGGGAACTGCCGTGATGGCAGTGCCCTGCTTGAATCGTCAGGATATTCGGCGGCGTCAGGCCTGCTCGCTGGTTGCGTTCAGGTAGTCGAACATCGTGCAGACATACACCTTGGTGATGTTCACAACGTCCAGAACCTCGGCGGTCTCGTTGTAGGAGTGGATGCCGGCGGCCGTAGACGGGCCGTATTGCAGGGTGGGGATGCCTTCGTAGCGGAAGAAGCGTGCATCGCTGCTTGCCCACTGATAGGTGCGGGTGAGCGGCTCGTTCCAGATTTCCTGCACGTTTTTCGCCAGGATCTCCACGATCTCCGCGGTACGAGGCGTGTTGTTCGGCTCGGAACGCCAGCCGAAGGAGTACTCCACACCGCTGACACCGGCTTCGCGGATGATGCGGCAGATCTCCTCCTCCACGGTCAGCGTCGAGATGCCCAGCGGAACGCGGATATCGACCTCAGCCTCGGCATAGTCGGGGACCATGTTGATCTTGGTGCCGCCGCTGATCTTGCCGATGTTCACGCTGCAATGGTTGAGAACATGCGCCGCGCCCTTTGCACTCAGACGGCGGCGGGCGTTGTTCTTGGAGTCTTCCATGACGCGTGCAACCTGATCGTCATAGCGGGCGGGGATGTCGCGAAGCTGCGTGATGCCGGAGAGGACTCTCAGCAGCTTTTCAATGGCGTTGTCGCCGACAAAGGGAGCCAGACTGCCGTGCGCCGGCGTACCGGTGGCGCTCAGCTTCAGCCAGCAGCAGCCCTTCTGACCGATCTCACAGTTGAAATAACCGGAGGGCTCGGCAATGAGACAGGCGTCGCCGCGGATGGTGCCGCTCTCGACCAGCCACTTCGTACCCCAGGAGCCGCTGACTTCCTCGTCGGGCACAACGGTCAGAACGAGCTCACCGTCAAGCGGAACCTCTCCGTCTGCCAGAAGACCCATGGCAAAGAGCAGACCGGCCAGACCGCACTTCATATCAGATGCGCCGCGGCCGAAGATCGTACCGTCGCGGATGTCACCGCAGAACGGGTCGAAGTCCCACTTTTCCAGATTTCCGGGAGGGACAACGTCGGCGTGACCGTTGAGGATCAGGCGGCGGCCGCCCTTGCGGCCGAGCGTTGCGACGATGTTCGGCGTCGTGGGCGTCGGGCGGAGGACTTCATAGGAAATGCCGTGCTTGTCTAGATAGCCGCAGATGAAGGAAGTGATGGCTTCCATTTCACCGGGAGGGTTGACGCTGGGGATCTTGATGAGATCGCTGCACAGCTGGAGCAGCTCGTCCTTGTGCTGTTCCACCAGGGCGCTGAAGTGGTTATGGTCAAACATTTGTGCTTGCCTGCTTTCTTTGAAATTAACCGGGCAGTGCCGCAAATTAAGATAAGGTCGCCGGGTCAATTAAAACTATACACCAGTGTACCGTCAAATTTATTGAGGAATTTGCAACAAGATTTTTCGGGCCGGCTTGGTGAAAGTGCGCAGTCGCAAAAGTACAGATAATGGAATTTATGCGGAAAACAGCTGTTTTTTGAACAAAAAAGCATGTACGGTGCGAAAAAACAGGCGCAGAATATGGATAGCAATATACAGAGTAAACCGCTGTTTTTTGCGGCTTTTTTGTGCATAATTCATGAAAAATGCATAAAAAACCAAAACGACGGACAAAAGCAAGGAAGTGTTCGCACCATGAGAACAGGCGTGGCGCGCGAAACAGTGCTGCGGGAGACGCATGGATATGGGAAACAATATGGAATTTCATATTAGTCAAAACTGCCACATGACGCTATAATTTTCGTATAGCCTTTCGGCAATATGACTGTTGGCATAGGCATATCGGAACACGGCTATATTTGAGGAGGGATTGAGAACATGTTATTGAAAGAAATTCTGAATGTCTACGACCTGCTGGACAGCGCGACTGCGAACGGTGATGCGGTAGCAAACTATCTGAAGAGCATCCGTGCAGACGCGAATGTCGAGGTCGTTCACATCGACACCCCCAAGGGCTCGACCGATGTTGTCCGCGTGCTTGTCGCCGGTGCAAACGGACGCAGCGTGGGTGGTTCCGCTCCCACGATCGGCCTCATGGGCTGGCTCGGCGGCATTGGGGCCCGTCCCGGTGCAGTCGGCTATGTTTCTGACGGCGATGGCGCTCTGGTGGCGCTGGCGATCGCGGCCAAGCTGCTGGACATGCAGAACAAGGGCGACCGTCTCGAAGGCGACGTCTATCTGGCAACGCATATCTGCCCCTGCGCACCGACCCGTCCCCACGATCCGGTGCCTCTGATGGACTCCGAACCGTTCCGCGATCAGGTCAAGCGCGAAGCGTTCGCAAGCGCAGAGCAGATCGATGCTCTGATGTCCTGCGACACGACCAAGGGAAACCACATCATCAACGCCCGCGGCTTTGCGATCTCCCCCACCGTCAAGGAAGGCTACATCCTGAAGGTCAGCAAGGATCTGCTGGATGTCTATCAGAATACGGTTGGCGAGCTGCCCAAGGTCTTTGCCATCACGAATCAGGACATCACGCCCTACGGAAACGGCATCGATCACCTGAACGGCATCATGCAGCCCAGCACCATGACCTCCGCGCCGATGGTTGGCGTGGCGATCACGGCCGTATCCGCCGTCCCCGGCTGTGCCACTGGCGCGACCCATTTCACGGACGTGGAGGAAGCGGCTCGCTTCATGCTCGAGGTAGCCAAGGGCTTCGGCGCCGGCAAGGTCAAGTTCTACGACGCTGCCGAGTATGAAAAGATCCTGCACCGTTACGGTTCCCTGCGTCATCTGCAGACCATGGGAAATGCGTGATATGATGATGCAGAAGATCAAGATCGGGGCAGTGACCATCGGTCAGTCCCCCAGAACAGATATTACAGAGGATGCGGGGCGCTTTTTCGGCGACCGGGTCGAGCTCCTGGAATTCGGGGCGCTGGATCGTTACACGCTGGAGGAGGCCAAGCAGCTCCAACCGATCCCCGGTGATTATGGTCTCACCAGCCGCCTGCGCGACGGCACGGAGGTGCATTTTTCAAGAGGACAGGTCATGGAGGAGATGCAGCGCGGCATTCACCTTCTGGAGGAGCGCGGCGTAAAGCTGATCCTTGTCTTCTGCACGGGCGCGCTGCATGGGCTTCATTCGAATGTACCGATGCTGGAGCCGAATCAGCTCCTGCGCGCCATGGCGCCGCTTCTGACGCAGAAGCCCCGCATTCTGACGCTGACTCCGTCCGAGACGCAGGTTCAGCAGTGCGAGCGGCGCTGGAAGGAAGCACAGCCGGACTTTGAATTTACAACCTTCCCGGCTTCCCCGTATTTGGGAGACCCCTTCACGGAGGAACTGGTCAGCCGCATCAATGCCGTTGAAGACGCAGACCTGGTCATCATGGACTGCCTCGGCTTCTCCGCCGCGATGCGCGACCGGCTGCAAGCACGGATCAATAAAAACATCCTGCTGCCAAGGTCACTTCTGTTCCGTGTAGCATGCGAATTGCTCGGAATATAAAAAATTTGAGAAGAAGAAAAAACTACGGAGGGAAATTATGAGTTCAAATGAGAACAAAAACGCTACCGCCGCAAAAGAACCGGTCATGGTTACCCTTGAGGCCGGTAAGCAGGTGGAGGCCCGCACGCTGAAGGCGTCGGACCATGTAAAGGCATTTGACCCGGTGATTATTGTGATCACCATGCTCGCATCCTGCCTCGGCGCGATCATCGGTCTGGAACTGATGACCCGCGTGGGCGTAAACCAGAACACCTCGATCATCGGCGCGCTGATTGCCGTCGTGCTCAGCATGATCCCCGGTAAGGTATTCCGCCGCTTTAAGAACATTCATGCACAGAACCTCGTTCAGACGTCCATTTCCGGCGCGTCCTACGCCGCCGCAAACGCGATGATCCTCCCGATCGGCATTCCCGTGCTGATGGGCAGACCCGACCTGCTGTTCCCCGTGCTGATCGGCGTGACGCTCGCTACCATCGTGGACGGCTTCCTGATCTACAAGGTATTTGACTCCCCCATGTTTGCCGCAACCAACCCGTTCCCGTCCGGCATCGCCACTTCTGAGACGATTCTGGCACTTGCAAACCGCGGCAAGCGTTCCCTGCTCCTGTTCGTCGGCATGGGCGCCGGCGTCGCCGGTAAGGCAATCGGCATCCCGATGGATCTGTTCGGCGTGTCTTGGTTCGGCAACGTGATCGCGATGATGGCGTTTGCCGCAGGCAGCATTGTCAAGGGCAGCCTGATCCCCATGTGGACGGCGGCTATCAGCGTGGACGGCGTTGTACCTGCCATGATCACGTATCTGCCTCACGGCATGATGGTCGGCGCAGGCATGGTCTCTCTGGTTCAGGCGGCGCTTGTCCTCGGCAAGAAGAGCAAGAAGAGCGCAGAGAAGACCGCTCAGGATACGACCAGCGAGCGCTCCGTTACCATGGAGAGCATGCGCAAGTCCCTCGGCCTCGGCTTCGTGCTGTTCCTCGGCGTTGCGATCCTGCTGGCGTTCATCACCGGCATCTACACAGACATGGGCGTTGGTCAGCTCGTGGTCTGGATCCTCTTTGCAGCCTTCGCTGCCATCGCTTCTGAGCTCATTTGCGGCCTGTCTGCAATGCACTCCGGCTGGTTCCCCGCAATGGCAACGGCTCTGATCTTCCTCATGGTCGGCATCATGATGGGCTTCCCCCCTGTGGCGCTTGGCGTTCTGGTTGCGTACACCTCTGCTACCGGCCCTGCATTCACCGACATGGCAACCGACCTGAAGTGCGGCTGGATCCTTCGTGGCCGCGGCGCGAACCTCGAGTTCGAAAAGGCCGGCCGCAAGCAGCAGTTCATCAGTGAGCTGCTCGGCTATTGCGTTGCATTCGTGATGGTTCTCCTTCTGGCGAACACCTATTTCGACCAGGGTCTGTTCGTTCCTACCACCAAGACCTTCATCGCCACCATCGACGCAGGCGCGAACGCCGAAGTCGCGAAGTGGCTGCTCATCTGGGCGATCCCCGGCGCACTGCTCCAGATCCTCGGCGGTCACCGTCAGCTCGGCATTCTGTTTGCCACCGGCCTGCTGATCGGCAACACGCGCAACGGTCTGACCGTGCTCGCCGCCCTCTTGATCCGTATCGTCGCGACCCGCTGGAAGAAGCAGAAGGCACAGGATCTCCTGTACATCCTCGGCGCTGGCTGTATTGCCGGTTCCGCTCTGTTCAGCTTCTTCTCCTCCACGCTGAAGCTGGCAAAGGTCCGCAATAAGTAATCAAATCCAAACCGTGCCGGCCCCGAGCAACACTGCAAAGGGCCGGCACTTTTTAGAAAGGCAGATAATCAAAATGAAACAGGAAAGCTTGAAGGATATTGCAAAAAGAATGCTGGTGACCTGCCTCGGCGCAAAAGCCGGTGAGCAGGTGCTCGTGGTGACGGATGATACGCGCCTGAGCATCGGTCAGGGAATCTATGCAGCGGCGCAGGAGCTCGGCTGTGAGGCGATGCTCATGCAGATGGCGCCCCGCGAGGTAGCAGGCGCGGAGCCGCCCGCGGCTGTGGCGCGCGCCATGCAGGAGGCAGATATTGTGATCTGCCCGACGGCAAAATCCCTGACCCATACCAACGCCCGCATCAAGGCTGTGGAGCACGGCGCCAGAGTGGCGACCATGCCCGGCATCACGGAGGAGATGTTCTATCAGGGCGCCATCACGGCGGACTATGAGCAGGTCAAGCGGATGACCGAGACCATTTCGGATATGCTGACAAAGGCAAAGACGGCGCGCATCGTCAAAGAGGGCTGTGAGCTGACCATTCAGCTCTCCGGACGCAACGGCGTCATCAGCTCCGGCGTCTACCGCAACCCCGGCGAGTCCGGCAACCTGCCCTCCGGTGAGGCGTACATCGCACCGCTCGAGACGCAGTCCGAGGGCGAAATGATCATCGACGGCACGATGGTCGGCATCGGCAGACTTTCCAGCCCGCTGCACGTCACGGTTCGTGAGGGCAAGCTCGTCGCCATCGAGGGCGAAAACAGCGAAAAGGTCGGCATCCTTCTGGAAACGCCCGAGAACGCCACGCTCTGTGAGCTGGGCATCGGCACGAACGAGAAGGCGCTGCTGTGCGGCGTCACGCTCGAGGACGAGAAGATCTACGGCACGGTTCACATTGCTTTCGGCACGAACACGTCCTTCGGCGGCATCAACAAGGCGGCATGCCACATGGACGGCATCATCCTGAAGCCGACGCTCTATCTCGACGACAAGATGGTCATCTCCGACGGCGAATTCACGCTGTAAAAGAAAGACAAAGAGCCCAACCCGAACGGGTTGGGCTCTGAGCGTGTCAAAATAGTCTTTTTGACACGCTCTCAAACGCGAACCGCGGGGGCTTGGTTCGCGTTTGAAAGGGCCGCGCCCGCCTGCGCGCATAATTTGTGCGCAGTGTGCGCACAAATTCCACACTTGTCGGGCGTTTTGTGTTTTGTCCGATGTACACGCCGCCGGACAAAACAAATAGACATTTTATTCGCGCCTGCGGGCGCGAACTCTACGAGGTTTTTTGACAGTCTAAGAGCCCAACCCGAACGGGTTGGGCTCCTGCTGTTTTTTGTGAAGGGAAGCGGTGCAAAAGGCGCTCAGATCTCCGCCTTCGTCTCGCAGTACAGGCAGCGGTAGGTGCGCTTTTCGCGGTCGGTCAGCGTAAAGACCTGCGGAAGCTCCTGCTCGACCGAGGTGATGCAGCGGGGGTTCTTGCAGCGGATCACATTCGTGATGCGCTCCGGCAGCTTCAGCTGGCGCTTTTCCACGCGCTGGCCGTCCTTGATGAAGTTGACGGTGATGCCGGGATCGACATAGCCGATCACGTCCCAGTCGAGATCCAGAATGCGGTCGATCTTGATGATGTCCTTGCGGACGAGCTTGCTGCTGACCACGTTTTTCAGCAGCGCCACGGTGCAGTCGAGCTTGTCCAGACCCAGAATGTTGTAGAGATCCATGGCCTTGCCGGCGGTGATGTGGTCAATGACGATACCATTGGAAATTGCATCAATAATCATCTGTATAATCCTCCCTTATTCGATGCCAAGCAGCTTCAGAATCAGCGCCATGCGGATGTAGCGGCCGTTGCGGACCTGTCTGAAATAGCAGGCGCGCGGATCGTCGTCCACGGCGACGGAGATCTCGTTGACACGGGGCAGCGGATGCAGGATGCAGAGGTCCTGCTTTGCCGTTCTCAGCTTCTCCGGCGTCAGAATGTAGCTGTCCTTCAGACGCAGATAGTCTTCTTCGTTGAAGAAGCGCTCGCGCTGCACGCGGGTCATGTAGAGAATGTCGAGCTCGGGCATGACCGCCTCGAGATCGGTGGTCTGCTCGTAGGGGATGTTGTTCTTCTTGAGCGCCTCGTTCTTTACATAGCTCGGCAGCTTCAGCTCCTCCGGGGAGATCAGGACGATCTTGATGCCGGTGTAGCGGCTGAGGGCGCTGATGAGCGAGTGGACGGTGCGGCCGAACTTCAGGTCGCCGCAGAAGCCGACGGTCAGGTCGTTGAAGCGGCCCTTTTCACGCTGGATGGTGAGCAGGTCGGTCAGCGTCTGGGTGGGGTGGTTGTGGCCGCCGTCACCGGCGTTGATGACCGGCACCTCGGAGTGCATGGAGGCCACCAGCGGCGCGCCTTCCTTCGGATGACGCATGGCAATGATGTCGGAGTAGCAGCTGACGGTGCGGATGGTATCCGCAACGCTCTCGCCCTTGGCGGCGGAGGAGCTGTTGGCGGACGAGAAGCCCAGCACCTGTCCGCCGAGGGACAGCATGGCGGACTCGAAGCTCAGTCTCGTGCGCGTCGAGGGCTCGAAGAACAGCGTGGCAAGAATTTTTCCGTCACACTTGTGGGCATAGGCCTCGGGTCTTGCGATCATGTCGTTCGCAGTGGCGACCAGCTCGTCGATCTCCTGCGTGCTGAGCTGCAAAATGTCAATCAGATGGTTCATGTTAGTGGTTTCCTCCAATCCAAGATTCGTCTGCGGGGTTGTTGCGGAACTGGATGAGTCTTGCAACGTCCTCCGGCTGGATATACTTCTGTTCTGCCGCAACGGCGGCGATGACGTCAAAATTCGTCAGGCTGCGATTTTTGACATTGGCCTCTGCCAGACGGGTCAGACCCTTCTGCATACCGTAGGTGAAAATGCTCGCCACGCCGAGCACGTCTGCACCGGCCTCGCGCAGGACGTTGACCACGTCCAGAACGCTTCCGCCGGTGGAGATCAGGTCCTCGATGACGACGACCTTCTGCCCCGGCTCCAGCTTGCCCTCGATCTGATTCCTGCGGCCATGGTCCTTGCCGGACGCGCGGACATAGCCCATCGGCAGGTTCATCATCTGCGCGACGATCGCCGCGTGCGCGATGCCCGCTGTGCTGGTGCCCATCAGCACCTCAACCTGCGGATATTCCTCGCGGACGACCTGCATCAGCGCCGTCTCCACCGCGGTGCGCACCGCGGGCGCGGTCAGAATCAGGCGGTTGTCACAATAGACCGGGCTCTTGATGCCGCTTGCCCAGATGAACGGCTCGTCCGGGCGAAAGAATACGGCGCGAATGGACAAAAGTCCCTCCGCAATGCGGCGTTCCAAATTTTCCATAGCTGCTCCTTTCATATCGACGACAAAATCAGTTTTTTTACTTCCTCCGGCGTGGCGGCGATCGCCGCTGCGCCGGCTGTTTCCAGTTCCTCGCGGCTTCCGTAGCCGTAGAGCACGCCGACCGTCTCCAGACCGGCCAGCCCGGCGCCCTGAACGTCGTGCCTGCGGTCTCCGACCATCACGGTGCGGCCCGGCTCCGTGCAGCGCGCGCTCCGCAGCGCCGCCTTGACCACGTTCACCTTTTTTCCTGCCTCCGGGTCGCCCTCCGGAGCGCCGCAGACAGCCTCAAAATAGCCGGACAGGCCGAAGTGCTCCAGCACCCGGACGGCCATCGCCTCGGGCTTGGACGTGGCGACATAGAGCTTGCAGCCCGCGTCCCGCAGCCCTTGCAGCATCTCCGGCACGCCGGGGTAGGGCGCGTTGTCGAGCCAGCCGTCCGTCCGGTAATATTCGCGGAATTTTTCCACGATGGCGGGGATATCCTCCGCCGGGACGAACGAGGCAAACGTCTCGCTCAGCGGCGGGCCGACGAAGAAGGAAAGCGACTGCCACGGCTTTTCGATGCCGTAGGCGCGCAGCGCGTACTGCGCCGCCTTCATAATGCCGGGGCCGGACTCGGTCAGCGTCCCGTCCAGATCGAACAGTACGGTGTTCCAGCGCATCGCTTACCCCACGAATTCCTGCACGCAGCGGCGGTAGGCGGCAACCGGGTCGTCTGCCTGCGTGATCGGGCGGCCGACAACGATGTAGTCGGAGCCGATCTCTCTGGCCTTTGCGGGCGTGGTGATGCGCACCTGATCGTCTGCCTTGCTGTCGGCAAAGCGGATGCCGGGCGTCACGGTGACGAAGCGATCAGAGCAGGCCTCATGGATCTTGCCGGCCTCCAGCGGCGAGCAGACCACGCCGTCAAGCCCTGCCAGCTTTGCATTTTTGGCGTAGTCAATGACGACGTCGGCAAGCGGCTTGCAGATCCCGATCTCCTCCTCCATGCTCTGCTGGCTGGTGGAGGTGAGCTGGGTCACGGCGATGAGCAGCGGGCGCGTGCCGTCCGCGCGGGTGAGACCCTCCAGCGCCGCCGTCATCATGGCGCGCGTGCCTGCCGCGTGCAGGTTCACCATGTCCACGTCGAGCGCCGACAGCACCGCCATCGCCTTTTTGACGGTGTTGGGAATGTCGTGCAGCTTCAGATCGAGGAAGATCTTGTGGCCTCTTGCCTTGATGTCACGGACGATCTGCGGCCCCTCTGCGTAGAAAAGCTCCATGCCGATCTTGACGAACGGCTTTTCTCCGGTGAAGCGGTCGAGAAACGCGAGCGTTTTCTCCCGTCCGTCAAAGTCCAGTGCGATGATGACGTCTTTACCCATGGTGTGCGCCTCCTATGATCTGTGTCAGATTTGTGATGTGATATTGTTCCATTGTCTGCGGCAGCGCGCGGACGATGTCGCGGCAGGCATAGGGATCGACCAGATTTGCCGCGCCGACCTCGACCGCCGTGGCGCCCGCCAGCATCAGCTCCAGCACGTCCTGCGCCGACTGCACGCCGCCCATGCCGATGATGGGGAGCTTCACCGCCTCGTACACCTGCCAGACCATCCGCACGGCCAGCGGGAAAATGGCGGGGCCGGACATGCCGCCGGTCTTGTTTGCAAGCAGCGGGCGCTTGGTGCGCAGGTCGATGCGCATACCCATCACGGTGTTGATGAGGCTCAGCGCGTCTGCGCCTGCGTCCTCACATGCGCGCGCGATGTCGGTGATGCTCGTGACGTTCGGGGAGAGCTTGACGATCACGGGCTTTTTGACGGCGTCCCGCACCGCCCGCGTCACGGCGTATGCCGCCTTCGGGTCGGTGCCGAAGCTCATGCCGCCGCCGTGTACGTTGGGGCAGGAGATGTTGACCTCCAGCCAGCCGACCTGCTCGCAGGCGTCGAGCTTGCGGCAGACCTCCACATATTCCTCCGTGGAAAAGCCGCTGACGTTTGCCATGACAGGCTTGTGAAAGACCGGTTTGAGCTTCGGAAGCTCCGTCTCGATCACGGCGTCCACGCCGGGGTTTTGCAGGCCCACCGCGTTGAGCATCCCGCCCGCCATCTCCGCAATGCGCGGCTGGGCGTTTCCGAGACGCATCTGTCGCGTTGTGCCCTTGAAGGAGAACGTGCCGAGGCAGTTGATGTCGTACAGCTCCGCGAATTCATATCCGTAGCCGAAGGTGCCGCTGGCGGGGATGACCGGGTTTTCCAGCTCGATGCCGCAGAGTGTTACCGCCGTATTTACCATACCAGCTCCTCCTTCCGGAATACCGGCCCCTCCTTGCAGACACGGCGGGGGCCGTTTACCGTCTCAATGGTGCATCCCATGCACGCGCCGAAGCCGCAGCCCATGCGCGCCTCCAGGCTCAAAAATCCGGGCTTGTCCGACGCGGCGCACAGCGCGCGCAGCATCGGCAGCGGGCCGCAGGCGCAGAAGCCGTCGTAGCGCTCCGGCAGCGCGTCGGTGACAAAGCCGCGCACGCCGAGGCTTCCGTCGGCGGTGGCGACGATCGTCTGAACGCCGAGTGCCCGGAACGCATCGTCATAAAAGCGTTCGCCTGCCGTGTTGAAGCCCAGGATCGCGACCGGCGTTTTGCCGGCTGCCAGCAGCCGCTTTGCAAGGCCGTACATCGGCGGTACGCCGATGCCGCCGCCGATCACCAGCGTGACATCCTTGCAGGCGGCGGGGTCAAAGCCGTTTCCAAGGCCGCTCAGCGCCGAAAGCACATCGCCTGCCGCGCAGCGGGAGAGCCAGTCGGTGCCGCTGCCGACCACCTTATAGAGGATGGTCACGCTGCCCTCGTCCCAGTCGCACACCGAAAGCGGCCGCCGCAGGAAAAAGCCCGGGAGCTTCAGCTCCAGAAACTGTCCCGGCGCGGTGATGGCCGTGGTGTCGCCCAGAAGGCGCAGCCGATAGACGCCCGGTGCGATGGGCGCGTTTTCCGCAACGGTATAAAAAATCTCTTTCAATGTCCTTCCTCCTCCCAGACGATGTTTCCGCCGATCATGGTCATTTTGCAGACGCCCGTCAGCTCCACACCGGCAAAGGGCGTTGCACGCCCCATCGTGAGGAACTTCTCCGGGTTGACAATATAGCGCTCGTCAAGCGCGAACGCGGTCAGGTCGGCGGGCTGACCGGCCGCAAGCTCCGTTCCGCAGCCGAAGCGGCGCATCGGCGCGTCGTGCATCAGCTCGAGGAGCCTGGAAACGGGCACGATGCCCGGCTTTACCAGATATGTATACGCCGCCGCAAACGACGTCTCCAGTCCCACAACGCCCATGGCGCTCTTTTCAAGGCCGCGCGATTTTTCCTCGCGGCTGTGCGGTGCATGGTCGGTCACGAGCATATCGATCGTGCCGTCCAGAATGCCCTCGATCAGCGCGTCCCGGTCAGCCCTGTCGCGCAGAGGCGGATTCATTTTGAAGCGCCCGTCCTCCTGAAGATCGTCCTGCGTGAAGGCGAGGTAGTGCGCCGCCGTCTCACACGTCACGTCCACACCGCGCCGCTTTGCGCGGCGGAGGAGCTCCACACTCTCCTTGGTGGAGACGTGGCAGACGTGATAGGCGCAGCCGGTCTCCTCCGCGAGGCGGATGTCGCGTGCGATCTGGCCCCATTCGCTTTCCGAGCAGATGCCGCGGTGACCATGTGCGCGCGCATACGCGCCGTCGTGGATGCAGCCGCCGCGCAGGAGGCTGTTGTCCTCGCAGTGTGCGGCCAGAATTTTGCCGAGACGCCTGCATTCCAGCATGGCCTCGCGCATCAGGCTCTCGCTCTGGACGCCCTTGCCGTCATCGGAAAACGCGACCACATCCGGCGCCATGTCCGCAAGGTCTGCAAGGCGCTCGCCGCGCTCGCCGACGGTGATCGCGCCGTAGGGGTGTACATGCACGGCGGCGCTCTTGCCGATCAGCCGCCGCTGCACATCCAGCGCCGCGCGGCAGTCGGGGACGGGGTCAAGGTTCGGCATCGCCGCGACGTGCGCAAAGCCGCCGTGCGCCGCCGCCAGCGTCCCGGAGCGGATCGTCTCTTTATAAGAAAATCCCGGCTCACGAAGATGTACATGAACATCTACGAAACCGGGAAATAAAACAGAATGATGAAGATCAACAGAAACAGTATCCGCGGGGCAGGAAATACGATCCCCAATGGAAACAATTCTGCCGTCCGTAATCAATACTTCCGCCGAATGAAACACGCCATGCGTCAGAACCTGTGCATTCGTCAAGCGGTAGCGCATTGCCATGTCCTCCTTTTTGTGCTTGGAGCATTATATCGGACGGCATGCAGAATGTCAAGGGGTTCACGGCGCAAATTCGGCACATTCCGCGTTTTGGGAGATATTGTTTTCTAATGGCAGCTATTCGTCCTGCTGCTTTTCTTTGATCTTTTGATTCATCTTCTTTGCCTGAATCATCATCGGGATAAAACGTATGGCCCAGATGACAAATGCAGAGATGACCTGAATCGCAACAACTGCCAGAGTTGCAAGCATGCCTTTCTGCGTCGGCAGCCCAACGCACAGAAAAGAAGCTCCGATCATGACCGTGCAGCCGATGCCCATGTGGATCAGCACCTTGAGCCACATTTTCAGTTTCGTTTCGTATACCACAGCTGGAATCCCGAAGCCTATGCCGATGATGACAGCATCAAGTCCTGATCTTGCGATACCGTATCCACTTGCGAACGTTTCCTCTCCGCCAATCAGTCCAAAAACGATACAGTATATTAAGAACACTACCGCTGCTATACGCACGCCTGCCATCGCTGCTTGAGCAATCTTTTTCATTTTGCCTATACCTCCTTATAATCCCAGATAGTTTTTGAAAGCGGGCAAATACTTCCGCGAAATGTAATCCTTGCAGCCGTTCTTCATAACCAGAAGCATCATATCTCCGAATGCAGGTTCCACACGCTCAAGATAATGCAAATTAACAAGGGTTCCTCTTGAAATCCTTAAAAATCCTTTTCCAAGGATTTCTTCAAACTCGTACAGCCGCTTGCCGCCGTCATACCGCTTCGTCTTGGTATATACGACCGTCTTTTCGTTTTCCACCCGCACCATGTAGATTTCATCGGGTCGAAGCACGATGATACTGTCGTTTTCCTTTACGGGGATTACATCAGGGATCTCCTTTTCGAGCAGTGCTGCTGCGCGGCGGATTTCCGGGGTTATCTCACTCGCACAGATCACGGCATACGGCTCTTTGGCTTCGGGCAGCACCTTGATTTCGACTTTCATGGATATCACCTCGTTTCTCTTGCCCTTGCAAGCATATTATAACGGAAGTGTCCGGTTTTGTCTTGGATTCGTCGGTAAGTGGTCAATTTGGGCGGGTAAGATGCGGTTTGCGTATGGCAAGCGCGGACACCGGTCAGGAGCGGTTCGTCGGGAACGCGGTGATGCGATTTTTCCGGGGCACGGAGAGGCCGGAGCCGTCGCCGTTTTTTGCAAAATAGAAGAAATATCCGTATCTCGGGTCTGTCTTGAAAAGCGACAGCTCCGCCTCTGTGAACGTGCCGGCAACGACTGTGAAATACCGTTTTTCGCCCTTTCCCTGATAGGTCCAGCACTCTGCCGAAGAAAGCGTGTAACCTTCGGCAAGGAGGCGCTGATACTCCTCCGTTTTCTGTTCGCCGGACAGGGGCTCTCCGTCCTCATAGACGGTGAACGCCAGGAGAAACGCGGCCCTTTTGCCGGAGTAGTGCGTGCGCGCCTCTCTTACAGCGCTTTCAAAAAGGATTTCTCCGGCATTGGGAACGCGATAAGCGCCGTCGGATGCGGACGGATAGCGGCTGACGAGCCGTATGCCGCTGTGCACCGGGAGAAGCAGAAGGATGCCGGCGGCGACCAGAACGAGACAGGCCGCGGCAGCGCTCAGGCGCACCCACCGGCGCTTTGCGGCTGCTCCGGCGGGCTTTTCAGGCATAGGATCGCGGATGTGTTCCTTTTTCATGGGGCACAGACCTCCTTTTTGTTTTTTTCTGCACCTGCTTTGCGCAGATCCCTTCATAAATATATGACGAAAAAACATGGGGCGCGTTTCGCACCTGAGCGCTTTCCAAAAACTTTTTTGACAAGCGAAAGCCGCGCAGCCGATGTGTTCGGCTGCGCGGCTCAGACTGTCAAGAAACCTCGTAGAGTTCGCGCCCGCAGGCGGGCGCAGCCTCACGTCAGCGGGGCGTTTGCGTTTTGCAGGGTAAAGACAAAGACGGGATTCTGCGCCTTCATGAGCTGATACGGCCCTGCGGCGGAGGATCTGGAGATCTGCACCATGGCGCAGGACGCCGTCTCAAATTCCGCCATACAGGCGCTCAGCGCACCGGCGGACTCCAGCGTGACCGCCGTTGCGACGATGCGGACGCGCGGGTTTTTCTGAAGGGCAAGCCGCAGGATCTCCCGCAGGCCGCCTGCCGTGCCGCCGAGGAACACATGCGTCGGCGCAGGAAGCTCCTCGCACGCCTGCGGCGCGGTCCCGGCGACGATGGTGAGATTTTCTGTGCCGAAATGCGCCTTGTTTTCCTGAAGCAGGCTCAGCGCCTGCTCGTTTTTTTCAATGGCGTAGACCATGCCGCGGTCGGCTTGCAGCGCCATCTCAATGGAGACGGAGCCTGTGCCCGCGCCGACGTCCCAGCAGACGGCGTCGCGCGTGAGCTGCAATTTGGACAGGCAGATGCTTCGCACCTCGCTCTTGGTCATCGGGACGAGCCGCCCCTGCTCCTGCCGGCGCAAAAACGCCTCGTCCGGCAGTCCGTGCGTCACGACTGCGTCGGGGTGCGCATTTTCGATGAGCGCCACGCTGAGCTTGTCGAAGCTCTGTGCAGCCAGCTCTGCGGCGGTGCCGGAGGTGATCCGTTCGTCCGGATAGCTCAGGCGCTCACCCACATGGACGCGCACCTCGGAAAGCCCTGCCTCCGCAAGACGGCTGCAAAGGGCCTGCATACCGCCATCGCCGCCGACCAGCGCGAACACCTTATGGTTGGCGCGCACCGCGCGGGCGATGTCGTGCGCTCTGCCGTGCAGGCTGACGACTGCGGCGTCGTCATAGCTGACGCCGAGGCGCGCACAGAGATAGCTCATGGAGCTGAGCCCCGGGAGCGTTGTGACCTTGCAGCCGCTCAGCAGCGGAAGGAGCTTCTTCGCGCCGCTGAAAAAGCCGGTGTCGCCCGAGAGCACAACGGTAAAGACCCGGCAGTCCGGCCGGGCGTGTATGGCGGCGGCGATGTCCTCCGGCGCGATGGCGGCGCAGGTCTGCTGGCCGGGACGCGCCACGGCGTCCAGCATCCGGCGCGCGCCGATCAGGCAGTCTGCCCGCCGGATGGCGTCGCGGACGCTGTGCGTCTGGGCGTCCTCGCTTCCCGGGCCGATGCCGGCAAGATAGATTTCCGGCGCCGGACGCAAACCGAAGCGCTCGCAGAGCATGGTGACGGTCTGCCTCAGGTCGGCGCCCGCTTCCGGCTCCGGCGGGCGGCCGATCACGACAAGGCGCGCGCCTGCTTTTTTCGCGGCGGACGCCTTTTCTTCAAAGCCGCCGGGCGCGCCGCCGTCCTTCGTGACGAGCCAGCGCGCCTGAATGCTGCGGAGCATGGCGGCGTTCATATCCTCTGAAAACGGCCCCTGCATCGCGAAAATATGCGAGGAAGGGAGTCCTGCCTGCGTGCACGCCTCCAGAGACGAGGCAATCGGCAAAACACGCGCCCAGACACGCTCGGAAAAGCCGGTCAGCGGCTGATAGAGCGCGAGCTCCTTGCTGCCGGTCGTCAGCAGGATATTCCCATCCGTCTGCTGCAAAAAGCGGACGGCGTCCTGCGTGCTTTCGACAAACACCGCGTCCCCGGAAACGGCGGACGCGCCGCGCAGCAGCCGCCAGTGCGCCGTCCCGGTCTGCTCACAGGCGCGCGCGATGCTCCTTGTGATGGACGCTGCATACGGATGCGTCGCGTCGATCACGAGGTCAAAGCGCTCGCGCGACAGCATGGCAACGAGCTCATCGACCGGGAGCTTTTTTGCCGAGACCGTCAGATGCTCCGACTCCGGAAGGAGCGTCTGGCCGTAGTCCGTCGCGACACAGACCGTCGTTTCGCACGGCAGCGTGCTCAAAAGCTCGGTGAGCTTTCGGCCCTCGGTCGTGCCGCCGAACACACAGAATTTATACATCGCGGTATCCTCGCGGCGTGACGAGCTCGTCTGCGACGAGCTTCGTGGCGGCGTTGCCGATGAAAACAGTGCAGAACATGTCGATCTGCGCCGTTTTGAGCGCGCCCAGCGTCAAAACGCGGCGGCTCTGGCCCTCGCGGCCGATGTTGCGGACCACGCCGCACAGCCGCTCCTCCGGCAGCACGCGCAGAAGGATCTCGCACGCCCGCTTGAGATGGTCGGGCCGGCCGTGGCTGGCGGGGTTGTAGATCGCGATGGCAAGGTCGGCCTCCGCTGCGCACAGCAGCCGCTTTTCGATTTTTTCCCACGGCGTCAGCCGGTCGGAGAGGCTGATGACGGCAAAATCGTGCGTCAGCGGCGCGCCGAGCACCGCTGCACCGCTGCATGCCGCCGTCAGGCCGGGCACGACGGTGATCTCCGGCTGTGTGCTTTCTCCGCGCAGCTCATAGACGAGCGCGGCCATGCCGTAGATGCCGCTGTCTCCGGAGCAGACCAGCGCCACCCGCTTTCCCTCCTGCGCCAGCTCCAGCGCCATCCGGCAGCGCTTTGCCTCCTGCGTCATCGGCGTGGAAACACACGCCTTTTCCGGATAGCGGCCGCGAACCAGCTCCACATACACCGGATAGCCGACGATCACATCGCACGCCGCCAGCGCCCGATCGGCGGCGATCGTCATATTTTCATAGTTGCCCGGGCCGATGCCCACTACGGTCACGTTTCCCAAAGTCTACCTCCCAATGCTCCTGCGCCGCCGCGACGGTCACGCCGTTCAGCGCGGTTTTTTTCACAAGCAAGCGCTCCGCGCCAAGCAGCGCCGCGCGCTCGCAGACATTCTCAACACCCGTCACAGACCGGACGAACTGCGACGCGGAAAACTCCCCCGGAACGGCAAGCAGCGCCGAAGCGGAGTAAAACCGGACGGGCCAGCCGTGCTCCCGGCATGCTGCCAGCAGTCCCGGCTCGTCCTTTTTCAGGTCGATGGAATACACGCCGGAGATCGCCTCCGGAAACAGGCCGTTTTCCGCAAAAACCGTCTGGATCGCCGTCTCGACGGCCTCCTTCGGCGTGCCGCGGCGGCAGCCGATGCCGACGCGCAGCACCTGCGGGACGAGGTGGAGCGTGTCTTCAAACGGGTTTTCTCTGCGGCAGCCGATGTAGATGCCAAGGCGTCCCGCATCCGACCGGAACAGGCCGGACGGAAGCGGCCCCGTTACCGCCGCCTCGCAGCAGAAGGGGACGTCCCGCTCCAGAATCGCAGCGGAGACGGCCTTTGCAAGCCGCATATCGTCCAGCCGGAAGCCGTTCTGAGCCGCCCACGCATCCACCGAAAAGCGGCCGTTTACATCGGTCGCCGTTGTGATGACCGGCGTCGCGCCGAGCGCCTCCGCCAGCTCCGCGGTCAGGGCGTTTGCGCCGCCGATGTGCCCGGAAAGAAGCGAAATGGCAAACCTCGCCCGCTCGTCGATGCAGACGACCGCCGGGTCGGTGCGCTTGTCGCGCACGTAGGGCGCGATCTCGCGCACGGCAATGCCGCACGCACCGACAAAGATCAGCGCGTCGGACGAGGAAAAGGCCTGCCTGTAGACCGCCTTCTCAAGCGGCAGAAAGCCGTCCTCCTCCAGCCGTGCCGCCGCGTAGCAGACCGCGCTGTCCTCCCGCCGGGCGGCGAGAAGCCTGCGCACGGTCTGACAGCCGGTGCGGCTGTAGGCAAAGAGCGTCAGCCTCATTGCGTGGCCTCGCGGAACTCCGTCGTAAAGCCGGGATGGTACAAAAGAGAGCGCATATACTCGTCGCCGAGGCACCCGCCGACCACGATCAGCGCCGTCTTTTTCAGCTCGTTCCGCGTGGCTGTCTCATGGAGCGTGCCGACGGTGCAGCGGAAGATGCGCTCGTCCGGCCATGTGGCCTTATAGACGATCGCCGCGGGCGTCTGCTGCGTGTATCCGCCCGCAAGAAGCTCCTCTTGCAGCGTCTTCGTCAGAGACGTGCTGAGAAAGAGCACCATCGTCGCCTGATGCCGGGCGAGCGCGCGGATGCTCTCGCGCTCCGGGACGGGCGTGCGCCCGGCGGCGCGCGTGATGATGACGGTCTGGCTCACATCCGGTAGCGTGTACTCCGCGCGCAGCGCGGCCGCCGCGCCGCAGAAGGCGCTCACGCCCGGGCAGACGTCGTATGCGATGCCAAGGGCCTCCAGCGCATCAAACTGCTCGCGCACCGCGCCATAGATGCTCGAATCTCCGGTGTGCAGGCGAACGGTCGTCTTTCCGGCGGCCTCGGCGTCGCGGATCACGTCGATCACCTGCTCCAGCGTCATTTCGGCGCTGTTGTGGATCGCGCAGTCCGGCTTTGCGTAGGACAAAAGCTCCGGATTGACCAGTGAACCTGCATAGATGATCACGTCCGCCGTGCCGAGCAGCTTTGCTCCGCGCACGGTGATCAGATCGACCGCGCCGCTTCCGGCGCCGACAAAATGTACCATATTCAGTCCTCCCTGATTGTATGCAGCAGCGTCTGCGCCTGCGGCGTTTGGCAGAGCAGACCGTATTCCTTTGAAAAGACGATCGCGCCGATCGCGAACTCCTCGCCGCAGCGATGCTCCAGCATCCACGCGATGCGCGCGGAAAGGCGCGTGAGCACCGCCTCGCAGAGGCCGTCCTCCTTTAAGATGCGCAGTGCGTCATCGCACGTCGCGCAGTCGAGCAGCGTCTGCGCCCGCGCCGCAGAAAGCCCCAGCGCGGCGGCGTGCGCCGTCAGGATCTCCATCCGGCAGTCGCCGAATTTAGAGTGCGTGTTCCACATGCCGCCGGCGAGCTTGACGAGCTTTCCGATGTGCCCCACCAGAAGCGCCCCGCGAAAGCCCAGCTCGCGGCAGATATCCAGCGCCTCGCCGATAAAATTCGAGGTCAGCACCGCCGTCTCGGGATTTATGCCGATGGCGTCACGGATATAATCCGCGCCGTAGTTTCCGGGCGTGAGCAGGACATAGTCCGCACCGCTCTCGCGCCGCTGGCGCAGCTCCACGCGGAGGGTGTCCACAAGTGCCTGCTCGCTCATGGGCTCGACGATGCCGGTGGTGCCGAGAATGGAGATGCCGCCCACAATGCCAAGCCGCGGATTGAACGTTTTTCTGGCGAGCGCTTCGCCCTCCGGCACCGAAACGAGGATTTCGATCCCGCCGGGATAGTCCAACGCGCGGCAGACCTCCTCGACATTTTCCCGGATCATGCGCCGCGGCACGGAGTTGATGGCCGCCGCGCCGACCGGCTGGTCGAGACCACGCTTTGTCACGCGGCCGACGCCCTGCCCGCCGTCAATGGTGACGCCGGGGGCGTCTGTCCGCCGCGCACGGGCAAAGACCAGCGTGCCGCGCGTTGCGTCGGGGTCGTCGCCGCTGTCCTTGCGGATGGCGCAGGAGACGGCGTCCGCCTCCATTTGGATCTCCTCGACCGAAAGCTCCAGCCGGATGCCCTTCGGCGTCAGAAGCGAGATGCGCTCCTTGCGTCTGCCGCTCAGGAGCATCCACGTTGCCGCCTTTGCAGCGGCTGCCGCGCAGGAGCCGGTCGTGTAGCCGAGACGGAGCTTTTTTCCGTCCTTGACGATGTATTCCTCCATCTCAGCGCCGGATCTGGTAGAGCAGCGCGTTGCAGATCGCGGCGGCGACGTTGCTGCCGCCCTTGCGGCCGCGCGCGATGATGTAGGGCGCGCGGTGCTGCGCGAGGATCAGCTCCTTGCTCTCGACCACGTTGACAAAGCCGACCGGGACGCCGATGATGAGGGCGGGATGGAGCGCGTCTGCCTCCATCAGCTCCTCCAGCGCCGCCAGCGCCGTCGGCGCGTTGCCGATGGCGAAGATGCAGGGCTTTTGCAGGCGGGCTGCCTTTTCCATCGAGACGAAGGCACGCGTCACGCCGCGCGTCTTTGCCTCGGCTGCAACGTCCGCGTCCGACATAAAGCAGTGTACCTCGCCGCCGAGCGAGGCCAGAATGGTCTTGTTGATGCCGGCCTTTGCCATCTGCGTGTCGGTCACGATGTCGCAGCCCGCGCGCAGCGCCTCGATGCCGGTTTTGACGGCGTGCTCCGAAAACACGAGATTGTCCGCGTAATCAAAATCCGCCGTCGTGTGGATGGCGCGCTTGATGACAAGCTCGTTCTCCGGGTCCAGCACCCTGTCTCCGAGAATTTGCGTGATGATCTCAAAGCTGCGCGCCTCGATCTCCATCGGTTTGATTTTTTCCAGCATGGCTCTCCTCCTTCTGGCACGCCTCATAAAACCGGACGGCAAAGTCCGGATTTGCATAAAAATGAAAATGCGGGAAGCCCGCGTAGAGCGTTTCGGTCGCGTGGACGCAGGGCCAGCTCCTGCCGGACGGCTTTTCCGCCGTGAAGGCGTTTCCGGTGTCGTCTGCGTCCCAGTGGTGAAATTCGTGCGCCGGGATGCTCTGTCCCGCGCGGCACAGGAGCGTGTCCTGCCGCGCCGTCAGGCGCACGTAGCCAAAGCGCGTCAGCTTTCCCATGTCGCGGCATCCGCCGCGGAGCACGCCCGCCATGGGGAAGTCCGCGATTTTTTCTGTCAGATACATAAATCCGCCGCACTCTGCGATGCAGGGAAGCCCGCCTGTGACGGCGCGGCGGATGCTTTCGCGCATGGATTTGTTCTCACTGAGCTGCCGCGCGTAAAGCTCCGGGTATCCGCCCCCGAGGCAGAGCCCGTGCAGCCCCGCCGGAAGCGCCGTGTCCTCGAGCGGGCTCAGCGGCACAAGCTCCGCGCCGAGCCTTGTCAGAAGCTCCAGACTGTCCTCATAATAAAAGCAGAACGCCTTGTCTCTGGCAACGCCGATGCGCACGGGTCGGGCAAAGCGCGGCGGCACATACGGCGCATAGGAGACCGGCTCCGCCGCGCGCGCCAGCTTCAAAAGCCCGTCCAGATCGATGCTCTTTTCAGCCTCCTGCGCAAGACGCTGCATTTTTTCGCGCAGATGCGCCACCTCTGCGGCGGTCACAAGGCCGAGATGGCGGCTTTCCAGCGCGCAGTCCGGGATCTGCGGCAAGAAGCCGAGCGCCCGGATGCCGAAGCGCTCCTCGATCGCGCGCGCCAGCGGCGCGTAGGTCATGGCGGTGCAGCTGTTGAGGATGACGCCGCAGATGCGGCTTTCCGGCATGAACTGCAAAAAGCCCTGTATGAGCGCCAGCACGGACAGCGCCGCGCCGTGCGCCGGAGCGACCAGAACAACGGGGCTTTTTGTCTTTTGCGCGACCTCGAACGTGCTTGCGCGCGAGGAGGTCATGCCAAGACCGTCATAATAGCCCATCACGCCCTCGATGACCGTCACATCGCAGCCCGCGGCATTCTGATGCAGGAGCTGGCGCAGCATATCCTCCTCAAAAAAGAAGGCGTCGAGGTTGGAGCTTTTTGCGCCAATGATGCGGCTGTGGAACATGGGGTCGATGTAGTCCGGCCCGCATTTGGCCGCGCCGACGCGCAGACCGCGGTCCACGAGCGCCTGCAAAACGGCGCACGTCACGGTCGTCTTGCCGCAGCCGCTGTTTGTCCCGGCCAGCACGAGCCGGGGAATGGCATACTGCATGGCGGCCTCCTATTCTGACACGACGATGGTCGCGAAATATCCGATGTCCGCAGGGAGCTTTTCAAGGTCCTCGACGACCTTCTGCGTCGGAAGACCGCAGTCCGCCACCAGCGCGGCCTTTTCCAGAAGCCCGTGCCGCTTCAGCGCCTGCACGCTCTGTTCGATCGCGCTGCCGGACTTCATCAGCACCTTCGTCCCCGGAAGCGCCAGCGCGGCGTCCAGCTCCATGCCGCTTGCCGGGATGATGTGCAGCGGCAGATCCATCTCCGTCAGGCTCCGGCCGAGCTGCGCGGCGACCGCACAGAAGCTCGTGACGCCGGGCAACATACAGGCGGCAAAGCCGTCCTTTTGGATCTGGTCAAACATGTAAAATGCCGTTGCATAGACGCTCACATCGCCGAGATTCACCATCGCCACGTCCAGCCCGGCCGCCAGCTTTTCCTCAATCTGCTGCGCGGCGGCGCGGTAGCTTTCCTGCCGCACGGACGCATCGCGGGACATGGTGAACCGGAGCGGCAGAATTTCCTTGCCGTCCAGCGAGACCGCGCCGCGCGCGATGTCCAGCGCCAGCATCTGGCCGCTTTTTGTCTGCGGTGCGGCGATCACCGGGCAGCGCTCAAGGCATCTGCATGCCTTGACGGTCATCAGCTCCGGGTCGCCGGGGCCGACGCTGAGTGCATAAAAGGTTCCGTATTTTTCGTTCATAACAACCTCACGGTACAAATTCCAGCGTATCAAAGCAGGGGTCATACTTTCCCGGCTCCATGTGATAGAGCCGCGCGATGTATTCCTGCGTAAAGACCTCGTCCGGCGTGCCGACGCGGTCGATCTTCCCGTCTGCCACGCAGACCACGGTGTCGGAAATGCGGGCAGCCAGCTCCAGCTCGTGCAGCGACATCAGGATCGCCAGATTTTTCTCCCGCACCATCCGCTTGAGGATGCTCAGAAGCTCCAGCTTGTAGCGGATGTCGAGATAGCTCGTCGGCTCGTCGAGCACGATCAGCTCCGGCTGCTGGCAGAGCGCGCGCGCCAGCAAAATGCGCTGGCGCTGGCCGTCGCTGATGTCGGAGAACGGCCGGTCGGCAAACGACTCGGCGTTCACCTGACAGATGGCGTCCTGCACGATCTGCTTGTCCGAGGCCTGCAGGATGCCGAGCCGCCCGGTATAGGGGTAGCGCCCCGTGCTGACCACGTCCCGGCAGGTCATCAGCTCCGGCTCCATCCGGGCCGTCATCAAAATGGCCATGCGGCGGGCGATGTCACTGCGGCTGCGGGCGCACATGTCCTGTTTGTCGAGCACAACGCTTCCCGACACACGCGGAAGCTGCCCGACGATGGTTTTGAGAATGGTCGACTTGCCGGAGCCGTTCGGCCCGATGAGCGTCACGATCTTTCCGCGCTGCACGCACAGCGCCACATGCTCAATGAGGGCGCGGCCATTGTAGCCGACCGATAAATCAGTTGTTTCCAGATAGGCGTTCATGTCAGCCTGCCTTTCTGTGGATCATCATGTAGATCACGACCGGTGCGCCGAACACGGCGGTCACGGAGCTGATGCTGACCTCGGTCGGCGCAAACGCCGTGCGTGCGATCAGGTCGCAGAACAGGCAGAATACGCCGCCGCCGAGCCAGCAGGCGGGGATCATAAAGAGCGGCTCCGCCGTCCGGAACAGCGACTTCATCAGGTGCGGCACCGCAATGCCGACAAAGGAGATCGGCCCTGCAAACGCGGTCACACATGCCGAGAGGACGCTCGAAAGCAGGATCAGCGCCGCACGGAAGTGCTTGATCGGAACGCCGAGATTCTGCGCATACGTCTCGCCGAGCTGATAGGCGCGGATCGGCTTGGAGAGGAAAAAGACAAGGATCAGCGTCACAGTACATACATGGCCCATCGTCCGCACGTTTTCCCAGCTCATGCCGGAAAACGAGCCCATGGACCAGTTGTGCAGATTCACGATGTTGGAATCGTCCGCAAACGTGACGAGAAGATCCGTCAGCGCCGAGCAGATATATCCGATCATCACGCCGCAGACGACGAGCAGGCTCATCCGCTTGACCTTCTGCGAGATGGCGAGCACGAAGCCCATCGAGAGCATCGCGCCCAGAAACGCGGCCAGAATGAGCCCCCCGGAGGACGAGACGATCCCGCGGCTGAGCAGCACGATCATCGCGATCGAGACCGTCAGCTTTGCGCCCGAGGAAATGCCGAGCACGAAGGGGCCTGCGATGGGATTGTGGAAAAACGTTTGCAGCAGATATCCCGACACCGACAGCGCGCCGCCCAGCAGCATCGCCGCCAGGATCCGCGGCAGGCGGATGTTGAGCAGGATCCTGCGCTGGCTGAGATCCCCACCGCCGAGAAAGATCTCTTTTATTTCAGACGCGGACAGCCGGACGCTGCCCGCCGCAACATTCCAAATCAAAAAAACGATCAAAAGCAGAAGGAGCAGCACAAAACCGCCCCATATCCTTGTCGTTCGGCTCTGTTTCATGCTGCTCCTCCAGTCGTTATGTGAGTTTGTGCAAAAAATAAAGGTCGCTGCTGTCCTCGTCGGTCAAAATCGCGTGGACATCCAGAATCATGTTGCCCAGCGCCAGCGACTGCTGATAAAAGTTCTTGGAAATGCACCAGACATTGCCGCTCTGAACGGCCTTGAAATCTGCAAGCAGCGGGCTTTTGGCAAGAAGCTGCTCGATCGTTTCGATCTCTCCGTCGATGGTGCTGTTGTAGATCAGAATGTCGGCGTCCAGCGCCGTGTGATAGAACGACTCCATCTGCACGGTCATGGTGGACATCGCATTTTCCTCGTCCGTCTCGTCGAACGACACATACTCGCCGCCCGCCATCCGAATGGCCTTGGCGATGTAATCGCCGGACTTGCGGACGTTGACCGCGCCGCTCGTCGTGATGTAGAAAAACGCCACGCGCTTGCCGGTCGGCGTCTGATCAAGCACGCCGTCAAGACTTTGCATGAGCTGCGCGAAATATGCCTCGGCCTCGGCGTCCTTGCCTGCGAGCGCGGCATACAGCTTCAGCCACTCCATGCGGCCGAGCGGCTCCGGCTCATAGCTCGAACGCTCCACCAGCACGGGAATGCCAAGCGTCTGGAGCTGCTCGATGACCGCCGGCGTGTGATAGATCATCGTGTTCTCAATGGCAAGATCACAGCCGTTTGCCAGAATGGTCTCATAGTCGGGCGCGGAATATTTTCCGGCGTAGACCATGGCCCCGGCCTGCATCGCGGCCTTCGCCTCGTCGATATACCAGTCCTTTTCCTTCTGGCTGCTGAGCGTGATCCTGCCGACCTCGCCGAGCTCGCGGAAATAGTCCATGGCCGCCGTTGCGACGAGGTAGATGTGCTCGAGCGGCTGCTGGAGCACCGTCACATCCGCCGGAACGTCCTCCGGCACGGCTGTGTCCTCCGGCACGAGCAGAAACGTCTGGTCGTCGCCGATCGTCAGCCGCGTATAGCCGCGTTTGTCGCGGCAGATGGTAAACTGCGTTGCGTAGGAAAGCGCGGCAGGCTCGTCAAACGTCAGCTCCTGCCACGAAGGCGCCGTCTTTGCAGGCTCGCTTGGAGCCTGCGCTGCGGAGGGCGCCTGCGGCGGCTGCGGTGCAGGCGGCTGCGCCGCACAGGCGGCGCAGAACGTCAGAAGCGCTGCAAGCAGCGCCAGCATCCATTTTCTCATTCCGCGGCCGTCAGGGAGGCGGAGTCGAAGTTCAGCGTGTACTCGATCTCGTGCGGCGTGCTCATGGCGGTGGTGTCGCCGATGACGGTCAGCTCCGTGTCAAACGCTGCCACGGGGATCTCGAACGTCGAGCCGTTCTCGGTCGAGAGGACCTCATACTTCACGCCGTCTACGAGCATGTAGTCATACTTGCTGCTGCTCCAGACGATGGTCGCCATGGCCTTGCCGTCTGCAACGCGCAGCGTGCAGGGCGTCAGGACATAGGCCTTGCCGGAGCCGCCTGCAAAGGCAAGCTCCACGGTGTACGTGCCGTCCGCCAGACCGAGCTCCTGCACGGTCTTGCCCTCGTCTTTCAGAGGCTCCGGATTGCTGACGGAGACCTTGTGGTCATACCAGACGCCCTTCTTGCCGATCAGCGCCAGATCGAACTCCGTGTCCAGCGCGGGCACCGGAACGTCAAAGCCGTAGACCTCGTCGGTCAGACCGTCGGAATATGTGACCGTGTCGGTCGTCGGCTGCAAAAGCTCTGCGCCCTCCTTCTGAGCGTCCTCGGCAAGACCCGGATAGAGGTTCTGAATGGTCTTGGAGACCAGGCTCACATGGATGGTCATTTTGCCGTCCACGACATAGAGCGTGCCCTTGCCGTCGCAGGCCTCGTTCGTGTGGAACATGGAGCTGTCGGTGTGGAATTCTGCGGTGTAGACGCCGTCGGCGAGCGCGGGCTCGGCAGGGGTCTCCTCGGCAGGCTCCTCAGCGGGCTCCTCGGCGGGCTCTGCGGGGGCGTCCGTGGGTTCAGCGGGGGTCTGGGCGGTTTCGGTGTTCTGAGCGGGCTGCTCGGTCTGCGGAGCCTTCTGCGCGCAGCCGGTAAAGACGGCGGCAAGCATCAGAACGGCCAGAAGCAATGCACAAAGCTGTTTCATGATAATCTCCTCCTGCGAGTGCATTGCTCCGGAGAGGCGCGAGACCTCTCCGGAGCGGTGAATTGTGTGAAATTTACGCGGTCAGTGCGTCGATGGCGGCCTTCGTGTGGGCGATGTAGAGCGCCTGCACGTCGGCGATCCCGCCGAGACCGGCGATCTGGCAGTCAACGGTGAGACCGGCGGCCTCAAACATGCTCTTCCAGGAATCTTCTTCCTCACCGGCCATGTCGTTGTTGGCGTGGTCGCCTGCAACGACCATCAGCGGGCGCATGATGACGTTGGTGTAGCCGGCAGCCTTGACAGCCTCGATGACGGCCTCACAGGAGGTCTCCTCGGGCTCGCCTTCGACGGTGCCGATGAACACGTTCTCGTAGCCGAGAAGCTGCATCTGGGTCTGCATCTGGCTGTAGCTGACCTTGGCAACGTGCGCGGTGCCGTGGCCCATAAAGACGAATGCGGTGCCGGCTTCCTTGGCGGCGTCGAGGCTCTCAAAGTCGGAGTCTGCAACGGCAGCTGCAACGACAGCCTTGGCAACGGCTTCCTTGTCGTCGTTGATGACAGTGGCGTCGCTGCCGACCTCGCCGAGCAGCGGCTCAGCGACGGAGACGGACTCGAAATGCTCGCGGTAGTTGTCGATGGCTTCGCACATCTCGTCGTATTCCGCGCCGTGCATCAGATGCGTGGGCTGGACAACGAGGTTCTTGACGCCGTTTGCGACTGCGCGCTCAAGGGCCTGCTCCATGTTGTCGATCTTCTCGCCGTCACGCGCCTGAATGTGGTTGATGATGATCTGCGCGGTGAAGGCACGACGGACGGACCAGTCGGGGTTGGCTTCCTGCAGGGCGTCCTCGATGGCCTTGATGTCGGCCACGCGGCTGGCGTTGAAGGACGTGCCGAAGGAGACGACCAGCAGCTCGTTTTCGCCGATGTCGTCCTGGTTTCTGGGATTGTCCAGCGAAGCGTCGCCGGTGTCAAGGCCGAAGTAGTCGGGGCTGGCTTCCTCGCCCTCGACGAGTTCCTTCTGCGCATCGGTCAGAGCGTCCCATGCAGCCTTGGCGGCTTCACACTGGGCGTCGGTCTCCTCGGTGCGGGTCTGGACATAGATGGCGTCGATCATGGCTGCAACCTCGTCGGCCGCCTGCTGATCGAGCTCCTCCTGCGTGGGCTCCTCTTCGGCGGGCTCCTTCGTTTCTTCTTCGGCGGGTTCCGTGGTCTCGGGGGCTGCGGGGGGCTCGTTGGTCTCAGCCGGCTTCGTGTCGGACGGGGCCTCCACGCTCTTACAGGCGGAGAGCGCGCTCAGCAGCATCAGAGCTGCCAGCACAAGTGCAAGGATCTTTTTCATTGGGGTTCTACCTCTTTTCAAAATTGTTCTGAAAGAATATAAAAAACGGCTGCGATTCCGCAGCCGTTCTCCCTAACTGTATCATCTGTTGTGCGCCAGAGCCGCAAAGCCCCGGAGCGCAGCACAAGCTTGCAGGAAGGTCAACCCGTAGACAGCGGATTTGAGATTCCACGCCAAGGCAGGTCTCCTGACTTTGATCATCGCCGTTCTGCCCTTCCCGGTTTCCCAGTGGTTATGCAGGACGGCTCCCATACACAGTGACTGTATCGCTCCGGATTCACACCGGATTCCCTCTTCACCCGCCGGTTTAAGGCAGGCACCTTGGCGCTACAATTCTATATTTTTTCAGACGAGCACATTATAGCACAGAACCGCCTTTTGTCAATCCAAGAAACACAATGGAAAAACAGAGGCTTTTTTGGCAGAACGCCTGCCCCATATCCGCCGGCTATCCTTCCGATCTGCGAATATGCTCTCGAATCTCCGCTTCATGCTTCCAGCAATAAGCGTAGCTGTTTTTCATAAAGTCCTCGATGCTCTGACTTCTATACATGGTCTCCAATGTGTCGAGGAGTGGCTTCCCCGCAACGACCAAATCGAAGAAATAGGGATAGATGCAGCCGCCGTTTTCTCTTGGAAAGTACGGATTGATGGAGCTGAGCCGCTCATCCTTCATCACAGATTCGACCACCATCTCGCTCAGTATCCACTTGAGCGATGGCCGCTCATATTCGTCATAGCTATCCCCAAACAGCCGATTCCACACATAAAACCAAACAAAGTGTATGATTTCGTGTATTCCACCGCCGATAGCGCCTCTTTCGCTGTTCAGATAGAAAGTGTCGTAGCATCGTTCTTTCAAAAAGCGAGGCTCAACAGGATTCAGACTGACATTGCACTGTATATCATTGAATAGGCTTGCACAGTCCACGTCAAAAGCATCTGACAATGCTGCCGTGATCTGTTCCTTGCATATAGCCCAATGATGGGAATACAATGTCACCCTTTCGTTGATCGTATTTCCCTGCTCCACATAAACAGTCCGCATCGTTCGTTCAATGTAGTTCCTTCGCTCCGGGAAGGTCAGGCTTACAGCATAAGCTTTATCAAGCTGGGGATAGAAATGATATAAAGGCTCTGACCAAAAGAGCGACGTATCCTCGGACTGAAACGCCATAATGCGCTGAACCATATGGTCAACGCCGGGGTTTACAAAGGTTACCTCCATGCACTACACCTCCAACTCATATAAAGCCATGGACCGGCCATTGGGATAATCCAGAATATCCACGATTTTATAGCCTGCGGACAGATAGATCTTCCTGACGGCCTTCTCCTCCAGTCCCGTGTCCAGCCGGATATACCGAACACCACGCTTGCGGCACTCTGCCCGGATTGCCTCTGTGACCAGCTTTGTCATACCCATCCCGGAGAATTTGCGCCGCACGCAGAATTTATGAAGATAGGCAGCTTCATACTTGGGCGCATCGGGCCAATAGTCAGAATCGGCCCATTGCAGAATGAAAGCGCAGGCAACTTCGCCGTCAATCGTCCCTATGCAAAAATTTTCCGGCTGCGCATCGGGGGTGATCAGTTCCCCCTCCGTCAGCCATTCATCGGGCCAGACACGGTATCCCTGCTCCCGTCCCCAAGCCGAAACCTCACGCATCACAGAGATTGCTTGTTCAACTTGATTGAAGCTGATCTTTAATGCACACATAACGATCCGGTCCCCCAGTCAGTAGAAGCCTTTCCACCGAAACAGCTTCAAAAGGCTCTCAATATCATTATAATATAATAATATAAAATAAACAATAACAGCACAACGGGCTTTTTCTGTCATTATCATTTTATTGAGGCCGCACGCCATGGAAAGCGGCCTCTGATTCTCTCCGGATACACCCTGGACGACACCGCTGCGCAGGGGGATAGAGCGTCACTCTGATGCGACACAAGACGATGCTTCAAAAGCGGAAAGAGAGAAAAAGCTGCCGGGGAGTTGCGCTCCCCGGCAGCTCAGACTGTCAAAAAAACTCGTAGAGTTCGCGCCCGCAGGCGCGAATAAAGTGTAAATCGGTTTTGTCCGGTGGCGTGTACATCGGACAAAACACCCTACGGGATGCAAGTGTGGAATTTGTGCGCAAACCGCGCACAAATTATGCGCGCCGCATCACGCAGCCTTTTCAAACGCGAACCCAGCCATGCGGTTCGCGTTTGAGAGCTTGTCAAAAAGACTTTTTTGACAAGCTCAGCTGCCGGGGAGTTGCGCTCCCCGGCAGCTTTTGTATCTATGAAAGGGCGGCTTCCAAACGGGGTTCCCTTTAGCCGATCACCGTGATGGTCGGCGCCGTCCAGGTCTTGAGCGCCTCCATATCCGGCGTATAGATACGCATAAAGAGGTGGAATCCGCCGTCCGCGACCGGGAGCCAGTTTGTCGTGTCCTCCGGCGCGTCCTTCGACAAGATCACATCCACAGAGCCGTCGTCATTCCGCTTCAGCCCCGAGCGGTCGTTGATGCAGTAGCGGTCGATGGAGTTGTCGATAAGGAAATCGTCATCGCCGTATGCGGTAACCGACCAGAAGCCGCCATCAAGAACCTGTGGATCGCTCTCAAAGTGGAGCAGATAGGACTTCTCGCCCGTCAGGGGATTCCCTTCAGCGTCCTTATCCGTCTTGGGATACAGGGCGATCTCCACGGTATTTGCCCCAAGCCCGGCGATCGCCACGAGCGCACGGTAGGCATATTCCGTACCGAAATCCCCGATCGGCGCGCCGAAATAGCTCCACTGTCCCAGCTTGTTGGAGTACTTCATGCCCTCTGCCGCAAGCTTCGGCCGAAGACCCTGAAGCATCTCCTGCCAGCTTGTCTGCACATCCCCGGTCAGAACGGCTGCGTCAAATTTCATACCGGGGCCAACGCCGACTGCCGCGAGCTTTTCCAGCAGCTCTGCGTCGGCAGCGGACGGCGGGTTGCTCTCCATCAGCGCGTTTGCCTTGCTGAAGAATGTGACCGGGTCCAGCGAGAGGACCTTATTGACGGGAACATAGTTGTTTTCTTCCTGATAGTTCCCCTTCGGGGGCTGATACGCCTCTCCTCTCAGGTAGGCGGACAGCGGCAGGAGCTTCATGCCCGCCTGAATGGCATAGACATTCGGAAGATCCGCCTCGCCGGAGAGCACGGTTCTGGTGATGGACCACGCCATAGCGGTAGGAACATCGATGCGGGTCACGTCCTCCGGCAGGTCACCGCTCCAATTTGAGCGCGTGATCGCATAGGCTCCGGCACGGTCGAGGACAGCGGCGGTGTTTGTCCATGCGTCAAGCACCTGCACCTTGCAGAAGCGATCCGTTTCCGGCAGCACATAGACCATCGGCTCCTCGCTCAGGTCGTACCACACCTGTGAATAGATGGTGTCCACATTCGGGCTTACCACGTTTTTGAACTGCGCGTTGGCAAGCGCCACGCCGTGCATGAACTGATTGACAGGCGCCTTGCCGGGGACGGGCTCCTCCGTATTCGTTGCGGAGGTCATCGTTGCGTCCATCAGCACCAGCGGGAATGCGTAAATGTACGCCTCCTCGATGGTTTCCCACACATCTCCGGCAGGCAAAGCATCCTTCGGCTTGGCAGTCCCCGCGCAGCCGGACAGCAGTATGACCATGCAGAGCAGCAGTGCTGCGATTTTCTTCATAATATCCTCCTTATACAGAACAGATCGATCGACGGTCGGGTTTCTTGTCCGGTTGCATTACGGCTCGATGATGTTGAAATACAGGTCGAATGCCGCCATGCTGTCGCAAAGCGTCTGGAACAACGCCGCATCACCCTTTTCAACGGTGATGAGTTTTTCGATATTCTCCTGGTTTCCGCTCGTTATGGCAAGGATCCCGAGTCGGGGGGTAGAGAGCGTCAGGTCGGCGTCGTCCGAAAGTGCATCCTTATAGTACAGGAGCACGCCGTGGTGGATCTTGAGCAGATAATCGTCGCCGTCCGTCAGCTTGAGGTTTATGGTGAAGGAGCGGTCTTGGAGCTTTTCCGTATCCAGAACGATACCCATGTAATCCAGCATGGTCTGTGCGTCCATGCCCTGCGCGGTGGTGCCGACGCCAAGCCGTGCCGCCTTCGGGTATTGCCCGGTGCCGTTTCGCAGCTCAAAGGCCGCCACGAGGTAAGCGTTTCTCCATGCGCCGGACTCCGCCTGATACCCAAGCTGCTCCAGCGCGTCCGCGCACAGGCAGCGGGCATCCCGGTTTTCCGGATCGGCAAATACCAGCGTGTTCGTGATCTGCGCGACCCACTGATACTCGCCCTTTTCATAATCGGCGCGCGCCATCTCAAGCACCTTGCCGGTGTCGCCGAGGTACGCCACGAGCTTTTTGGCATATTCGCTCGGCTCCAGCTCGTCCAGATGGATCGGGTTTGCGTCGTACCAGCCCATGTATTTCTGATAGACCGCCTTGACATTGTGCTTCAGCGTGCCGTAATACTGCCGGGTATACCATACCCGTTCCAAGTCCTCCGGCAGCCGGATCATGGTGGCGATCTCCGTGGAGGTGTAGCCCTCGTTGATGTACAAAAGGGTCTGGTCGTGGATGAACTTATAGACGGCGGCTGTGTTGGTCAGATATTCGCTGACAGCCTCCTTGCCCCAATGGGGCCAGTTGTGTGCCTGAAAAACGACCTCGGCGTCGGGGAAGAGCGACTGCGCCTCGGTGATATAACGCGCCCAGCCGTTCGCGTCCCGCACCTCCGCGCCGCGCAGCGTATAGAGATTGTGCATCGTCCCGCTGCAATTCTCCGCCATCCAGAGGGCCTTGCTGTCGGGGAAATAGGTGTTCATCTCAGCGGGGGATTCCGTCCCCGGCGTCTGCTGGAAGATCACCCGCACGCCGTCAATGGTCGTTTCAAAAACCGGCTCTGCGACCTCGTAGCTCGGCGCAATATAGCCGACGCCGTTCTGCACCGCAGTCAGCCCGATGCCAACCGAAAGGCGGCCCTGCTCGCCATAGGGAAGCATGGAGCCATACTGAAAAAACGCCCGCCGCTTCATTGCCGTGCCGACAAAGACGTTTTCCTTCATCACTGCGTCCGCATAGCCCTTTGGCACGATGATCGCGGTCTTTCCGGAGGCGAGCTGCTCGTCAAGCGGCAGGCTGCGGTCCGCGACCTCCTCGGGCGCGATCAGCCCCTCGATACCGCCATAGTGGTCCACATGCGCATGGCTGACCACAACGGCGACGATCCGCCCATCGCCCATCTCGGAGCGGAAGAGCTTCAGCGCTTCCTTCGCGGTATACCGGCTGCTGCCGCAGTCCATGACGATCCAGCCGTGCTCGCTGCGGACGAAGGTGATATTGGCAATGTCGTAGCCGCGCACCTGATAGATGCCGTCGGTGACCTCAAAAAGGCCGTAAATGTGGTTTAGCTGCGTGTTCCGCCAAAGGCTGGGGTTTGCGGTGTCCGGTGCGTCCTTGTTGAGAAAGGCGTAGGCGTCCTGCGTCCACACGGCTCTCCCTTCCTCGTCGCGGAGATCCAGCGTGTCCGGCGCGGCGAGAAAGCCCCGGTTCGCATTTTCAAGCTCTGTGGTATCCGCAAAGTCCAAAAGCGCGTATACCTGCTGGTTGGCGTCGATCGTGTACTGGGTCGCCGGCTTGCTCTCGGCATTCAGTGCCGCGTCCGTGCCTGCACTCACCGCAGGAGCGCTGCTTTTCTCGGGACTGCCGCAGGCAGTCAGCGCGGCAGCCAGTATGCCCGTCACAAGGAGCATACGCATTTGTTTTTTCTTCATAGGCGTTCCTTCCTCGTCCGGAAAGGCTTTCCCGCAGGACTTTCCCGCGAGGGATGGGTGGCGACCCATCGCAGCCCTTCCCATTCTATACTGCGCAGTTTAGCGTAACATCGCGCGAATTGCAATAGACCTTGCGCGAACAGCGTAAAACCTTGCGCGAATAGCGCGTTTTACTTGCTTTGCATCAAAGACCGTGGTATTCTGTGAAAAAAAGCAGATCGTGAGGGAGCGCTATGAGATCCAACGGTATTTCCGTCATTTCCAACCGCAGGCACATCAGCCTGCCGGTGGAGGACGTTCTCTATATTCAGCTGGCGGGGCGTCGGGCGGTCATCCATGCCTCCGGCGGCAGGACCTATGAAACCTACACCACCATAGAGGAGCTGGAGCAGATGCTGGGCAGCGGCTTTATCCGCACCGACCGCGCCACGCTGGTGGCCGCCAAGGGCATCCACGCCATTGGCAGGCAGATCGAGCTTATCAACGGTGAAACGCTGGACTACGCCCACCGGAGAAAGCGGAAGCTCAAGGAACAGCTGCGCGCCGATTGGCGGCAGATCGCGCAGAGCCTGTCCGACAGCGACGCGCCTGCCACGCGGGAAGACTATCAGCGGCATTATGCCAGCTATGACAGCGCACCCTTTGCATTTACCGACATCGAGATGGTCTTCAACGGGAAGCGTGCCGCCGTGGACTGGATCTTCCGCTACGCCAACGAGGCGCTGGCGAGGCTGGAAAAAAAGCCGCTGGAGCAGCTCATTGACCGCTCCTTCGGCAGCATTTTTCCCAATATGGACGACAAGTGGCTGCGGGTCTACGAGCGCACAGCGCTGTTCGGCGAAACGCTGGAGATCATAGATCACAGCCCGGAGATCGACACGGATCTGAAGATCATCTGCTTCCCCACCTTCAAGGGACATTGCGGCTGCATCCTCTTCAAGCAGGCGGAAATTCAAACGATGCGCGTTGAAAAGCCGGGCGGCAAGAGCGAAACGGGATGCTGAACGGCGGGGGAGCGTATCGTCATTACCCGATTTGAACGAGGCCTGCAATGCTCTGCCCGCCGCGTTTTATCTTTGATTGGCATGCAGCAATGTCTTGTTCTCCTGTTTTTGCGCTGCGGAACTTATCCAATCTATGAAAAAGGCGCTTCTTCCGCTCCTTACGTCAGGCGGGACAACGCACAGACTGCGTGCATATAGCCTGCAAGGATCAGCGGTGCCGCCAGACCGACGCAGACCCGGAAACGGGCTGCATGGAGTTTGATATTGCAAAGGGGCGCTTCTCTTTCCGTCTGACCGCCCCATACAGCGAAGAACGGCGGGAAGCAGCGCGAAGGTATGCCAGAGAAAATAATGCCGCTGACAGGTTGAAATGAGGTAGACTGGTTCACAGTTTTGCGCTATACTTTAGCCAAGCAACGGAGCGACAAATCGGAAGTTGGAGGTATGAATATATGGCAAGTGCGTATTACAAACCTTGCAAGGAATTTGACATTTGCAATGAGCTGATTGAAAAATACTGGGAATCAAAACAATATGACAAATGCTTTGAAGGTCATTTGGTATTGGCGGAGCAGGGCTATCCCCTTGCTGAATGTCAAATAGGCTATTTCTATTATGAGGGACTTGGTGTTGAAAAGGACTTGGAAAAAGCACTATATTGGACTCGCCGCGCCGCAGAGCATGGTGATAGAGATGGACAATGCAATTTGGCATGGTTTTATGAAGATGCAATCGGTGTAGAACGAGATATCGAACAGGCTAAGCATTGGTATCGACTTGCGGCACTGCAAGGCCATGATTTAGCAATCGAGAAGTGCAAAGAAATTGGAGTCACATTGTAATTACACATCGCAGCATAATGAACAGTTCGTCAAATTCCAGTTTATCGGGCAGATAACGCCTACTCAATAACAGAATACACCAACTGAGAGCAGCTATTTTCGTACAGAAAACGGCTGCTCTTTTCTTTTGCCCATGAGCAGAAAGGAGCGACCAACCATGACAAAGCCAAGAGAGAAAACCCGCGAGGAGCTGCAAGCCGAGATTGAGGACGGAAAGAAGAAAATCCGGCAGTTTGAAAATCGGGAAAAGATGCTGCGTCAGAAGCGATCCCGAGAGGAACGCAGGCCAGCAGCACCGCCGCTGCCGTAAGCAAAAGCAGAAGCAAATGCGGCCCGCGAAAGGGCGTTATAGAAAATTCGTTCATTTCACACGCCGGAACGTCTTTCTGGTCTTCTCCTCAAGAAATCGTTTGAATTCCTCCACCGTCCCGCCGATAAGAGTACGCTTGTCCAGAGGCTGCGCATAGCGTTTCTTCATCAGAAGGATGATGTAGTCCTGCGACTCAGCCAGTGCGTCGATCAGCTCGTAGCGGAACGTGGAGGTGGTGGCCGCCGTAACGACGGTATCAGGAATAAAGTCTGTGCTGAATTTGCCTGCAGCTTGGGAAGGTATCTTATCTTGCTGTCGGAAGCGTGATCTCGAAAACAGCGCCGGTTTCCCTGTTGTAGGCGCGGATCGTTCCCTTATGCAGGTGAATAATCTCCTTCGTCAGCGCAAGGCCGATGCCGGATTTTCCGCTTTTTCCCATGTAAAAGCGGTCAAAGATGTGGGGAAGATCTTCCTCGGCGATGCCGTCCCCGTCGTCCTGTATCCGTATCGTCACATGACGCTTGTCCGCGCGGCAGGTCAGGCGCAGCTCGCTGCGGGCATAGCGCACGCCGTTGGATAGGATATTGGTGACCGCTCTGCGCAGCCGGGTATCATCGCAGCTGACCATAACGGGCTCCTCGGGGAAATCCGGCACGATTGCGATGCCGCCGGCGGCTGCCGGCTCCACGGCGCGTATGCTGTCGTAGAGCAGTTCCCGAATATCCATCTCTGAAAAGGCAAGCAGCTGCCGCCCCATATCGATTTTCGAGATGTCCAGAAGCTCGTCCACCAGCTCCGTCATGCGGTCGCTTTCCTCCAGGATCACCTCCGCAGCGCCGCCCGCGTCCATCACGCCTGCCTGTATGCCCTCGGCATAGCCCTGTATCGCCATCAGCGGCGTTTTCAGCTCGTGTGAGGCATTCTGGAAGAAGGTCTGCTGCCGCTCCGCCTCCTTTTCAATATTCCGACCGAAGCGGAAGCCCAGCAGGCACATGACGGAGGAGATCGCCAGCAGCACCCCAAAGAACGCCCAGTTCAGCGTCACGATATAGCGGGTGATGGGCCCGATATCTATGTACATGATATAGGCGTATGGCTTTTCCCAATCGTCCTGCTCCTCCTGCACGGACATGAAGATCAGGTGATGCCTGTCCGTTTTGAAGGTATAGCATTGGTTGAGCGATAGCTCCCGCCCCTTGCAGTATTCCAGCAGTTTTTTCTCCAGACGATATGCGTCCCTGTTCCAACCGCTTGATTGATTGGCATTATCCAGCTCTAAAAATACGATGCTTGGCGTAAGGAAGTGCTCCTCCGCGTCATTCCATCCATCATCAAAAAAGGATCCATCGTCGGTATATGGGATGGTGCGGTTTTGGTACTGTGCCTCGCTGATGAGCGCCTTTTTTGCCTCACGCACAAAGTGTGCGGGTATGATGAGGTTCACCGCCAGCATGAACAGGGCAAAGAGCAGCAGAGCCGAGCAAAGGATCAGATACACGATCCGCAGTTTGATGTTTTTCATGTACACTCCGCTCCCTTCAGCTTGTAGCCAAAGCCCCATATGGTGCTTACGCTGACGGTGCTGCCCGCTTGCAGCAGCTTTTTTCGGATACGGCGCAGGGTTTCGTCGGTCACGCGGGTCTCCACCTCCGAGTCGAAGCCCCACACCGCGCTGAGCAGTTCCTCGCGGGAATAGGCCTTTTCCGGCTGCTTCATCATATAGCTGAGCAGCCGCAGCTCGGTCTGTGTCAGCGCCACGATCGTGCTTCCGCAAAAGACGGCGTTTTCCGTAGCGGAATAGCGGATATCCCCGTAATGCAGCTCATCCTCCGCCGCTGCCGTTTTCCCCCTGTCCATCTCCACACGGCGCAGCAGCGCCTTCACCTTCATCAGAAGAATGGTCGGACGAAAGGGCTTGGTGAGATAATCGTCGCTGCCCTGACTGATGCCCATGACGTAGTCCAGCTCGCTGTCCTTGGCCGTAAGCAGGATGATGGGAATATCGGAAACAGAGCGAAGCTCCCGGCACACGGCAAGTCCGTCCGTGCCGGGCATCATGATGTCCAGGATCACAAGCTCCGCAGGCTCCTGACGAAACGCCTCCAGCAGCGCGTCGCCGCTTTCAAAGGAGCGCACGGTATATCCGTCGCTTGCGAGGAAGCTATGGAGCAGCTCCCGGATGCTCTTTTCATCGTCCGCCAAATAGATGGAATGTCCCATGCGTCCTCCCTGAAAGCAGCGCCAAATGCTGCGCGTGGGCGCAGCATCGGCATGATGTTGATTTTATACTATCAGAAAACCGCCTTTCCGTCAAAGGGGGCAGATGCCGCTTTCGCAGCCGGTGTTGCCCCAGACGGAATTGTACAGCTCGCACAGCCGGCCGTCGATCTCCGTAAGACGGTTGTAGTCGGCGATCAGCGCGTCCTTTTCCGCGTCGGTCAGGAAGCCCAGGCTGCGGATGAAGGCGGCTTCATCGTAGTTGTCGAAGTCGTAGTCGTCCGGCAGATCAAAGTACGCTTCATCTACCTTGTCCCACAGGTCGGCGTGCTTTTCGCAGACGCGGTCATACTCCTGCTCCAGGGTGTCGATCTCATCCAGCACCTTGGGGTCGGCCTTTTCCAGTGCCTTCTCGTAAAGCGGCATATTGTCGCAGTCGGGCAGCTGAGCGTACAGTGCCTCCATCTCAGCGTCAAGGCCGTTCAGCTCCTTGATGTCCGCCAGAAGCGTTTCCTTCTCCGCTTCCGTCAGGGCATCGGTGTTACGGATAAACGCTGCTTCATCAAAGTCTGTGAAGTCATAGTCGTCGGGCAGGGCGTTGCAGATTTCGTCCAGCTTTTCCCACAGCGCTGCGTTTCTCTGGAAGATGGCGTCGCTCTTCTCTTCCACCGCCTCGATCTGCTCCCAGATGGCGTCCTCGTTCTCGGTTGCAATTTTAGTAACAGGCTCCATTGGTGCGGGTGTGGCGGCAAAGGCGGAGGTTGCCGTTCCGATAGCTGTTACCGTCAACGCAAGTGCCAGTGCAAGGCCCCAAATCGTTTTCTTTTTCATGGTATTTTACGCTCCTTTTTTAATCGTTTTGGTTGGGCTTCAACCTTGATTGTAGTATACAGGAGAGCGCCGGATATTTCCCCCGCAAAAGTGCATGGAAAGTGTCACAAAAGTGCCACAGACCGCACGCCAGGCCGCCGAAACGATTTCATGTGCAATTGTTTTCCGCACCGTCGGGTTTTACACCGATTTCCACAACGTTATCGCAGCAGCTCTCGATCAGCTCTCTGTCGTGGGTGTTCGCGAGAATGGTTCTGCCGTTCCGCGCTTCGCTTTTCAGCCTTTCTGCGATCAGGCGCAGATTCTGCCCACCGGATATCCGTCATCAGTGCCTCGTGATCCTCGCAGGGGCAGGGAAACAAGCTCCCCGTCTTGATGCCCGCAAGGGTGGGCGCGCCCTGCCTGACCAGGATTTCTTCGGACATTTGCTCTCGCCTCCTTTTGCAGTCTTGTGCATCTGTATTGTTTCGTTTCCTTGGCTCATTTCACGGTTAGTGTCATCTAACCGCCATGCTTTGGAGTGGGGCAGGGATGCAGCTTGCAGTTTCCCTGCCCCGGTTCTTTATGATTTGTTTTTGTCCAGCAGGTCGGTCATATTTTTGAGACCGATGCCCAGCGTAGACCCATTGTGCAGCAGTGCCGAGGTTGTGGGCGGCAGTACCCCCGCCACGCCCAGTGCGATCAGCGTCAGGTTGAAGCCCACGATGAAGCGGTAGCTGCCGTGGATGCGCTCCATCAGTGCCTGACTGAGCCTTCGCAGCGTTACCAGCGCAAAAAGGTCTTCCGAGGAAACGGTGATGTCGGCGATCTCGCGGGCGATGGCCGCGCCGGTGGAGATGGCGATGCCCGCATCCGCCTCGGACAGAGCCGGAGAATCGTTGACGCCGTCGCCAACCATGATAACGGTGTGGCCCTTTTCCTTTTCACCACGGATAAAGGCGGCCTTGTCCTCCGGCAGCACCTCGGCGTACACCGTGTCTATGCCCACCTCGGCGGCCACAGCCTCCGCCGTGCGGCGGTTGTCGCCGGTCATCATCACCACGTTGGCAAAGCCGCTCTCGTGCAGCGCCCTTACCGCCGCCAGCGCCTCCCGGCGCAGGGGATCGTGGATGCAGATGACCGCCGCCAGCTCCCCGTCTATGCAGAGATACAGATGGGAATACGCGGCGGGCAGGGTGTCAAATTTCGCCTGTTCTCCCGCCGGGATGCGGCAGCCCTCGTCCTCAAAGACGAAGTGGGCGCTGCCGATGATGACCTTCTTGCCCTCCACCACGCTGGAGATGCCGTGGGCCACCACATACTGCACCTGCGAATGGTACTCCTCGTGGGTGAGCCCGTGCCGCTTTGCCTCCGCCACCACGGCGTTTGCCATGGAATGGGGATAATGCTCCTCCAGACAGGCGGCAAGGCGCAGCATTTCCGCCTCGTCGTGGCCGCCGAAGGGGATGACCGCCGCAACGGTGGGCGTCGCATAGGTCAGCGTGCCGGTCTTGTCGAACACAATGGTGTCCGCCTTGGCCACCGCCTCCAAAAAGCGTCCGCCCTTGACGGAGATGTGATAGCCGCTGCTCTCCCGCATGGCGGACAGCACCGCGATGGGGATGGCCAGCTTCAGGGCGCAGGAGAAGTCCACCATCAGCACCGCCAGCATTTTCGTCACATTCCGGGTCAGAAGATACGTCAGCACCGTGCCGCCCAGCGTATAGGGAACCAGCCTGTCCGCCATCCGGGACGCCTTGTCCTCGGCGGTGGATTTCAGCTTCTCCGACTCCTCGATCATTCGAACCACCCGGTCATACCGCCCGCTGCCGGACGATTTCTCCACGCAGATGACACACGCGCCCTCCTCCGCCACCGTCCCGGCATAGACGGGACTGCCGGGGTGCTTCGCCGCGGGCATGGACTCGCCGGTGAGGGAGGACTGGTTCACCATAACCTCGCCCTCCACCACCCGGCCGTCCAGTGGAATCATGCCGCCGGTGCGGATCACGATACGGTCGCCCGGCATTACATCGGTGATCTTCGTCAGCACCTCGGTGCCGTTTACCTGCTGCCAGACGCTGTCCACCCGCAGGCTCATGGCGGAGGCGAGGTCGGCCACGGACTTTTTGTGGGTCCACTCCTCCAGAATTTCGCCCAGATGCAGCATGAACATGACAGAGCCTGCGGTGGCAAAATCGCCCCGTAACATAGACACCGAAACGGCAGCAGCATCCAGCACGGCAACGGAAAGCTGTCCGCGCAGCAGCGCCGAAAGCCCCTCCCGGATGTACTTTACGGAGCGGAGCAGTGCCAGCGCCGTGGTGATGGGCGCCGGCAGGAACAGGTTGGAGATGCACCGCCGCATGACGGTGATCGCCAGCTTGTCCTCAAATTCCCGGTTCAGCGCCCGGGAGGTATGCTCCGGCACCAGCTCCATAGCTTCCGCCTTGGCGAAGGAGAATAACGCCAGCGCACGGAGTATGCTTCCACGCTCCGCGTCATAGAGCACTACCGCGTCCTGCGTCCGGTCGTAGACCCTGACCTCCTGTACGCCGTCCTGAGCGCGCAGATAATATTCCAGCACATCCGCTTGGGATAAGCTCATCCGCCCGCAGCACAGGTGCACCCGCAGCCGCCCCGGCAAATCATGTAGGATCGTGCACTTCATGGATCATTCCGCCTTGGCGTCCTCCGCAGAAGCGTCCTCCACCACGGCGGCGGCCTCCGCCTCCGCGCGGCGCTCGTTGATGGCCTTGGCTTCTGCGTAGATGTCATCGGCCCCCTCCCGCACGGCGGTGACCTTGGTCATCACGCAGTCCTTGGCACGCAGCGCAGCGGCGGTGGTGTGGGCATAGGCCTTTCTTGCGTCCTTGCTGCTCAGCAGCTTGATGCCCACTGTGCCGAACAGCACGCCTGCTGCAAACAAACCGATTTTCCTCATAATAAATGACCTCCTAAAATAAGAATACATATTTCAAACCGATAGCCGGAGTGGCGGCATCGGAATGCACGCAGTTGTTTCGATTCTGCATTTCATAAGTATCTTCACCTTGCAAATTTAAATGCTATCCCAGCGCCACATCCAGCGTCATCATGACGCTAAAGCCAGCGGCAAAGAAAGCCGTGCCGATGTTGGAGTGCTTTCCCTGTGACATTTCGGGAATCAGCTCCTCCACCACCACATAGAGCATGGCGCCCGCCGCAAAGCTCAGAAAATACGGCAGCGCCGGGATCACCAGCTGCGCCGCAAGAAGCGTCAGCACCGCGCCGATAGGCTCCACCACGCCGGAGAGCACGCCGCCGAGAAATGCCTTACCCTTGCTCTCGCCCTCCGCCCGCAGCGGCATGGAGATGATCGCACCCTCGGGAAAATTCTGAATGGCAATGCCAAGGGACAGGACAAGCGCGCTTGCCGCCGTGATCTGCGCGTTCCCCGCAAGGAAGCCCGCGTACATCACGCCAACTGCCATGCCCTCCGGGATGTTATGCAGGGTCACCGCCAGCACCATCATGGTGGTGCGCCCCAGCCTGCTTTTCGGCCCCTCCGACTGATTGCTGCCCACATGAAGGTGGGGAATCAGCCGGTCAAGCAGGAGCAAAAACAGCACGCCGACCCAGAAGCCGATAAAGGCCGGAAGGAAGGACAGCTTGCCCATGCCCTCCGACTGCTCAATAGCGGGGATCAGCAAACTCCATATGGACGCCGCCACCATCACTCCGGCGGCAAAGCCGGCAAGGGCACGCTGCACCAGATCGCCAAGGGATTTTTTCATAAAGAACACGCAGGCCGCGCCCAGTGCTGTTCCCAAGAAAGGGATCATGATTCCAAGAAAGGTTTCCATTCGTCTCACCGCCCTTGCATTGCAGTATTATTTGTTTCTCCTGAATCCTGCCTCGTCCCGGTATTCGGGATGCACCTTCAGATATGGGTCTTTATCGCCGCAGATGGTATAATCGCATCGGCAGCCGTTCACGCAGGTAGTCGCCCGTATAAGCTTTGCGTGCAGCAGCTCCATGGACGCATAGTCCACATTGCACAGGGCGGGCATGATATCCATAAGGCCGTGCCGGATGGCAAATTCCGCTGTCGGGCACGCCGTAAATTCATAATAAATAGGCTTGTCGGTTTCATAAGGCGCAACCGACATCTCGTAATCGTGCCATTTGTCGCAGCCGCTTTTCGCACGAACAAACGCCTTGTACATCAGCTTCCTCCAGAACGGCTTGTTGCAGTCCACAAACAGCAGCCTGCGGAAGATCGGCAGGATCAGGTTTTCCTCCATCTCCTCGATCTCGCGGAAGGATGTGACGGCTTTGCAGACTGTGTAGTAGCTCATGATGGCGATGCAATCGTAGGTGCCGCCTACGCCGTTGTGGAAGTTCCGTTTGCCGCCCAAATCGGTGCGCCAGTCGGAGAGAAATTCCGCATACTGCCGCTGCACCTTTTCCCATACTGTCTCCCGCTCTGCTTCCGGATAGTGCAGGGCGATTTTTGCCCGTATCTCTTTCTTGCAGGGCTTGGAATACAGCACATGGCATTTGCGGTCAAATAGGAGCTTCTTGTCCTTCATCTGCCTGCTTCTCCCTCATTTCCGCGCCGTGACGCAGAGCCAGCTTTTCTTTTTGTGTATCTGCACCTCGTGAAAGCCCGCCTGCTCCAGATACGTCTTCAGCTCGGCGTCCTTGTAGATGGTCATGCCGCCGATGATCTCCGTCCACTTCTCGTCCCTGTCCGTGTCGCCATTGCTCTCGTTGCAGATGAGAAAGGTCCCGCCGGGCTTCAGCACCCGATAAACCTCCCGGAAGCACCGGGGCAGACCGGACCAGAAATAGACGGTTTCAAAGGCTGTAATGGTGTCAAACCAGTCGTCCGCAAACACCATATCCGCCACGCTGCCTTGCAAAACGGCGCAGCGTCCCTCCGCAATGGCGGCCTCGTTGACCTTTTTTGATTTCTCCACGCTGATGGGCGAATAGTCGATGCCCTTGACAATACCCTGCGGACATTTTTTCAGAAGTCTCTTCATGTTCGCCCCGCCGCCGCAGCCGCAGTCCAGCACCTTGGCGTCCGTCGCGGCATTCAGAAATTGAAGACCCCATTGAGCCACGGCACTGTGCCCGACATTCATCATGGCGACCATAATTTTCCCGCCAAAGCCCACGGGCTTGCGGGTGTTTTCAAAGAATGACATATCACACCTCCATTTTTACACACTCGGCATAGGTCAGCGGGAACGAGGCTTTCAGCACAGCGCTTTTCCGCACCGTCCAGCTGTTCTGCCTTAGGAAGCGCAGGTATTCCTCGCTCGTCCACTTGCTGTGGAGAGGGAAGCCTGCCAGCTTCATGAAAAATGCCCTGACCTTGCCGGTAAACGAGTTCCCTGCGTGGGTAAAGGTCGGCGCAATCAACACGCCATCGTCTTTCAGTACCCGGCGAATCTCGGCAAGGGCTTTCTCCGGCTGCGGCACGATGTGCAGTGCGTTGGACACGATCACCACATCAAAGGACTTATCCGCATAGGGCAGGCGGAACATATCCTGCACGGAAAAGTGCAGCTTCGCAGATTGATTATCCCGCTTTGCTTCAAGAATCATCTCCGCGGAGGCGTCCGTCGCCTCGATGTGCGCCGCCGCGTTCACGATGTTTTTGGCAATCAACCCGGTTCCGGTCGCCAGCTCCAGCACCGTTTTGGCTTTCACCACCGGCCGGATGAGCGCATACATCTCGTCATACGCCGCCCGATCCTTTCGCATAAAGCGGTCGTACCGACCGGCATTTCTGTCCCAGAAGGTCTTTCGTTCTTTCATAGCCGTTGCCCTTATCTCTTCTTTGTTTCTTTGCCGCCTTGTGTCTCTAAGCAAGACTTCACAGCGCCGCTGAATCTCCCCATGCGGCCTCGATCAGCTCCGGGCCGCCGGTTTTTTCGATGCGCCCATCCTTGAGCCATGCGGCCCGGTCGCACAGGGCGCCTGCACACCGGCGGTCGTGGGTGACGGTGACGATGGTGCTGCCCGTGCGTGTATGCAGAAGGTTCAGCGCCTGGAGCAGCGTCCGAAGTCCCTCGCCGTCCTGCCCCACGGTGGGCTCGTCCAACAGCAGCAGCTCCGGCTGAGACGCTGCCACGGCGGCAATGGACACCCGGCGCTTTTGTCCCTCGGAAAGGGAGTGGGGATGTCTCTCCGATAGATGCGCAATGCCGAACAGCTCCATGATCTCCCGCGCAAAGTCCTCGCTTTTGGCGGCAAAAGCCACCTCCTGGGCAACCGTCGGCATAAAGAGCTGGCAGTTGGGGTTCTGGTACACCACGCCCACCCGCCGAAACCATGCCCGGCTGCCGCGCCGCTGCCCCAAGGAAGGGTCGATGAGCTGCCGGATCTCTCCCGCCGTGGGACGCGCCAGCCGGGCCATCAGCCGCAGCAGGGAGGTCTTTCCGCAGCCGTTGTCGCCAAGGAGCAAAAGCCGCTCGCCACGGAATAGGGTCAGATCAACGCCCTCTAAAATGCTGCGTCCGCCCGCGCGCCAGCCCACGCCGCGCAGGGTCATGACCGGCTCCTCCCGCCGTACAACTGCGGGAATAGGCTCTGCCGCCTCCGGCCGGGCGGCACAGAGCACCTCCCGGCCGGTCTGCCTCTCAAGGCTTCCGTTTCGGAGCCGCCATACCTCATGGACAAAGGGCAGGACCTGCTCCAGCCGGTGCTCCACGATCAGCACCGCGTAGCCGGACTCGGTCAGCGTCCGCAGCGACGCCATGAGAAACGCCGCGCCCTTGCGGTCAAGGTTTGCCAGCGGCTCGTCTAAAAGGAGAATCCTTTGCTCGGTAGCCAGGGCGGAGGCGGTGATCAGCTGCTGCTTCTGCCCGCCGGAGAGGGTGCGGGTGCCCCATTGGGGACACAGCGCCATCCTCCCGCAGGCTTTTTCGATGCAGCCGGTGATCTTCTCCGGCGAAAAGGCGAAGTACTCGCAGCCAAAGGCCAGCTCGTCCTCCACCCGCTGGTGGATGATCTGTGCGTCGGCGTTTTGCAGCACCACGCCCGCCCTGCGGCAAATATCGCTTATCCTCTGGCCGGATACGTCCTCGCCGCCGACGCGTACCTCGCCGGAAAGCGTCCCCTTGGTCACGTTGGGGATGACGCCCGACAGGATGGACAGCACCGTACTTTTCCCCTGACCCGAGTCGCCGTACAGCAGGGCAAGTTTTCCGTATTCCAGCGAAAAGGAGGCGTTTTTCAGTACCGGCTCCGGCATATCCTCATAGCGGAAGGACACATTTTTGAACTCGATGGCTCTCACAGCAGCACCGCCCCCATGGCGCACAGCGCGCTCAGCGCCGCGAACGCCCCGTCCTTGGCCTGCAAATACACAGGCCGGTACACGGTGTACGGCGCGGGATAGGTGGTAAAGCCCCGGGTCTCCACGCTCAGCGCCAGCGTGTCCGACAGGTTGACCAGCCGCACCATCAGCGGGATCAGAAAGGCCCGGTAGAGGATGGCGGGGTTTAACATCCCTCCCGCGCCCCGTGTGCGCATGGCCTCCCGGGTCTGCCGCACCTCCGCCCGCAGGAGCGGGAAAAACGTGAAGGTGATGAGCATGGCGAGCGTCAGCACACGGGGCAGGCGCATACAGGAAAAGCCCCGGACAAGGCAGACGGGCGCAAGCCCCAGCCCCGGTATGGCCGCGACGCACAGCGCCAGCATTCGCGCAGCGGCGGCAGAGGTCTGGGCGGCGTCCCGGGAGATGGCGTAGGTCAGGGCGCAGAAAATGCCGCACAGAAGCGCCGCGGCGGGCAGCACCGCAAGGCAGGGGCGGAGATACCCAAACAGCGCCAGCAGCAGCCATATCCCGCCAAGAAAGAAAAATACGCCGGGGCTTTTTGCCATGGCAAGGCCAAAGGCAAAGGTGAATACGGACACGGCAATGCCCGCCATGGGGAAAAGGGGATGCTTTACATACAGTTTTTCGCTCATTTCTTCAGCACTCCCGATTTTTTCAGCTCCCTTGCGATCTTGATGCCGATCAGCGCTCCCAGCGCGGACACGGCGACGACGGCCAGCGTCATCCCCACGGCGGCAAGCGGCGCTCTGTCCGCCACCGCCGCAAGCGGGCTGTCCGCGCCCTTTATGAGCCTGTTATAGAGGTAGTTGAAGGGCAGCGACAGGGGCGTGTGCAGCATGGCGGCCACAAATACGGCGGCATCCTTTTCATATCCCCTGAACAGCAGCAGCACGATAAGCTCGATCAAAACGCCGTTCAAAACGCTGGAGAGGAACATCGGCGGCGACATCATCAGCTGGATAAGCCCCATCATCAGCGCCATGAGCAGCAGCGAGCCGGGCTTTCGCACCTTATACAGGCCGATGGCAAAGAACACGCCGATCTGAAGCGCCGTGACCAGCTGGGAAATGCCGAAGATCAGCGGCTGCAGGCTGATCACCAGCGGCATCACCGCGCAGGTGGCCAGCGCCACCGCCGACATGATGGCGAGGAATACCACGTCCTTGATCTGAAATTTCTGCAAGTATCTGCGATTCATATTGCCTGCTCCTCCATTTGTCCGTTTTCCATTTTGTATACCCGGTCCGCCACCGCCATGGTGGATGCGCGGTGGGATACCAGAATGATGGTTCTGCCCTGCTTGTGCTTCAAAAGCGCCCGCAGGATCACCCCCTCGTTGATGCTGTCCACGTTGCTCGTCGGCTCGTCCAGCAGGATAAGCGGGCAGCCGGAGAGAAACGCCCGCGTAAGCCCGATGCGCTGCCGCTCGCCCATGGAAAGCCGCCCGCCCAGCAGTCCGGCGGGGGTATTCAGTCCCTCGGGCAGTGCCTGCACCAGCTCCTCGGCGGAGGCCATCCGCAGCGCCGCCATCAGCTCCTCGTCCGTGGCGTCGGGCTTTGCGATGCGCAGGTTCTCGGCAATGGTGGCGTCGAACAGATAGGTGCTTTGGCTGACCATGGTGACGTTCCGGTAAAGGCTCTCGGTGTTGATTTCGTCAAGGTCCGTGCCGTTATAGCGTATCGCACCGCCGGAGCGCTCCCAGAACCGCAGCAGCAGCTTCAGCAGCGTGGACTTCCCGCAGCCGCTTTCCCCCACGATGCCGACGATCTCGTTTTTGCGGGCGGTCATGGAAACGCCCTTGAGCACCGTCTCCCCGCCGTAGGCGAAGGAGAGATCGTGTACCTCCAAGTCCTCGTAGGCAAGTTCCGTGCCGTTCTCCACGGCCTCCACCTCCGGCTGCTCCTCCAGCAGACGGAGGATGCGCTCCCCGCTTGCAAAGGTCTGGTTGAGGTTTGCGGGCAGGGCGGACACGGCGATGACCGGGCCGAAGCTGCCGAACACGGCGGTCACGCCCAGCACCATGCGCCCCGCGCTGAGGCTGCCGCTGCGAACGAGGAAGATCCCCACGGCCAGCACTGCCAGTACCGATAGCGACACGGCAGCCTCCGTGGCGGCGGCGGAAAGGGCCGTTTCCCGCTTGAGAGCCTTCGTTCTGTCCAGCATGGCGTCGGAGCGGCGATCGACCTCGGCGGCCCGGGCCTCTCCGGCGTTGTAGAGGACCAGCTCCCGTATGCCCTTGATGCTGTCGAGAAAATACGCGCCGAAGTCACCAAGCTCCCGCCTGTACCGCATACCGGTCTCGGCCATGCGGCGGGAGAAAAACCGGGGCAGCAGAACGCCGATGCACAGATAGGCCGCCGCCGCGATCAATGACAGATACCAGCTTGCAGCGAGCCCGGTGACCACCATCACCGCCAATGACACAAGCACGGCGATGCAGACGGGGGAAACGGTGTGGGCGTAGAACACTTCCAGCGTTTCGATGTCCGCCGTGATCATGGTGAGAAGGCTGCCCTTCTGGCGGCTTTCCAGCTTGGCGGGGCAAAGAGCCCGGAGCTTGGTAAAGATTTTGTCCCGAAGCACCGCCAGCAGCCGGAAGGCAATATAGTGGTTGCCGTACTGCTCCAGATACCGCACCCCCCCGCGCAGGACGCCGCAGCCCACGCAGAGGCCCGCAATGGCGCCGTAGGACAGGGGGATGCTCTCACCCAGTGCCTTTGCGATACCAACAGCACCGAAAAAGGGTACGCCCATGGCGCACAGAAAGCCAAGGCTTCCGTTCAATACCGCCAGCAGCATGACGGCGGAAAGCCTGCCGCCCAAGAGCTTCATCAGCTCCGCCGCGATTTGCACGCCACTTCTGCGGGAAAGCTCTTTCTTCATGCCTGCGCCTCCTTTATCAGCTCCAGATAGCCCTGCTCAAGCTCCCGCTGCGCGCAGAACAGCGCGGCATAGCGTCCGCCTCGGGCCATCAGCGAGGCGTGGTCACCCTGCTCGCAGATACGGCCGTCCTCCATGTACAAGATGCTGTCCGCCGCCGCCACGTTTGCAAGGCGGTGGGTAATGACCGTCACGCCAGCAAAGGTGCTGAGGGAGCGGATGACTTCCATGATGATGCCCTCGCTCTCGGCGTCGATGTTGCCGGTGGCCTCGTCAAAAATGTAAATTCGCTTGGGGGCGGTGAGGTTGACGGCCAGCGCCAAGCGCTGCTTCTGCCCGCCGGAGATGTCCGCCGCGTCCTCGTTCAGCACAAAATCAAGGCCGCCACGCTCCCGCACAAGACCGTCCAGCCGCACAAGGGCAAGCGCCCGCCACATTTCCTCCTCCGCCGCGTGCGGGTTTGCCAGCAGGAAGTTTGCGCGTATGGTGTCGTGAAAGAGAAAGGTCTCGCAGCTCACATGGGCGAGGGAAGCGTAATACGCTTGCCTGTCGAGGCTTTCGACCGGCCTGCCGTCTAAAAGAACCCGGCCGGAGCCGGGGCGCAGCGCCCCGGTCAGCAGCTTTGCAGCGGTGGTCTTGCCGCAGCCGCTTTCCCCCACGATGGCGGTCATGCCCCGCTCAGGGAATACGGCGGATACGCCGTGCAGCGTCTCCCGCCCCGGCGCATAGGAAAAATGCACGTCCTCCAGCTCCAGCCGCCCGCCGCAGGGCTGTACCTTGCCCCATGCAGGCTCCGGCTCCTCCAGCAGCGTCAGCATCATCCGCCCCGCGCTGACGCCGTTCATGGCCACATGGAAGGCGCTTCCGAAGGCCCTAAGCGGCAGGAAGAACTCCGCCGCCACCAGCACCAGAAACAGCGCGGCGGCAATGCCTCCGCCGTTCTGTGTTCCCGCTACCGCCAGCGCCGCACCGATTCCTGCGCCGCCAAAGGCCACAAGGTCCATGATGGTCACGCTGGCAAGCTGCATGACCAGCACTTTCATGGTGATTTTCCGAAATTCCTCGGCGTTCTCGTTCATATACGCCTGCTGCCTTGCGTCCGCGCGAAAGAGCTTCAGATCCTTCAGCCCCTGCACGCTGTCTAAAAACACGTCGCCCATGGCGGTGTATTTGCCCCAGTATTTGGCGAATATGCGTTTTGCAAAGCGGGACACCGCCACGATGGACACCGGGATCAGCGGCACGCAGGCCAGCAGCACTGCCGCCACGCGCCAATTGAGGAAAACGCAGATGCCGAACAGCAGCAGCGGCGAGAGCATGGCGTAGAAAAACTGCGGCAGGTAGGAGGAATAGTACAGATCCAGCTGCTCGATTCCCTCCGTGGCCAGCTGGGTCAGCCCCGCCATCTTCACGGTTTTCGTCTCCCGCGCGCCAAGGCGCAGGAGCTTTGCGTACAGCTGCGTGCGCAGGTTTTTCTTCACGCTGCGCCCCAGCCTGTCCCGCACCGCCGCGGCGCGAATCGTGGCAAGAAAGCGCACCGCCGCACATACCGCTCCCAACCCGAAAGGAAGCAGGTAGAAGGACGTCCTTGCATCAACAAGGAGCAGCTGAAGCCCATAGCACAGGCAGGCCGTAAAGCCGATGCTGCACAAAGAGCCCGTAAGCATCCACAAAACGGCGCGGTAGATATATCGTTTGTCCTCGCCCAAGAGGCGCAAAAGCTGTTTATCCGGCATGGGCGTTTCTCCTTTTCCTTCGCATGGTTTCCGCCATATGGCGCAGCACCAGTGCGGGGTTGGTCAGCAGCATCCGCGGCCCCGCATAGCGCATCACGGCGCGCATCTGCTGCCGCATTTCCGGCTTGTAGCAATGGATGGGGCAGTTTGAGCAGAAGGGCTTGTTGTCCCCGTGCGGGCATCTGTCCCGCCGCTGCCGGGCGTATTCCAGCAGCGCGTTGCACGCCGGACAAAGCGCCTCGCCCCTTGTCCCATGTACGCCCCGGCAATATCGGCGCACCATGAGGGTAACGGTTTCGATCTCCTTTTCCTTGTTCAAGCTCTGAG
>ERZ1673730.376-NODE-376-length-59942-cov-50.574415_pt1 | contig 59942 bp, 49 predicted proteins | sample MGYA00580200_ERZ1673730 | MGnify/ENA primary metagenome ERZ1673730 (study PRJEB41218, sample SAMN15661761) | gut metagenome | host: Homo sapiens | place: Canada: London | collected 2015-08-20/2019-03-30 | study: EMG produced TPA metagenomics assembly of...
AACGAGCAATGCGAGAAAATCAATCTGCTGCTTGGAATATTAAACGCCGGACAGGATGCTTCTGCACTCTGTCCTATTGCAACGGAAGCTGCTCTGACGATGCTTGATATTCTCAGTCAAACACCGCCGTTCTCCTATATGAATATCTCAAAGCACAGAGAACGGATTGAAAAAGTCTTTACTGTGGACAATGCGCTGAAATATGTGGAGTTTGCCATAAAAGCCGCAACCAATTCTTTGCAATTTGAAGAAATCCAGAACTTTACCGATGCGATGATGCTCCAACGCTATACCGCAGTTTTCGGGCATCTGGCATACTCCCTTGGGGAATACCAAACGGCCATGCTTGATTTTGCAGAAAAAACAGACGGCAACGAAGCAGACCGCACCGCAGAGGGTTTTGCAAAAATGTTCGGCAGCTATTTCCCGCCGGAGTTTTCCATCACGGAAGGCAATGCCTGGATGTCTACCCTGAACAATTCCGTTCAGTATGTATCCGTCATCCGTCCCGGCGAAAAAGTTGCGAAGCTGGTCAAGCGGATGCACTATGTATCCTTTGTAGGGATGTTCCGGTCTGATCTTTTTGAGGGCTTATGTGTTGGTCATGCACCGAAGAAATGCCGGATCTGCGGCAAGTGGTTTCTGACCACCAACGCAAGGCACACCAAATACTGCGGTGGCTATGCACCGGGGGACAAGCTGCACCGCACTTGCCGTCAAATCGGTAATCTGAAAGGTAGAGAACAGCGAGAACTTGCGGACGATCATCCGCTGAAGCAGATTTATGAGAAACGGCTGAATACCATAAACCGCTATGTGAAGCGTGGTACTCTGGACGCTGATCTTGCGGAGGTTATGAAGAAGCTGGCAAAAGATAAGATGCTTCGGGCGGTCAGCAATGTTGCTTATGCCAAGGGTGATTATGAAAAAGAGATGGAACAGGCTGCTTTGAAGAAAGAAGCCAAGATCATAAAACAGACTTATATCGGGGGAATGTGAGATGGGAGAATTTGATTTTACATACAGTGTACCTGCAAATTTTAATAAACGTGTTGTTCAATTTCTTCAGCAATTCGGAAAAGCTCATGTAGCCCAAGCCTTTCAACGGTGCGAATATGAGTATGAAGATCTTGGTCTGGCTTATTATGCAGGGATGAAAGGTGATAACTGGAATAAAAATGCTCTGGATTTCACATTTGAAGGGGCAGAATCTGACATAGCATTACTACAGTCTTTCGATTCCGTACTGCAAGATGCGATAGGAAAGGCGCTCAAGGCAAGTGAATCGGGACTTCTCGTTCGAAAGGTCTACTATTTTGCTTCTGACAGTACAGCCGAATCCACAATGATTCCACCATCAAATGAGGAACGATTAAATGCTGATATGGCAGCAGCTCAGAGTGTACTCGATGATTTGATACAGGTGGGCGAACGCGTTTGCTTGAACGCTTCGTTCACCGCATCAAGTTCTGAGAACACCATAAACGACTACTTTAGAGATATGCTTTCTTTTAAGGGATATAACGAAGTAAAAGACCAGACAAGGCATGGCATATCAGCAAGCGGAAAGGATGCAGCAGAGGTTGATATACTCTTGACCAAAGCTGGGCGAGAAATTGCTATATTTGAAGGTTTGAAGCTGGACAGTGTATCAACAGTGTACATTGACGCTCATATTGACAAAGCCATTGTCAATTATAATGCACTCGGGACAGCTACTTTCCTTGTTGCATATGTAAACTCTGCGGATTTTGAATCCTTCTGGAAGAGATATTCCGATCATGTGCGGCAGTACGATTTTCCACTCCAGATAAAGCGTCCATTCAATGTGCTGCCTTATCCAAATGCGGCTGCTCGGGTTGCGACCCTGATTCTTACACGAGATGGATTTGATTTCCCTGTGTATTTCATCGCTTTTAAGATTAGTTAATGGTTAGCATCTGATTCACTTGAAAGGAGGTGCGCTATGCTGAATGATTTTACATGGAACATGACTGGATACATACCGAAATACCAAGCCAATCCGCACGGTGACGGCATTATTCCCTATGTGGCAGAGCGCATCTTCCAACTGGAACCGGAGCCGCCAGTGGTGGACAGTCTGAACGAATATATCCTGTCTGCCTTACAGGAGAAGAATTTGATATATTTCTCGTTCTTTCTCCACCACTACGAACCGCAGCTTAATAAGCGTATCAAGAGCTTTCTTAGCGTGGATGGCGGCGATTTGTACGACACAGACCGATTTATAGATATAAAGCTCTCCTGCCGGGAGCAAATGCTCCAAAAGCTGATTGTTTACGACCCCGCCAAGGGTGCAGAGTATGCCACCTGCATTTATCCGTTTATCCGGGATGCTATGCTCCGTTTCCGTATGGGCGAAGAAAAATGGTCGGTATCTTCTCTGACCAATTATAAAATGGTGCGGTCAATGGCATGGCTGTACCATAACACCAAGGATGCGGTCAGCGAGTTTTCCAAGAAATACAACTGTGATCTTGCCCTTGCGGAAGAATATCTGAAAGTTGTCCGTGGCATCCGTAACCAGCAGCCATTTTATGTGACGGACGAGGACGGAGAAGAAACAGGCGAAGATGTTGCCCTGGATGATACTTGGAACTATACCGACATCCTATGGAATGGTATACAGGCAGAAAAGGTACAGCGGGCATTTGAGAAGCTGAACTATCGGGAACAGACCCTGCTTGAGAAGCGTCTGGCAATCTGCATGACCTGTGGGCGTGTCGGTTCATGGAAAGAGCGTCCCACCTTTGAGGAACTGGCGGTTATGTTTGAGGGCAGTACAGCCAGCGGTGCAGAACGAGCTTACCGAAAAGCAGTGGACAAGCTGACGGAATTGTTGGTTGCCGAGGGCGCAATCCATGCAGTCCGGCTAAAACAGAAATCCAAAACCAGACGAAAAAAGAAAATCGCCGCCGCAATCTACGAATACCAGGCAGACTGCGACGGCGAATGGGGTAAGATTTCATTTGATTTTGAAAGCAGCACAGCAGAGATCATCCACCTTGCCGATTGGGATACGATAAAAACCAACCGCTTTGCGAACAAGGCCGTAGCCTATCTTCTGAACTGTGAAAATGAGAAACTACCAAAGGAAACAATGGTGGCATTTGAACCATAAAAAGAAAAACCGCTACAACATCCATCCCACTTTGGAATGAGAATTGCAGCGGTTTATTTGCTGGGAACTAATTATTCGATATTTGTGATTTCCCAATCATCATTTACCAGATGGGTAAATCCTTTGTTTTCTTCTTCATCTGGAATTGATGCTGTCCAGATGATTTCTCCGTTTTCACCCAGGGCAGTTATTGTTAATCCTCGCAGATCAGTGTAGCCATCGAGGTTTTCGAGCCAGATGCGTTCGCCTTTCTTGAGCAGAGAACCATCTGCATTTTCAAAGCCGCCACTGGAATTTGGCATTGAAAGCTTGATGCTCTTAACACCTTCAGAACCAATGGTCAGATAAAACTTTGAAGGTTCATTCTCTGTAGATGGAAACAGAATTGCCTGGCGTGCTTCTTCGGTAGCGAAGATCCACCACTTGCCATTCATAAAGAGTTCAATGGTTCCCTCGGTTGCCCCGTATTGATAACCATATCCTGTACCAAAATTGGACTGATCGTCAACGGTGGGCTGTTTACTTCCATCAACTTGGGATGTAATCTCACCATCCATCACGCCGCATCTTGCTTCTATTGTGCTTTCGTGACCGGTATCGAGATACAATGTTCCATTCACCATAACCATAGGGATTAAGTCCCATGTTTCGGCTTCCCTTATAAGCTTGATTCCATAAACATCTGCAATTTGTGCAGGATAGGATTCAAGGATTTCACCGGAATATTCAATTTCGATTACATTTCCGATTTCAGGTTCTGGTGATGGATGAGCATTGCTAATAGGTACCACAATTCGGTCTGCACTATTCAATTCCCAACTACCTTCAACGGGCTTCACAAGATAATGGCCATCATGAATTTCCAGAATTTCAGCCCGGAACACCTGATGGGCTTCGTTGGAAAAACCTTCAATCTGAATACTATTATTCTTGAAAACCAGTCGGCCTGTTTCTACCAGTTCATCGGTATTATACTTTGTTTTATCTACATAGAGGTATCCATCAGCTTCATTAAATCTGAGGGTAAAATCGAAATATCCTCGATCAGATAGCTCGTAGCTTGCTCCGTTTGCATAGTCATATATGATTATGCGACTATCAATGATGCCGGAACCAAAGGTGTATGTGGAGCAGAGGTCAGGGATTCTGTCGCCTGTTAGATCACAGAAATAGGTGTTCCATATAGGCATGCCATGGAATAGAGGTACGATTCCTTCTTCAGTTACAGCCTCCATTTTTTCAGGATACCAACGGAACGTTACACCCGGAAACTCCGGAAGATTGATTTCAAGTCGTCCGTCCCATACCATTTCATCGGGGGTCTCAAGATAATCAAACCATTCGGTTACCGTCCCGTCCGTGCCATTATTCTTTGTTACAGGATTTGTTAAGAAGCAAACCGCAACAAACACGCAAACAATGACTGCCAGAACGACACCCCAGAAAGCAGGCTTCTTGTAATTCATCACAGACTTCACACGATCTTTAACACCAACTTCACCAAAGGCAAGAGGACAAGCGGCGATCATCCGGCGGTTTACGCTGCAAGCAACAAGGGCTTGGGTATAGTCGGCTCTTTGTTCGTTGCCAAGTTCCTTGATGACCTTTTCATCACAAGCAAGTTCGATATCACGGCATAGCAGAACATAAGCCAGCCACACCAAAGGATTGAACCAATGGATAGTCAGCAGGAGAAAACCAAAAGGCTTCCACCAATGGTCTTTACGATGAATGTGTGCCTGCTCATGGGCAACAACGTGTTCCAGATCCTGACCGTTCATGTTGAACGGGAGATAGATTCTTGGCTTTATGATGCCAAGCACAAACGGAGATTTTACATTCTCGCTCTGGAAAATGTTGTCCTTGTAGCGAACGGCAGTATCAACTTTGCGACGCAAACGCCAATAGCTGATAACGGTATAGGCGACTAAAAGCAGAATACCAATAGTCCAGACAATGGTAAGAATGGTCATAATATTATTACCATTGTTTGCAGGAACAGTAACACCTTCAAAATACCGATCTCCAAGATAGTCATTTATCCGGTTATCAACGGGAGTAATGCCGGTCTGAACATCGAAGCTCGGCCCGGAAATTACTTTTTCAGGAAATGTTTCAGCACTCGGAATCAGGCTCAATGCGCTCTCAAAAGAGAATGGGCAAATCAATCTGATGGCTACGATGCCCCAAAGCAGAATATTGACCCATTTGGGAGCTTTCTTCAGAACGAATCTAAGAATCAGCACAACCAAGACAAGCCAGCTTGCCGATATGCTCATGTTGATGATTTTCAAAAAGAGTTCGTTCATTGTGAACCTCCTTTCCTGATGCGGTCGATCATGTGCTGTATCTCATCAAGCTCATCTTCGGACATAGCCTGATGCTTTGTAAAAGCAGCGATAAAGGCAGGCAGAGAACCCTCGAATTTCTTCTCAACCAGTTCGTCGATCTCACACGCCTGAGCTTCATCTTTGGAAACGAGAGAAGTAATAGTGCCATTGTCGTTTTTCAGCACACCACGCTCTCCAAGACGCTTGATAACGGTATAAGTCGTAGTCCTTTTCCATCCGAGTTGATTCTGGCACAGCTTTACAAGCTCGACGGCAGTAACCGGCTCACGTTCCCACATAATCAAGCAAAACCTATACTCACTTTCGTGAATCTTCGGAAAATCCATATTCACGCCCTCCTTGTCTACAGTATTAGACTTCATATATAGTCTACTGCATTAGACGATCAAAATCAATAGAGTTTACAGAAAAGATACAAAAAAATTGCCCGCAGAATTTCTCCCACGGGCAAGGTGTTGGTTAGCTATCAAGCGGTTTGTATTCAGTTACAGTTTTCAAATAGGTTTCGGGATCACCGTTCAATATCAAGTCTGCATATCCAATCGAATCATTGTAGATCAGATAGTCCAATTCTGACCGCTGATACATATTATCGGCAACCTCATTCTCCACCGCAATCGTATCAATGGCAATCATGCTGCCATCTAAGAATTTCAGCTCTACACAGGCATTATCCATGTTGAACTCACAAGAAATCAACCTATCCATAAGAAACCTCCATTCTGCGGGATGTTAGATCATCCCAAAATATTTGAATGCTTCTCGGATTGCTTTCTCTTTTTCCGGCGGACACTGGGGCTGTCTGGAATCCTCGGACTTCGGCAGATTATAGTTCTTACCAACCCCAATCCCACATTTTCGCTTAATTTGTGAGATATACAGGTTGGATACCTTTAACCCGCTATGTTCCAGCACATAGTCCTTGAGCTGGGCGTAGGTTGCCCCATCCTGAAATTCGGACATATCCATATCTTCCAAAGAGAACTCAACCCGAATCTTTTTCGAGTCGACTTCGCCCTTGGAAAGCAAGACAACCGTCTCCACATGGGTGCAGCGCGGGAACAGGTCGAAGGCCTCGGCGTGGCGGAGGGCGTAGCCGCCCTCGGACAGGAGCTTCACGTCGCGGGCGAGCGTCGCGGGGTCGCAGGAGACGTAAACGATGCGCTTCGGCGCCATGCGGAGCATGGCATCGATGACGTCGCGGCTGACGCCCTTGCGCGGCGGGTCAACGACGATGGCGTCGAGCTTCACGCCGCGGCGCGCGAACTCCTGCGCGGCCTCACCCGCATCGGCGCAGAAAAACTCGACGTTTTCAATGCCGTTTCGCGCGGCGTTTTCCCTGGCGTCCCGGATGGCGGCGTCCACGACCTCCACGCCGTAGGCGCGGCCGGCCTCGCGGGCAAGGCAGAGCGTGATCGTGCCCGCGCCGCAGTAGAGATCGAGCACCGATTCCTCGCGTCCGAGGTCTGCAAGGTGCACGGCGGCGGCATAGAGCCGCTCGGCCTGATCGTGGTGGATCTGATAGAAGCTGCGCGGCGAGAGCCGGTAGCGCAGGCCGCAGAGCGTGTCCTCGATCGTGCCGGAGCCGTAGAGCACCTCCTCGTGTGCGCCGAGGATGGAATTTCCGCGCGTTTCGTTGTAATTTGCAACAATGCTGACCGCCTCCGGCACCGCCTCGCGGACGGCGCGGACGAGCGCCTCCGGATGCGGCGTTCTCTTTGCGTTCAGCACCACGCAGCAAAGCGCCTGCCCGCTGACCGCGCCGAGGCGCAGATAGATGTGGCGGACAAGCCCGGTGTGCGTCTTTTCATCGTATGCCGCGATGCGGTGCGCCTGCATCCACGCGAGCACGGCGCGCTTGAGGCGCTCGGCGCAGTCCGGCTGGAGCTTGCAGCCGTCCGCCGGAATGACCTCGTGCGTCCGCGCGCGGAAAAAGCCCGCGACCGGCGCGCCCTTGCGCGTGCCGACGGGAAACTGAACCTTGTTGCGGTAGCCGTCGAGCGTGTCCGCGCCGGTGATGGTCAGCTCCGGGAGCGTGATGCCGCCGATGCGCACAAAGGCGTCGAGCACGCGCCTGCGCTTGAGGGAAAGCTCTTCCTCGTAGTCCATGTGCCGGAAATCGCAGCCGCCGCACTGACCGAAATACGGGCAGTCGGGCCGGATGCGGTGCGGCGAGGGCTTTTCTACCGATTCGATGACGCCGTGCGCCGCGCTCCTGCCGACGTTGACGATGCGGATGCGGCACGTCTCGCCCGCAATGGCGCGCGGAAGGAAGATGACCTGCCCGTCCGCGCGGGCAACGCCCTCGCCGTCGGAGGTGTAGCCCGTGACGGTGACAGTCAAACGATCGTTTTCTTTCATATCGAATTCCTCTGTTTCACGTGAAACATTCGGCGGCAAAAATGCCGCCATACTTGATTTTTTCTGTGAATCATTCTAACATAGATGCACAAACCTGTAAAGGCGGTGAAGCGATGCGATCCTATGAACACTGTACGCTCTGCCCGCGCCGCTGCGGCGTGGACAGGACAAAGGGCGGGCGCGGCTTCTGCGGTATGCCGGACAAGCTCTATGCCGCGCGCGCAAGCGCCCATTACTGGGAGGAGCCGGTCATTTCGGGCAGCTTTGGAAGCGGCGCGATCTTCTTTTCCGGCTGCACGCTGCGGTGCGCCTTCTGCCAGAACTACACGATCTCCGACGAGCATTTCGGGCGCGAGCTGACGCCGCAGGCGCTCCGCGCGGCGATGGAGCGGCTGATCGACGAGGGCGTGCAGAACATCAACCTCGTCACGCCGACGCATTTTCTTCCGTCGATCCTGCCCGCGCTCGAGCCGAAGCTCCCCGTTCCGGTCGTCTACAACTGCGGCGGCTACGAATCGGTGGAGACCCTGCGCCGGCTCGAGGGCAAGATCGACGTCTATCTCCCGGACTTCAAATACAGCGACAACGCGCTTGCAAAGCGCCTGTCCGCCGCGCCGGACTATTATGAGACCGCCGCCGCGGCGATCCTCGAAATGTACCGGCAGGTGGGGCGGCCCGTGATCGAGGACGAGCAGATGACGCGCGGCGTGCTGCTGCGGCATCTGGTGCTGCCGGGCTTTGTGGACAACTCCCTCGGCGTGCTCGACTGGATCGCGGAAAATTTCCGCTCCGGGGACATCCTCGTGAGCCTCATGAGCCAGTACGTCCCGATGGGAAAGGCGAAGGCCATGCCGCCGCTCGACCGCCGGATCACGGAGACGGAGTATGACGCGGTGCTGTCGTACATGGAGCTGCTCGGCATCGAGGACGGCTTCACGCAGGATTTTTCCGCCGCCACGAGCGACTACACGCCGGACTTCGATCTGACGGGGCTATAAAACCGGTTTACAGAAGTAATTCCCAGAAGAAAAACAAATGTTTGCAATTTCCGGAAAACCGTGCTATACTGAAGAAAAAGCGGAGGCCGCACAGGCGGCATTCTGTGCAAGGGGGAACCTGTATGGCGCGAACGACCGATAAACGGGAAAAAATTCTGGAGTTTGTGACCAGCTTCATTGCCGAAAACCATTACGCGCCGTCCGTGCGCGAGATCTGCGGCGCGGTCGGCCTGCAATCGACCGCCACGGTGCACTATCACCTCAACGCCCTGCGCGAAGAAGGCCTCATCCAGATGGACAGTATGCGCAAGCGCACCATCACCCTGCCCGAATCGCAGCGCGCCGACCGCATCCCCGTCGTCGGCGTAGTCACGGCGGGCGTGCCGATCCTCGCGGTCGAGAACATCGAAAGCTACATTCCGTGGGAGGGCGAGCCGGGCTGCTTTGCCCTGCGCGTGCGCGGCGATTCCATGATCGGCGCGGGCATCCTCGACGGAGACCGGGTCGTTGTCCGCCCGCAGCAGACCGCCGAAAACGGTGAGATCGTCGTGGCGCTGCTCGACGATTCCGCCACGGTCAAGCGCTTCAGGCGCAAGGGGCGCGAGGTCTGGCTGATGCCCGAAAACCCGAATTACGACCCCATCGATGCATCTCAGGCGCAGATCCTCGGCAAAGTCCGCGCCGTCATCCGCATGTACTGACAAGCCCAGCCGCCCATTCGCCAAACGGCAGATGGGCTGCTCAGACTGTCAAAAAACCTCGTAGAGTTCGCGCCCGCAGGCGCGAATAAAATGTCAATTTGTTTTGTCCGGTGGCGTGTACATCGGACAAAACACAAAACACCCGGCAAGTGTGGAATTTGTGCGCAAACGGCGCACAAATTATGCGCGCAGCCGGGCGCAGTCTTTTCAAACGCGAACCCAGCCTCGCGGTTCGCGTTTGAGAGCTTGTCAAAAAGACTTTTTGACAAGCTCAGCAGAGGAGCCGCAGCTCCTCTGCTTTTTCATTTTCCCCGGACGGCAAAAAACGGGCGCTCTGAGCGCAAATTTCAAAAAACAGTAGCAGTTTTGCGGAAAATTTGGTATACTGATAAATTAGATAGGGATTTGGCACGGAGGGATGGAGCACGATGCGGTTTGACGGCTTTTACGGCAACGCCGGACTCAAGGAGCGGCTGAGCGCCGCGTTTTCCGGCGGGCGCGTGTCGCACTGCTTTCTGCTGTGCGGGCCGGACGGCTCCGGCAAGCATACGCTCGCGCGCATCCTTGCCGCCGCGATGCAGTGCACCGGCTGCGGCGAGACGCCCTGCGGCGTGTGCCCCGCCTGCCGCAAGGCACTGAGCGGTCAGCATCCGGACGTGATCTATGTAAACGACCCCGACCACAAGCAGATCGCTGTGGACGTGATCCGGCGGATGCGCGCGGACGTGTTCATCCGCCCCAATGAGGGCAGGCGGAAGATCTACATTCTGGAGCAGGACATGGGCGAAGCGGCGCAGAACGCGCTTCTGAAAATCCTGGAGGAGCCGCCGGCATACGGCGCGTTCCTGATCCTCGCGCCGAACGCGGAAAAAATGCTCGCCACCATCCGAAGCCGCTGCGCCGAGCTGCCGCTCTCGCCGCTGAGCGCGGCCGAGGCGCTGCCGGAGCTTCAAAAGCGCTTCCCCGACAAGCCGGACGAGGCGCTGCGCGCGGCGCTTCTGCACGCGGGCGGCTATCTCGGTCAGGCGGCGGAGCGTCTGGAAAGCGGCCAGCCGGAGCATGTGGATGCGTTTGCAAACGCGCTCTGCGCGCGCGACACGCTTTCGATGCTGTCGGTGCTGCTGCCGCTTGAAAAATGCAAGCGCGACCAGCTCATGGAAATTCTCGAGCAGTGGCGCACCCTGCTCGCCGACGCCCTTGCCGCCAAAAGCGGCCTGCCGGCGCAGACGGCGCAGTCGGCCGCGGTCAGCCGCTGCCGCGCAGGCGCGGAGCTGCTGGCGATGGTGCAGAGCCTGCAAAAAGCGATCCAATATCTCAACGGCAACGTCGGCGCGGGGCCGGTCATCGGCTGGCTGACGACGGTGCTGCGATAATCGAACCAATTTCATGCCGCCCGCACGGCGGCGGACAGGAGCAATACATGAACGAATATACCAAGAATCCCGGCGAACAGGACGCGGCGCAGGCCGTTTCCGAAACGCCGGAGACGGCGCAGTGCGGCTGCGGCGCGGAGGTCTGTCCGGGCTGCGGCGGGCAGGACGCGCCCGCATGTCCCGGCTGCGGCGCATGTGCACAGCCGGACGAGGACATCGCGCAGGAGGCGGTCGAGCTTCCTGCGGACGCCCCGGCGGAGGACACGGTGGAGACGACCACGGTCGTGGACGTGCGCTTCCGCAACAACGCAAAATCCTATTTCTTTGACCCCGGCGAGCTGGCACTGAAGCCGGGCGACCACGTCATCATGGACACCTCGCGCGGCGTCGAGTACGGCGTCTGCGCCGCAGGAAATCACGCCGTTCCCTCGCGGGAGATCGTGCCGCCGCTGCGGAAAATCCTGCGTCTTGCGACGGCGCAGGACGAGCGCGTCAACGCCGACAATCTCGAAAAGGAAAAGCGTGCCTTCGGCGTGTGCCTGCAAAAGATCGAAGATCACCACCTTGAAATGCAGCTCGTCTCGGCCGAGTGCGCCTTTGACGGCAGCAAGATCCTCTTTTTCTTCACCGCCGACGGGCGTGTGGACTTCCGCGAGCTGGTCAAGGATCTGGCCTCCGTGTTCCGCACCCGCATCGAGCTGCGCCAGATCGGCGTGCGCGACAAGGCGAAGATGGTCGGCGGTCTCGGCGTCTGCGGACGGCCGTTCTGCTGCCGCGAATTCCTCGACGATTTCCAGCCCGTTTCGATCAAAATGGCAAAGACCCAGAATCTGAGCCTCAATCCCACCAAGATCTCCGGCGTCTGCGGGCGGCTGATGTGCTGCCTCAAGTATGAGCAGGACGCTTATGAAGATCTGCTGCGCAGCGCGCCGAAGAACGAGTCCTTCGTGGACACGCCTGACGGGCGCGGCACCGTCACCGAGGTCAATCTCCTGCGTCAGAGCGTCAAGGTGCGCATGGAGGACCATCCGGAGACGATCGGAAGCTACAAAAACGACGAGATCTGCGTCCTGCGCAACGGCAAGGCGCGCAAAAACGATCCGCCGATCCCCAAGGAGCTTGCGCCCATCTCCTCGCGTCCGCGTCCTGCAAAGAGGGCGGTCGAGGAGCTGGAGGCGATGCCCGACGTCATCTTCCCCGACGACGTCGCCGTGGTAGAGCGTGCGCCGCAGAAGCCCGCGGAGCCGCAGGCGGACGCTGCCGCCGAGGGTGAAAAGGCCGCAGGCAAGAACCGCCGCCGCAGAAGCCGCGGCCGCGGCGCAAAGCCGTTGGAGCCGGGCGCTGAGCCGGTGCAGGAAAAGGCCGCGCCGGAGGCAAGGCCGCCGCAGAAGCAGAAGGCCCCGCAGGGCGATAAGCCCCGCCAGCAGCCGCAGCGTCCCAAGGGCGAGCGCAAGCCGAAGCAGCCGCAGGGCGACAAGCCCCGCGAGCCGAAGGCGCCCGCCGCGCAGAGCGCCGAAAAGGGCGAAGCCCCCGGCGCAGCCGGTGCGCAGCCGCATCGCCGCCGCCGCTATCGCGGCCACCGCGGAGGCGGTGGCGCTCCGCAGGGCGGCGCACCCAAGGCAGAAGGATAACCGGATAGAAAACGCGGCAGTCTCCAAACGGAGGCTGCCGCGTTTGAAAAGGCTGCACCCGGCTGCGCGCATAATTTGTGCGCACACTGAGCACAAATTCCACACTTGCCGGGCGTAGTGTGTTTTGTCCGAGGTACACGCCCCCGGACAAAACCGATTTACACTTTATTTGCGCGTGAAAAAATCCCCCGCAGAAAAATTTCTGCGGGGGATTGCGTTTTACATTACTCCGCTACGTAGGGCAGCAGGGCGATGTGGCGGGCGCGCTTGATGGCGACCGTCAGCTGACGCTGATGGGCGGCGCAGGTACCGGTCGTGCGGCGGGGCAGGATCTTGCCGCGCTCGGACAGGTAACGGCGGAGCTTTGCAGTGTCCTTGAAATCGATGTGCTCGACCTTATCGACGCAGAAGCTGCAAACCTTCTTGCGGCGGCGAGGACGGACACGGTCGTTAGCCATTGCCATATGAAATCCTCCTTATAGTCTTGTGGAAAAACGAGTGTTGTCAGAACGGGAGCTGATCGTCGTCGTTTTCGAGCATCGCGAAGTCGGACGCAGGAGCCTGCGGAACCGGCTGAGGCGAGGGCGCGGCGTAGGGAGAGCCTCCGAACGGCGCGGAAGAATAGCTCGGGGCGGACTGATCGAAGCCGCCGGGGGCGGCGCCGTCACGCTTGGAATCGCCGAAGTAGACATTGTCCGCCACGACCTCTGCCGAGCGGCGCTTGTTGCCTTCCTTGTCGGTCCAGTTGCGGATCTGCAAACGGCCCGAGACGACAGCCATGCGGCCCTTGGTGAAATACTTGCTGACGAACTCAGCCGTATTGCGCCATGCGACGATATCAACAAAATCCGTTTCTCTTTCCGCTCCCTGTGCCGCGAAATCACGGTCGACGGCGAGCGTAAAGGATGCGACCGCGATGCCGCTGCCGGTTCGGCGCAGCTCGGGATCGCGGGTGAGGCGACCCATGAGAACGATGTGGTTCAGCATGTTTTAGCCTCCTTACTCTTCGACAGCCACGATGATGGAACGCAGGATGCCGTCCGTGATCTTGAAGACACGGTCAAGCTCTGCGGGCATGTCGGGGCTGACCTCGCAGGTCATGTAGACATAGTAGCCCTCGACCAGGTCGTTGATCGGATAAGCAAGACGACGCTTGCCCCACTCGTCAACACTGGACACGGTGCCGTAGTTGCCCACGATGCCGCTGAATTTTTCCACGAGAGCAGCGATGCCTTCTTCACCCACTGCGGGATCGACGACATAGATGACCTCATACTTTGCGGAAAGTTTTGCCATGATGTTGCACCTCCTTCTGGACTTATGGCCGCAGGTCCCGCCTGCGGCAAGGATATGTCTGACGTGAGCAGAGCCCACGTCCGCAGACTAGAATATTATAGCGGCTTTGCCGCACCTTGTCAACTGAAATTATCGGAAAAACCGCGCTTTTTGCGCCGCGCGGCGCAGCTTTCCCGGAAAAACGCGCCTGTCAGGTGATGACGAAGCCGCCGTTGACCGCGAGCACCTGCCCGGTGACAAAGGGCGCATCGGCCAGATACGCGATGGCCTGCGCCGCGTCCTCCGGCGTGCCGAGCGTCCCGGTGGGGGTCTGCTGGCGAAGCTCCTCCATGACCTCCGGCGCGACCGAGGCGCACATGTCCGTCCGGATGACGCCGGGCGCGACGGCGTTGACGCGGATGCCGCTCGGGCCGAGCTCCTGCGCCAGCGCCTTTGTCAGCGCGAGCACCGCGCCCTTGGTGGCGGAATACGCCGCCTCACACGACGCGCCGACCTGCCCCCACATGGACGAGACGTTCACAATGGCGCCGGACTGCTTTTGCAGCATCTGCGGCAGCACCGCGCGGACGCAGTTGTAAATGCCGTCCACATTCACGGCGAACAGCCGCCGCCATTCGGCGGGCGTGATCTGCGAGATGAGCCCGTAATGGCAGACGCCGGCGTTGTTTACAAGAATGTCGGCGCTGCCGACGGCGTCGAACGCACGCTGCACGGCGGCCTCGTCCGCCACGTCGCAGCAGAGCGCCTGCGCGCCGGTCTCGCGCGCGACGGCGCGCGCGGCCTCGTGATTTTTTTCGTACAGGAACCAGACGCGCGCTCCGCGTCCGGCAAACAGGCGCACCGCAGCCGCGCCGATGCCGCGGCTGCCGCCGGTGATGACGACGGTTTTCATATTCGCTCCGTTTCCGCGCGAAAGAGCCGTGCCGTGTGCAGCGCACACAGCACGGCCCGCGCAAGTGTTGTTATCTTCTGCGGGATTTGGTCTTGCGGTCGGAATACTGACGCAGGGACGAGATCTTGCTGTCCGATTCGGTCATGAACTGCTTGAGCATATCATCGAAGGACTTTGCCTGCGGCGCGGCAGGCGCGGCGGAGGGCTGCGCCGTGCGGCGGCGGTCGTAGGCGGGACGCTCGCCCTGCGGACGGGCAGACTGCAGACGGTCACCCTGCGGCCGGTCAGACGGTGCGCGGTCGCCCTGCGGGCGGGCGCGGCTGAACTGCGGCTTGGCCGGCGGCTCCAGCGTTCGTTTGATCGACAGGTTGACCTTGCCGTTTTCGTTGCCGATGACCAGCACCATGACCGTCTGCCCCTCGGTCAGATGGTCATGGATGTCGTTTACGAACGAGTGCGCGATCTCGGAAATGTGCACCATTCCCGTGGAGTGATCGGGCAGCAGGATAAACGCTCCGAATTTGGTGATCTGCTTGACTTTACCTTCTACGACGGTTCCGACTGAAAGCTCCATATATCCCCTCTGTTCTCCCATCTCTATATTTAGTCTCCGACATCCTTGAACACGATCTCGCCGTTTGAGACCATGCCGAGCTTTTCCCGCGCGATGGCGGTGACGCCCTCATCGGAGTCTGCGTTTGCGATCGCTTCCTCAAGCTTGCCGTTTTTCTGCTCGACGGCCGTGATGCTGCTTGTCAGCGCGGCGGCCTCCGCGTTTTTGTCCGCGATCTGGCTGCGCAGCGACACCAGCGTCACGACGGCGTACACCACCACGATCAAGATCACGAGCTTGACCAGCAGAGACGACCGGACGAATTTCATTTCTCGCGGCACTCCTTTCCGGGGCGGATGCGTCCCGCCCGCATTGCACTGTACTGAATATTGTAAACCATTTTTTCACACTTGCAAAGGACTTTTTGAAAAAAATACGGCATTTTTTCAAAAAAATTTTTCCCGGAGCCAAAATCAGGTGAAAAATGCGCCCGATTGCCGAAAAAACCCACGAAAACGCAGGCAGGAGCAGGCGGCCGAGCGTCCGGAAGTACGCCCACGCGCCGAGCGCGATCCCCGGAAAAAAGAACAGCCGCAGCAGGCCGCCTCCGGCATAGAGCGCCAGCGCCAGCAGCCCGACCAGCAGAAGCAGGCAGAACAGCACATCGGCCGCGGCGGTCAGCGCCGGGACGCGCCGCCGCAGCGCGCGCAGAAGATCGTACACGACCCCCAGCGCCGCGCCGAGCGCGAACGCCGCCGCAAGCTGAAGCGCCTGAAGGCGCAGCGGAAGCTCCATCAGCCGAACAGCCGCGCGAAAAATCCGCCCGCCGGAACGGGCTCCTCATACGTCAGCGAATCGACCCTGCCGTCCACGCTGACCTGCCCGCCCTCGAGCGAGAGCATTTGCAGATGCAGTCCCGTTCCGCGCACGATCAGCGTCCCGCGCGTCGTGACCAGCACGACCGTGCCCTCGTCGAAGCTCTCCACCTCGGTCACGCCGGTCATGCTGAGACGGCTGCGCGCGTCGAGCGTCAGCCGGTGCGGCAGCTCCAGCTCCTGTGCCTGTCTGGTATCTGTCATTCGATCAACCTCCCGCATGCTTTGTACAGCCTATGCGGACAGGCCGCAGGACATGACCCGAAATGCACCGCCCCGTGCCGCGTCTGTCGTACCCATCCGCCCCTACGTGGGGTGTTTCCGTTTTTGGGGGTGGGTGAAACGGAAAACGCGGCGATTTTTCGACCCACACACGATTTTCCAATACCGGTTGTAGGGGCGGACGACTCTGTCCGCCCACAAAATCGTGAAATCCTGCGCGGTCGTTTGTAGTTCGTAGGGGCCGATGCCTACATCGGCCCTTCAAAATATTGCGATTTCGCATCGGATTTCCGTAAAAACGGGCATTTTCCGCGGGCGGACAGGGTCGTCCGCCCCTACGGTGCAAAAGTGGAAATCAACACGGATTCGTCGGAAAACCGCCATAAAACGGCCATCTCCTGCGGGTCGATGTAGGCATCGACCCCTACGGTGCGAAATCGAAACCCTGTACAATAATGCCCATCCGCCCCTACGGTGCAAAAGGGGAAATCAACACGGATTCGCCGGAAAAGCACCATAAAACGGGTTCTTTCGGCGGGTCGATGTGGGCATCGACCCCTACGACGCAGAATCGCAATTCCGCGGATTCGCCAATCGTCAGCCTATACGCTCAGAGCGCGTCAGGCAAGGGCCTGACGCGCTCTTTTGTGTCATTTTCTGATGGATGTATTGAGCATGGCCATGGTTTCCTTCCAGCGGCTGTAGAAGCCGGACGCCTGATGCGGAAGCTCCTTTGCCTCGTCATACCAGTCGCATGCCTCAAGCTCGGTCTCGGCGAACTTCCCGGCAAACTGCGCCCCGAGGCCGAGCGCCTCGGCATAGGGCAGCATTTTGTAGAAATACTGCGGGTCGCGGCGGAGCTGCGTCTCGATGTGGCTGCCGGAGACGCGGAAAAGATACTTCCGGAAGCCTGCGGTCTGGCCGATGAGCTGGTTTCCGAGCGCGGAGCGCTTGCCGCCGTGCATCGTCTGCCAGCCGGTAAAGACCGACGCCGCGAGCGAGGCGAGCATCGTCAGCGCATCACCCGGGCCGGACAGGATCAGCATCGCCAGCGCCGACACGCCGCCGAGCGCGAGCCAGAGATATTCGCGCAGACAGACCGCGCGCACGGCGCGCTGCACGAGCAGGCTCATCGGGATGCCGAGCAGCAGGAACAAGAACAGCACAAACCCGCGTGCGCCCATGACCGGCAGGATGACGCTCATGCTCAGCAGCATCGCAATACCCGTGGCAATGGCGCAGAGCCCCTGCATCACATAGATGTTTCCGCTGGAGCGGTCATAGAGGCGGCGCGCCCAGTAGCGCGGCGTCTGCTCGATGGCCTTGGCGGCGGTGCGCTTGTAGCGAAGGCTCGCGCCGTCGCAGAGATCGTTGCCGGCAAAAAGCGCCTCAAACAGGCGGCATTCCATCTTGCGCCGCTCATTTCCCATGTCGATGCGGCGGCGGAGGATGACGTTGCCCTTCTCATTGACAAACATCGACAGGTAGCCAAGGCTTGCCCAGTGGCAGACGAGCATGTTGAAATTCATGCGCCCTCTGCAAAGAAGAAACGGCACGTCTCCGGGCTGCACCGAGTCGGGCGGGAGCATCCGCGCCGACGCGCGGAGTCTGCCGGAGCGGAGCGTCAGCGCCCAGTAGACGAGCGCCAGCGCGATCAGCAGCAGCACAAACGCCGCCGCCACCCAGTCCGCCGACCACTTCGCGCGCGTGCCGGAAAAATACCCGGACGGGAGCGCGAGCGTCATCTTGAGCGAGTCCTGATCCTTGAGCGTCTCGTTCATCGAGCCGCTGATCATCAGCTCGCGGATGGAATAGGTCATGTAGCCCTCGATGGCATCGCCCTGATAGCCGCTTGCAAACGACGGCGAGCCGGAAAACTCCTTCGGCATCGAGACGGTGAAATCATAGTGCTCGATCGGCCACGACCAGCGCCCGCACAGCAGCGGCAGCGTAAAGGTCTGCACGCCGTCGGCCTCGGATGCAAGGCCGCGCAGCTCATAGGTGATCGTGAACGTCCGCACACCGGTGATGCCGGTGCTGCTCGACAGGCGCAGACCGGTCACGCCGTCTGCGGTGTATTTTTTCGCGTTGTAGCCCGCGATCTCGGGATGGCTGACGTTTTCACCCAGCGGGAAATCCAGCTCGCTCTCCATTGTCGGAAGGTCGAGCGTCAGTGTCTGCGTCACATAGGTCGTTCCGCTCGCGTCCACGCGGCAGTCGGTCTTCATCGATGTGATCGTGGCGTCGGCGGCGAAGACCGGAACGGTCAGCAGCAGGCACAGCGAAAGAAGCAGAAAAAGCTTACGCATCTCCTTCACCTCGTTTTCTTTTGAAAATAGTCATTCTTGGCTATAAAATAGCACAAAGGTGAAAAAATTGCAACAGCCGCGTCATGCCGTGCGGGCAGGCTTTTTGCATCCGCACGCACGGATGCAGCATGCCGCCCCGGCAGGAAGCCCATGCCGGGGCGGCAGCTTGACTTTTTATTCGACGGTGACGCCGCGCTTGGCAAATTCCTCGACCATGAGATCGAGATCGGGTCTGATGTTGATGGGCTCGCCCGCGGACTTGATGGCGTTTGCCACGTCCTTGAGGCCGTTGCCGGTCACGACGGAGACGACCGTCGCATCCTTTTCGATCAGCCCCAGCTCGCACGCCTTCTTGACGGCCGCCGTGCCGGTCACGCCGGCAGGCTCGCCGAACACGCCGCAGGTGCGGCCGAGGAGCTTCTGCGCCGCCAGAATTTCCTCGTCGGTGACGTTCACGGCGATGCCGTTCGACTCACGGATGGCCATGAGCGCCTTTTCCGCATTGCGCGGCACGCCGACGGAGATGGAGTCGGCGATGGTGTTCTCCTCCATCGGCTCCCACGGCTGGTTGTCCTGAATGGCGCGGTTGATGGGGTAGCAGCCGGTTGACTGCGCGGAGATGAGGCGCGGCAGCTTGTCGATGAAGCCGATGGCGTACAGATCCTTGAGACCCTTCCACACGCCCGCGATGGTGCAGCCGTCACCGACGGAGATGGCCAGATAATCGGGCATTTCCCAGTCGAGCTGCTCGGCGATCTCGAGCGCGACCGTCTTTTTCCCCTCGGAGAGATAGGGGTTGATGGCGGCGTTTCGGTTGTACCAGCCCCACTTGTCGATGGCCTCGGCGGACATTTTGAACGTCTCCTCATAGTTTCCCTTGACGGAGATGACGTTCGCGCCAAAGATCATGAGCTGCGCGACCTTGCCCTTCGGGGCGCGCTCGGGGACGAAAATGTAGGTCTTGAGCCCCGCCGCGGCGGCGTTGCCCGCAAGGCTGGAGGCGGCGTTGCCCGTAGAGGAGCAGGCGATGATCTTCGCGCCCGCCTCCTGCGCCTTGGCGACTGCCATGGCGGAGGCGCGGTCCTTGAGCGACGCGGTGGGGTTGATGCCGTCGTCCTTCACCCAGAGCTTTTTGAGGCCGAGCTGCGCGGCAAGGCGCGGCTCCTCATACAGCGGGCTCCAGCCCACGCGAAGCGGCGTGTCAGGCGTCGTTTCCTCGACCGGCAGCAGCTCACGGTAGCGCCACATGGTCGGATTGACGCGGTTTTTCAGCGTTTCCTTGCTGAAATGACCGCGGATATAGTCGTAGTCGTAGATGATGTCCAGAATCCCGCCGCAGGTGCAGTTGGTCAGATTCGGGACGGCCTCATATTCCTTGCCGCAGCGCACACAGCGCGCGCATTTTACATTTTTCAGCATGGTATTCTCCTTATTCAGCGTAGTAATATTCGTCCTCCGCCCACCCGGCGGGGTTGTCGTCGATGTATTGCCGGATACCAAGATAGTCTTTCTCACTGCGAATGACATGGTCATAAAAGGACCGCTGCCAAAGTGTTTTGAAACCAAGCTCCCAGCATTGGCGTGTTGAAATGGATTTGAACCGCTGCATGAGGCGTTGTAGGGGCGGACGACTCTGTCCGCCCTTTTCCGCGTCCAGAAAAATAATGGCGTGAATATGGTTCGGCATAATGACATAGCTGTCTACACGGATGCCCTGTTCTTCATCGTTCAGCCGTTCCAGACACGTTTTGACCCTGACGCCCGCCTGTGTCAAAACCGGCGCATAGCCCTGTAATGCCACACAGGGGCGGACAGAGTCGTCCGCCCCTACAATGGGTTCTATTTTTGCAAGAATATTCTTGCGATTTTCGGTACAGATGGTCACGAAATACCAGCCTGCGTCATAGTTCTGCGCAGGAAGCCGGATCGTTTTCCGCCATACCTGATCCATGGTCTCTTACAGCGCCTTGAGCAGGCCGACCTCGTCGTTGAAGGCATTGATGAGCTCGTCAAGCTCCTTGGCCTGTGCGTGGACGGCGTCCCAGGTGTTCTTGGTGTCGTACCACTGGGCGTTGAGGTCCTCGACCGCCATGCCCTGCTGCTCGACCCAGGTGTAATACTTGAGGTTGTGGACGCGCTTGCGCTCCGGATAGGTCAGCTCGAGCATGTTGTCTGTCTTGAGGCCGAGCATATGCAGGCTGTGATCCAGCTCCGCCGCCTGCGCGGTGTACGCGCCGTACTGCTCGTTGAGCTCATCGACGCGGGACTTGTACATGACGGCGGAGTCGGTCAGGACGGTGACGACCACGTCGTCCTCGGTCAGCTCGTAGAACTTCGCCATCTTGATGCAGCACAGGACGTTGGCGATGCCGGAAATGCCCATCCACTGGAACTTTTCAAGCTGCTCGTCGCTGATGCCGAGCGCCTTGAGGTATTCCTGACCCTCCTTGCAGTTGAACAGGCGGAGCAGGCGCTGGGAATCTTCGTCGTCGATGTCGATGACCATGTCGGTGTTCTTGACGTTGTGGACCCAGGGCACATGCTTGTCGCCGATGCCCTCGATGCGGTGGCCGCCGAAGCCGTTGTCGAGGATGGTCGGGCACTGGAGGGCTTCGCCGACGGCGAGCTTCATGGCGGGGTAGCGCTCCTTCAGAAGGTCGCCCGCGGACATCGTGCCGGCGGAGCCGGAGGTGAAGCAGGCGCCTGCCAGTCTCTGGCCGGGCTTCTTGACGGCCTCAAACAGGTCTGCCAGGGCGTAGCCGGTGACGTTGTAATGCCACAGGGGGTTGCCCATCTCGGCGAACTGGTTGAAGATCATCATGCTGGGGTCTTTTTTCAGCTCCCACGTCTTGTCGAAGATCTCCTTGACGTTGGACTCGCAGCCGGGGGTGGCGATGATCTGGCCGGCGATGGTCTTGAGCCAGTCAAAGCGCTCCTTGGACATGTCCTGCGGCAGAATCGCGACGGAGTCGCACGCCAGCAGCTTGGAGTTGAACGCGCCGCCGCGGCAGTAGTTGCCGGTGGAGGGCCATACGGCGTGATGGTAGGTGGCGTCAAACTGACCGGTCACGAGGCGCGGGGCCAGGCAGCCGAAGCTCGCGCCGACCTTGTGGCAGCCGGTGGGGAACCACTTGCCGGACATGGCGAGGATGCGGCACTTCACGCCGGAAATGGAGGAGGGGATCTCCACGTAGTTCGGGACCTTCTGGAACAGGCCGCCGGTCTCCTTGGCCTCGTTGTGCCAGCTGATGCGGAACAGGTTGACGGGATCGACGTCCCACAGACCCGTGTGCGCCAGCTTTTCCTTGATCTTCTCGGGGATGAGATCGGGATTCTGCATCTGGGCGATGGTCGGGATGATGATGTTGTTTTCCTTGGCCTTCTGGATGTTGTGCGCAAGGCCTTCCTTGTGGATGGTCAGATCGATTTTACCCATGTGTTGTTTCTCCTCCTGTTTTACCATTGTCTAAATAAGAATACAGTGTGTACTTGGATATTCCAAAGTGCTTGGCGATCTTGTCGCCGGATTTCGTGATCATGAGCGCGCCGCTGTGGCTGAGATAGCGGATGGCGCGCACCTTGTCGTCCTTGGTCATGAGCGCGGGCGGCTTTCCCACGAGCGCGTCGGCCTGACGGATGAGATCGTCGAGCAGATCCGCCACGTTGAGCGTGATGCGCTCCGGCTCCTTCTGCTCGTGCTGGTCGGGCGAGATGATCTCGTGCAGCGCGTTTTCAAACATCTGAAGCGCCGAGATGTCAAAATTGATCCCGAGGATGGCGGCGATCTTTCCCTGCCCGTCGCGGATGTAGATGGAGGAGGATTTCAGGATCTTGCCGTCCGGCGTCCGCGTCAGATAGCCGATCTGATCCTCGGCGTCCAGGTCCTCCTGACCGAGCTGCTCGAGCACGATGTGCGACGGCCCGTCGCCGGCCTTTCGTCCGCTCACATGGCCGTTTTCGATGGCCACGATGGAGCTGTCTGCGCTGCGCTCGGACAGCTCATGGATCACGACCTCGCAGCTTGAGCCGAAGTGCCCCGCGATGCCCTTTGCGACCTGCTTCAGCGCGTCCATTTCATGCTGGCTGAGCATGAAAGCCCCCCTTTCCTTTTGGCAGTAGCGCACAAATCCGTTCTGCCGGGATTCATTCTATCTGTATCATAGCACAGATTTTTCAGAAATCAACCGCATTTCTAAAAAAATTTTAGGTTTACAAAAATTCTGTTTGACATCTTCAAAGGATGTGGTATGATGGTATCAAAGGCATGTCCGGACGGGCTGTCCGGCTGTCAGAAAATGCGAAAATTCAGGGTATAGGAGGCTCCCGTCTTATGAACTTTGAAGCAATCAAAAAAGCAGCCGAAGGCTACAGATCCGATATGGTCAAATTCCTGCGGGATATGATCGCCATCCCTTCCGAGTCCTGCGAAGAAGAAGGCGTTGTCAAGCGCATCGCCGCTGAGATGGAAAAGCTGGGCTATGACAAGGTCGAGTTCGACAAGCTCGGCAACGTCATCGGCTGGATGGGCACCGGCGAGAAGATCATCGCCATCGACTCGCACATCGACACCGTCGGCATCGGCAACCGTGCCAACTGGACGGCCGACCCGTATGAGGGCTACGAGACCGACGACATCATCTACGGCCGCGGCGGCTCCGACCAGGAGGGCGGCATGGCCTCCGCAGCCTACGGCGCGAAGATCATGAAGGATCTCGGCCTCATCCCCGAGGGCTACAAGATCATGGTCGTCGGCTCCGTGCAGGAGGAGGACTGCGACGGCATGTGCTGGCAGTCCATCGTCAACGAATACTTCAACGGCCCCGAGGACGCAAGAAACCAGATCGAGTTCGTCATCTCCACCGAGCCGACCGACGGCGGCATCTACCGCGGCCACCGCGGCAGAATGGAGATCCGCGTCGATATGCACGGCGTCTCCTGCCACGGCTCGGCCCCCGAGCGCGGCGACAACGCCATTCACAAGATGGCGGAGGTTCTTCTGAACGTCCGCGACCTCAACGAGAACGACGCAGGCGAGGACAAGGAGGTCAAGGGCCTTGTCAAGATGCTCGACCCGAAGTACAACCCCGAGCACTATGAGGACGCGCGCTTCCTTGGCCGCGGCACCTGCACCACCAGCCAGATCTTCTACACCTCTCCGTCCCGCTGTGCGGTCGCGGACTCCTGCTCCATCTCCATCGACCGCCGCATGACCGCGGGCGAAACGTACAAATCCTGCCTCAAGGAAATTGAGGACCTGCCCGCCTGCAAGAAATACGCCAAGGACGGCAAGGTGTCCATGTACATGTACGACCGTCCCGCGTGGACGGGCCACGTCTACGAGACCGAGTGCTTCTTCCCGACGTGGATCAACAAGGAATCCGCGCCGCATGTGCAGGCGCTCGTCGATGCGCACCACGCGCTGTGGGGCGACACCCGCCTGTGGGCGGACGAGACCGCGCGCGCAAAGCGTGAGGGCCGCCCGCTGACCGACAAGTGGACCTTCTCCACCAACGGCGTCTCCATTCAGGGCCGCTACGGCATCCCCTGCGTCGGCTTCGGCCCCGGCGCCGAGTCTCAGGCACACGCGCCCAACGAGATCACCTGGAAGCAGGATCTGGTCGTCTGCGCCGCGCTGTACGCCGCCGTTCCCGGCCTGTACAAGCCCGAGAACAAGGACGGCTCCGCCACCTCCTTCCGTCAGGAGCTGACCGGCAACGACATTAAGTAATTGTTGCGGCAAACAAGGATTCCATGCGCCTGCCGATGAAATTTCTGCTTGCCTGAAATGATTACCTGAAATGATTAAAAATTAAAAAAAATTAAAAAACGAACGACAAAATATATAAAGGAGAAACAACATGAGCAAAACTGTTGAGCTGGCCAAGAAGCTGGAAAAGCTGCACATCAACAACATGTACAAGACCGACTTCTTCTGGACGTGGGACAAGACCGACGACGAGATCGAAGCCGTCTTTACCGTAGCCGACGCACTGCGCGACCTGCGCGAGCGCAACAAGTCCACCAAGGTCTTCAACTCCGGCCTCGGCATCTCCCTGTTCCGCGACAACTCCACCCGTACCCGCTTCTCCTTCGCATCGGCGTGCAACCTGCTGGGTCTGGAGGAGCAGGTGCTCGACGAGAAGAAGTCCCAGATCGCCCACGGCGAGACCGTCCGTGAGACCGCCAACATGGTCTCGTTCATGGCGGACGTCATCGGCATCCGCGACGACATGTACATCCATCAGGGTCATGAGTATCAGAAGACGTTCATGGACGCGCTGGAAGAAGGCTACCGCGACGGCATCCTTGAGCAGAGACCGACGCTCGTGAACCTGCAGTGCGACGTTGACCACCCGACGCAGTGCATGGCGGACATGCTGCACGTCATCCACCACTTCGGCGGCGTGGAGAACCTGAAGGGCAAGAAGGTCGCCATGACGTGGGCATACTCTCCCAGCTACGGAAAGCCGCTGTCCGTCCCGCAGGGCGTCATCGGCCTGTTCACCCGCTTCGGCATGGACGTGACGCTGGCCCATCCCGAGGGATACGACGTGTTCCCCGAGGTCGAGGAGATCGCCCGCCAGAACTGCGAAAAGTACGGCTCCTCCTTCCACAAGACCAACTCCATGGCTGAGGCCTTCCAGGATGCCGACATCGTGTATCCGAAGTCCTGGGCGCCGTTCAAGGCGATGGAAAAGCGCTCCGAGCTGTATGTGAAGGGCGACCAGAAGGGCATCGACGAGCTGGAAAAGGAGCTGCTGGCGCAGAACGCCGAGCACAAGGACTGGACCTGCTCCGAGGAAATGATGAAGCTGACGAAGGACGGAAAGGCGCTGTATCTGCACTGCCTGCCCGCCGACATCACCGGTCTGAGCTGCCCCGAGGGTGAGGTCGATAACTCCGTGTTCGACCGCTATCTGGTGCCGCTGTACAAGCAGGCCTCCTATAAGCCGTACATCATCGCCGCGATGATCTTCCTTGCACAGGTCAAGGACCCGGTCAAGGCGCTGATGGACATGGACGCCTCCGACAACAAGCGCAGAATGTTCTGATCCCGATAAAATCCCCGAATTCGCCGCAGATTCCCGTAATTTGCGGCGAATTCTGCACGGTTCACTCCGCCCGTGCACGCAGCACGGCGGGCTCGTACCGATCATATTAAAACGATAAGGAAACGATACCATGGGTAAAAGAATCGTCATCGCCCTCGGCGGCAACGCCCTGGGCAGCACCCCCGCCGAGCAGCTCGCGCTGGTGCGCGAGACCGCAAAGCCCATCGTCGATCTGATCGCCGAGGGAAACGAGGTCGTCATCGCCCACGGCAACGGCCCGCAGGTCGGCATGATCAACCTCGGCATGTCCACCGCCGCCGAGGCCGGCGCCATCAAGTCCGACATGCCCTTCCCCGAGTGCGGCGCCATGAGCCAGGGCTACATCGGCTACCATCTGCAAAACGCCATCGGCAACGAGCTTGCCGCACGCGGGATGCACAAGGACGTGGCGACCGTCGTCACGCAGGTCCTCGTCTCCGAGGACGATCCCGCCTTCCGCAAGCCCACGAAGCCCGTCGGCGCGTTCTACGACAAGCAGACCGCCGAGCGCATCGCGCAGGAAAAGGGCTACACCATGGTCGAGGACGCGGGCCGCGGCTACCGGCAGGTCGTTCCGTCCCCCAAGCCCATCGACGTCATTGAGAAAAACACCGTGCAGGCGCTCGTGGACGCCGGCACCGTGGTCATCACGGTCGGCGGCGGCGGCATCCCCGTCGTGCGCAGAGACGGCATGCTCTACGGCACGCCCGCCGTCATCGACAAGGACTTTGCCTCCGCAAAGCTGGCGGAGCTGCTCGATGCGGACATGCTCATCATCCTGACCGCCGTGGAAAAGGTCGCCATCAACTTCCGCAAGGAAAATGAGCAGTGGCTCTCCGACCTGACGCCCGAGCTGGCGCGCCGGTACATGGACGAGGGGCAGTTTGCCCCCGGCTCGATGCTGCCGAAGGTGCAGGCCGCCGTCTCGTTTGCCGAGTCCAAGCCCGGCCGCACGGCGCTCATCACCCTGCTGGAAAAGGCCAAGGACGGCATCGCCGGAAAGACCGGCACCGCCGTACATATGTGATCTATATGCAGCTGCCGCCGTACAGAAGCCTGTACGGCGGCAGTTTTAAGCTTTGGGCGATTCCTTGCGAAAACTACGGGAGGATCCGGGACGGCTTGAGATAGCGCTCCTGCTCGGAGAAAATGCAGCCGCAGTACTTCTGGATGTAAAACCCCAGCTCGCGCGCGCGCGTCTGGCCGTCGCGGAACACGGGGCGGAAGTCCTGATAATAAAACTGCACGCCGTATTCCTCTGCCGCGCGCGCCGCGATGTCGCGCATACGCTCGTGCTGCTGATAGGGGCTTATGAACAGCGAGGAGGTAAAGGCGTCAAAGCCGCCCTCCTTTGCCGCCCGCGCCGTCTCAAACAGGCGCATTTCGTAGCATTGGACGCACCGGCCCGCGATGTCCTCCGCCACGGCGCGCACGAACGGACGCAGGCCGTAATCGTCGCGCACCAGAAGCGGCAGCGCGATGGTCTGCGCATACGCCTGAAGGCAGTTGCGCCGCGCGCGGTATTCGGTGAAGGGGTGGATGTTCGGATTGTACCAGTAGCCGGTCAGGTCAATGCCGTCGGCGCGCAGCGCGTCGATGGGCATGTTGGCACACGGCGCGCAGCAGATGTGCATCAGCAGCTTCATGAAAAACGCCTCCTATTCCCATGCAGTATAGCACGTTTCCGCGCATTTGTCATCTCGCGGTCAAAACGTAGAAAACGGGCGCCGACGTTCGTGAAATTTGAGCATGGACAGGGAGAAAAATCGGTGATATAATCTCTGCTAATATAAGCCACAAGTAAAACTGAACGCAGAAAGGATGATCTATCATGGCAGTCCCAATGGAAAGCTACGCCGGCAAGATCCAGAGGAAGCTTCTGAAAAAGCAGCGCGTGATCGAAGCGGCCTCCGGACGCGAAAAGGCCGATCTGGTGCTGAAAAACGCGACCTATGTGAACGTGTTCTCAAACGAGCTGCGCACCTGCGACATCGCGGTGGCAAACGGCCTGATCGTCGGCATAGGCGACTATGCGGGCGAGCAGGAGATCGACATGACCGGCAAGATCGTCTGTCCCGGCTTTGTCGATGCGCACATCCATCTGGAATCGAGCCTTGTCTCGCCGCGTGAGTTTGCCAAGGCCGTCCTGCCGCACGGCACGACCACCGTCATCACCGATCCCCACGAGATCACAAACGTCATGGGCACTGACGGCATCGACTATATGTTCCAGGCCACCGAGGGTCTGCCGATCGACGTGCGGTTCATGCTGCCGTCGTGCGTGCCCGCCACGCCGATGGACGAGAGCGGCGCGAATCTCGATTACCGCGCCATCGACTCGTTCTACGACTACCCCAGAGTGCAGGGTCTTGCCGAGATGATGAACGCCTACGGCGTTATCCACAATGACGCGGAGGTCGTCTCGAAGATCATTGCCTCGCAGGCGCACCACAAGAAGATCGACGGCCACGCGCCGGGTCTGACGGGCAAGGACCTCGACACCTACATCGCCGCCGGCGTCTACTCCGACCATGAGTGCTCCGACATCGAGGACGCGCTGGCAAAGCTCCGCCGCGGCCAGTTCATCATGATCCGCGAGGGAACCGCCGCCCGCAATCTTGAGGCGCTCGCGCCGCTGCTCACGCCGCAGTATGCAGACCGCTGCATGTTCTGCACCGATGACAAGCATCCGAGTGACCTTCTGGAAAAGGGCCACATCGACTACATCTGCCGCGAGGCCATCAACAAATACGGCGTCGATCCGATCATCGCCGTCAAGGCCGCCTGCCACCATGCCTCGCGCTACTTCCTGCTCAATAACCGCGGCGCCATCGCGCCCGGCTACCTTGCGGACTTCGCCATCATCGACAATTTCAAGGATTTCAACGTCGAAATGGTCTTTAAGAAGGGCGTTTTGTACTATGACCACGGCCAGCTCCGCGATTTCCCGAAGCCGCAGATCGAGCCGTATCTCGACCAGCGCGCACACGACACGTTCCATGTCACGCCGCTGACGGAGGACAATTTCCGCGACACGCGCCCGCGCGCCGTCATCGGCATGATCCCCGGCGAGATCGTCACGACCGACAACGGCTACTCCGACAAGGTCAGCATCGATCAGGATATTCTGAAGATCGCCGTCGTCGAGCGCCATAAGAACACGCACCACATCGGCCTTGGCTACATTCAGGGCTACGGCCTGCGCTCCGGCGCGGTCGCGACCTCCATTTCCCATGACTCGCACAACATCATTGTCGTCGGCACGAACTCGGCGGACATGGCCTTTGCCGTCAACCGCATCGTGGAAAATCACGGCGGCATCGTCGTGGCGGAAAACGGCGAGATCCGCAGCGAGCTGGTTCTGGAGCTGGCGGGCATTATGAGCGACTCGCCGCTGACCGAGATCAACGAAAAGCTCGAAGCCGCCAAGGCCTCCGCGCACGCGCTGGGCGTCGGCCACGGCATCGACCCGTTTATGACGCTGAGCTTTATGGCGCTGCCGGTCATCCCGACGCTGCGCATCACCACGCGCGGCATCATCGACGTCGTCACGCAGCAGTATATTTAAGGCATCCCTGCACAATTGCGTCCGCGCGCGGTTTTCAATATCCTTTGTAGGGGGCGGACGACTCTATCCGCCCTTCAAATTGTTGCGAATTCGCATTGAATTTCCGTAAAAACGGGCGGTTTCGGCGGGTCGATGTGGGCATCGACCCCTACGGCGTGAAATGGGAAATCAACACGGGTTCGCCGGAAAACGCGGCGATTTTTGCCGGACGCGCGCGGTTTTCAATCTCTTTTGTAGGGGCGGACAACTCTGTCCGCCCTCAAAATCTGTTGATTTTTCGTGGTTATTTGCAGGGGCCGATGCCCATCTCGGCGCGAAGCGCCGCGCATTGCGCGGCTGCACCTGATTTGTGCGCGGCAAAATGCTGCGGGGGTTTGACAGGCTGCACGAAAAAAACACTGCTTTCCGTAAAAATTCGGGCTTGAAAAACCGGCGGAGCGTGCTAAAATGTGCATCACAAAAACCGTTTCGAAGGGAGCGCATTTCATGGCCGTCCATACCGATCCGCACCTGCAAAACCAGGTGATCTACTCGATCTACGTCCGCAATCACACCGAGGAAGGCACGTTCCGCGCCGTCATCGGCGACCTTGACCGCATCCGCGCACTCGGCACGGACATCATCTGGCTCATGCCCATCCATCCCATCGGCGTCAAGGGCAAAAAGGGCTCGCTCGGCTGCCCCTATGCAAACCGCGACTACCGCAGCGTCAATCCCGCCTACGGCACGATGGACGACTTCCGGGCGCTGGTGGACGCGATCCACGCGCGCGGCATGAAGTGCATGATCGACGTGGTCTACAACCACACCTCGCCCGACTCGGTGCTCTACGCCGCGCATCCGGAATTCTTCTATCACGGCAAGGACGGAAAACCGGGCAACAAGATGGGCGACTGGGCGGACGTCATTGACCTCGACTATGAAAACCGCGCCCTATGGGAGTATCTGACCGATACGCTCGTCATGTGGGCAGGGCTCGTGGACGGCTTCCGCTGCGATGTGGCGTCGTTCGTGCCGCTGGCGTTCTGGCAGCAGGCCAGAGCCGCCGTCGCCAAAGTCAATCCCGACTGCATCTGGCTGGCGGAGACGGTGCATCTGAGCTACGGCTGTCTCGCGCGGCGGCGCGGCGTCTATTCCGCGCTGGATTTTGACGAGTTTTCCGCCTTCGACATGGAATACGAATACGACATCCGCGAGGCCTTTGACCGCTATTTGCAGGGCCGCTGCGCGCTGAGCGACTATCTTGACCGCCTCAACGTGCAGGAGGGGACGTATCCCGCGAATTACAACAAGCTGCGCTTCCTCGAAAATCACGACCAGCCGCGCATCTGCTCGTATGTCAAGGATCAGGCGGCGCTCGAGAATTTCACCGCGTATCTCTACTTTCTCAAGGGCACGACGCTGCTCTACGCGGGGCAGGAGTTCCAAAACGAGCACACGCCGAGCCTTTTTGAGCGCGAGCCGATCGACCGCGCGGCCGACCATGATCTGAGCGGTCTTCTGCGCAGGCTCTATGAGATCAAGCACCGCTTCGGGTGCAGGGACTGGTTCCTTGCCGCGGCGGACGATGCGCACGACATCGCCGTTTTGCAGCGCGGCAGCGAGGGCAGGCGCTTTGTCGGCGTGTTCTCGCTCAAGGCGGCGTCCGCGCCCGTCGCAGTCGAACTGCCGGACGGCCGGTATGAGGATCTGATCCGCGGGGGAACGGTCACCGTGCAAAACGGCACGCTCTTCTGCACCGGCGCGCCCGTCATCCTCTGCACGGAGGAAGCCGGAAACTGACAAAACCCAATGCTGCGATTTCGCATCGGATTTCCGTAAAAACGGGCGTTTCCGGCGGGCGGACAGGGTCGTCCGCCCCTACGGCGTAGAATGGAAAACCGTTGCGTTTTGCGAGGTCTTTTGTAGGGGCCGATGCCTACATCGGCCCGTTAGAATGTTTCGAATTCGCATCGGGTTTCCGTAAAAATTGGCGTTTTCGGCGGGTCGATGTGGGCATCGACCCCTACGGCGTAGGATGGGAAACGCGGCGGTTTTTCGACCTACACACGATTTTCCAATACCGGTTGTAGGGGCGGACGACTCTGTCCGCCCTCAAAATCCGGCGTTTTTCCGTGGTTGTTCGTAGGGGCCGATGCCCATCTCGGCGCTAAGAGCCGCGCATTGCGCGGTTGCGCCTCGAAACTAGCCTGCGGGCGTCGCATCGGCCCATTAAAATGTTTCGGATTCGCATCGGATTTCCGTAAAAACTGGCGTTTCCGGCGGGCGGACAGGGTCGTCCGCCCCTACAGCGCTGCAAACACAAACCGTCCGCAAGGGAGACCCTGCGGACGGTTCTTTTTTACAATCGGAACAGCGCGTGGGCGCTGCGCGTGGTGGCCTCGGCGACGGCCTCCGGCGTGAGACCCTTGATCTCGGCGATCTTTTTCGCCATCTGCGGCACCATCGACGGATCGCAGCGCCGCCCGCGGTAGGGCTCCGGCGCCATATACGGGCAGTCCGTCTCGATGAGCGTCCGGCTCAGCGGCAGCCACTGCGCCACCTCGACCGCCTTGCGTGCGTTTTTGAACGTGATGACGCCCGTGAAGCCGATGTACCAGCCGCGCCGGACAAGCGCCTTCGCCATTTCCAGACTCCCGGAATAGCAGTGGAACACGCCCTTCACCTCGGGAAATTCGTCCACGATGCGCAGACCGTCCTCATGCGCCTCGCGCTCATGGACGACGACGGGCAGCGACAGCTCACGCGCCAGCGCCATCTGCATCCGGAAGGCGCGCTTTTGAACCTCGCGCGGCACGTCCTCATAGTGGTAGTCCAGCCCGATCTCGCCGATGGCGCGCACACGGGGGCTTTGACACAGGGCGCGGTAGCGCTCGATGCGCGCCTCGTCCACATGGTCGGCGTCATCCGGGTGGCTGCCGACCGCCGCCCAGATCCAGTCATACCGCTCCGCCAGCGCCACCGAGCGCTCGGACGAGGGCAGGTCGCAGCCGATGTTCATCATGCCGGTGACGCCGTTTTCCCGCATCCGCGCGAGGATCGCGTCAAAGTCCGGCTGGAAGCATTTGTCGTCCAGATGGGCGTGAGAGTCAAAATACATGGTGTACCTCCTGTTTGTTTTGCGCCGTAGGGGCGGTCACGAAAATCGCCGGATTTTGAGGGCGGACAGAGTCGTCCGCCCCTACAAAGGGTGTTGAAAATCACGCGCGTCCGGCAAAGATTGCCGCGTTTCCCGTTTCGCACCGTAGGGGTCGATGCCTACATCGACCCGCGGGGAATGCCCGTTTTATGGCGGTTTTCCGGCGAATCCGCGTTGGTTTTCCATTCTACGCCGTAGGGGCGGACGACTCTGTCCGCCCGCCGGAATTGTTCGGTTTTATGGAAAACCAATGCGAATTCGCAACATTCTAACGGGCCGATGCGACGCCCGCAGGCTAGTTTCGAGGCGCAACCGCGCAATGCGCGGCTCTTAGCGCCGAGATGGGCATCGGCCCCTACGAACAACCACGGAAAAACGCCGGATTTTGAGGGCGGACAGAGTCGTCCGCCCCTACAACCGGTATTGGAAAATCGTGTGTGGGTCGAAAAATCGCCGCGTTTTCCGTTTCGCCCACCCCCAAAAAACGCGAACACCCCGCGCGGGGGCGGTCGGACGTTATTGCATTGGGTTTCGATTTCGCACCGTAGGGGTCGATGCCCACATCGACCCGCCGAAAGCACCCGTTTTATGATGGGTTCCCGGCGAATCCATGTTGATTTCCCCTTTTGCACTGTAGGGGCGGACGACCCTGTCCGCCCGCCGGAATTGTTCGGTTTTATGGAAAACCAATGCGAATTCGCAACATTCTAACGGGCCGATGCGACGCCCGCAGGCTAGTTTCGAGGCGCAACCGCGCAATGCGCGGCTCTTAGCGCCGAGATGGGCATCGGCCCCTACGAACAACCACGGAAAAACGCCGGATTTTGAGGGCGGACAGAGTCGTCCGCCCCTACAGATGCGCGTGAAAAATCGTGTGGGTCAGGCGGGAAATCGCCGCGTTTCCCGTTTCGCACCGTAGGGGTCGATGCCTACATCGACCCGCAAGAAGCGCCCGTTTTATGGCGGTTTTCCGGCGAATCCGCGTTGGTTTTCCATTCTACGCCGTAGGGGCGGACGACTCTGTCCGCCCGCCGGAATTGTTCGGTTTTATGGAAAACCAATGCGAATTCGCAACATTCTAACTCCGTAGAGGCCGTTTAAAAATTTGATCCTATGCCGTGGGCGGTCACGCTTCACCCTCTCTGCTGAAGCCAGATCAGCAGCACCGCGATGTCGCTCGGGGAGACGCCGGAGATGCGGCTGGCCTGCCCGACCGAAAGCGGGCGGATCTCGCTGAGCTTCTGGCGCGCCTCCACGCGCAGGCCCTCGATCTGCATATAGTCGATCCCCTCCGGCAGCAGGCGCGATTCCTCGCGCTGGAACTCCTCGACCTGCTTTTCCTGCCGGCGGATGTAGCCCTCGTATTTCATCCCGATCTCCACCGCCTCGCACACGGCCTTGGAGAGCGGCGGTCTGTCCGGGTCAAAGGCCGCCAGATCCGCATAGCCGATCTGCGGTCTGCGCACAAGATCGGAAAGCCGCGCCGAGCCGTGTACGGCAGCCGTTCCGGCCGCCTCCAGCATCGCATTGAGCGCCGCGCTCTCCGGCACACCGGTCGTCTCCAGCCGCCGGATCTCCGCGTCCACGGCGCGGTATTTCTCCTGCACGCGCGCGTATTGCTCCTCGGAGATCAGCCCGATGCGCCGCCCGATCGGGCTCAGCCGCCGGTCGGCGTTGTCCTGCCGGTGCAGAAGACGGTACTCCGAGCGCGAGGTCATGATGCGGTACGGCTCGTTCGTGCCCTTGGTGACCAGATCGTCGATGAGCGTGCCGATGTAGCCGTCGGAGCGCCGGAGCACCATCGGCTCCTCGCCCTTGAGCTTCAGCGCCGCATTCACGCCCGCGACAAAGCCCTGCACGGCGGCCTCCTCATAGCCGCTCGAGCCGTTGAACTGCCCCGCGCCGTAGAGGCCGGGGACTTTTTTGCATTCGAGCGTCGGCAGAAGCTCCGTCGGGTCGATGCAGTCATATTCGATGGCATACGCAGGGCGCATCATTTCCGCGTGCTCCATGCCCCTGATCGAGTGGAGCATGGCAAGCTGCACGTCGAGCGGCAAGCTCGACGAAAGGCCCTGAATGTACATTTCATCCGTCCCGAGGCCGCACGGCTCGACAAAGAGCTGGTGGCGGGGCTTGTCCGGGAAGCGGTCGATCTTCGTCTCGATCGACGGGCAGTAGCGCGGGCCGACCGATTCGATCAGGCCGTTAAAGAGCGGACTGCGGTCGTGATTTTCGCGGATGATCTCGTGCGTATGCGCGTTCGTATAGGTCAGGTAGCAGACCGCGCGGTTTTCCGGCGCGTGCCCGGTGCGGAAGGAAAACGGCACCGGGTCTTCATCGCCGGGCTGAAGCTCCATGCCGGAGACGTCGATGCTCCGGCGGTTGACGCGCGGCGGCGTGCCGGTCTTAAAGCGGCGCATACGCAGCCCCATCGCCCGCAGGCAGTCGGTCAGTCCGACTGCCGCCTGCATCCCGTCGGGGCCGGAGGAGACGGCGCTCTCACCGATGATGACGCGCGAATCGAGATAGGTACCCGAGGCGATCACCACGGCGCGCACGGTGTATTCCGCGCCGAGGGCGGTCGTCACCGAGCAGACATGGCCGTCCCCGTCCAGTCCGATCTCCGTGACCGTGGCCTGCATCAGCTCCAGATGCGCCTGCCGCTCCAGCGTGTGCTTCATATCCTCCTGATATTTCCGGCGGTCGGCCTGTGCGCGCAGCGAGTGCACGGCGGGGCCTTTTCCGCGGTTGAGCATCCGGTACTGGATGCAGCAGCGGTCGGCGGCCTTCGCCATTTCTCCGCCCAGCGCGTCCAGCTCGCGCACCAGATGCCCCTTGCCCGTGCCGCCGATGGCGGGGTTGCAGGGCATGTTGCCCACGGCGTCGAGGTTGATCGTAAAGACCGCCGTGTGCAGCCCCATCCGCGCGCAGGCAAGCCCCGCCTCGATCCCGGCGTGGCCCGCGCCGATGACGGCTGCGTCAAATGTTCCGGCATGAAATTTCATCTGAACCCCTCCCGTGGCAGCTTTCGGCCTATATTGTAGCAATCACGCGGCATTTTTGCAACAAAAAAGCACCCTGCGGCGCATGATTTGCGCGCCGCAGGGCGTAGAACGTTTTCGTTTGATTTACGCGGTCTCACAGGGGCGCTTTCTTGATCTTTGCAAACGCACGCGGATACTGCGGCGGGGTGGGGCACACCTTCTCGATGACGACGGCCTTGTGCACCGCGTCCGCGACCGGATATTCATAGATCGACGCCACGCGGCCGCCCAGCTTTTCCACGCCGCGTCGTGCCTCGTCAACCTCCTCCTGCGCAAGCGCGCCCTTCATCGCAAGAAACACGCCGCCCACGCGCACATACGGAAGACACAGCTCCGCCAGCACGTTGAGCCGCGCCACCGCGCGCGAGGTCGCGATGTCATACGTCTCGCGGCAGGACGCCACATGCTCCTCGGCGCGCGCCGTCACGATCTCGGCCTCGACGGCAAGCTGCGGCAGCACCTCCGCCAGCCAGTTCATCCGCTTGCCGAGCGAGTCGAGCAGCGTCAGCCGGATCGACGGCTCCGCGATCTTGAGCGGCACGCCCGGAAAGCCCGCGCCGCAGCCGACGTCGATCACGCGCTTGCCGCGGAAGTCCGCCGCGCCCAGCAGCGCGATGCAGTCGAGAAAGTGCAGCTCTGCCACGGCAGACGGCTCGGTGATGGCGGTCAGGTTCATGACCTCGTTTTTTTCGATCAGCGCCTGCCCGAAGCGGCAGAGCGTATCGACCTGCGCCTCGGAGAGCGCGGCGGGAGATGCCGGAAGGCCGGCAAGAAGCGTCTTTTTCACGGAGCAGCCTCCAAATTTCAAAATAAGCGGGAAGCCGAAGCTTCCCGCTTATTATATCGGATTTAGCGCTTCATCGCAACGGCTTTCTTTGCCTTTTCCGCGATGGCCTCAGGCGTGATGCCGTAGGCCTCGAGCACCAGCGGCGCCTTGCCGCTGCGGCCGAACTCGTCCTCGACGCCGTGACGGACGACGGGAACGGGATACGTCTCAGCCAGATATTCTGCCACAGCCGCGCCGAGGCCGCCGAGGACGTTCGCTTCCTCGGTCGTGACGATCGCGCCGGTCTCCTTTGCGGCCTTCAGAACCAGCTCCGTGTCGAGCGGCTTGATGGTGTGCATGTCGATCACGCGGGCGGAAATGCCGTCCGCGGCGAGCAGCTCCGCTGCCTTGAGCGCCATCTGCACGTTCATGCCGACGGCGATGATGGTGACGTCCGTGCCGTCACGCAGCGTCGCGCCCTTGCCCAGCTCGAACTTGTAGCCGGGGATCGTGTCGGTCACGGTCTCGACTGCGAGTCTGCCCAGACGCATATAGGCCGGGCCGTCGTAGTTCAGCAGCGCCTCGACCGCAAGCTCCATTTCGTTGCCGTCGCACGGGCAGAGCACCGTCATGCCGGGGATCACGCGCATGAGCGCGAAGTCCTCGATGCACTGATGGGTCGCGCCGTCTTCACCGACGGACAGACCGCCGTGGCTGCCGATGACCTTGACGTTCAGATGCGGATAGGCGACGGAGTTGCGCACCTGCTCCCACGCGCGGCCCGCAGAGAACATGGCGAAGCTGTTGACGAAGGGCTTGTAGCCGCAGGTCGCCATACCGGCGGCCACGCCGACCATATCGGCCTCCGCGATGCCCATGTCGAAAAAGCGTTCGGGGCAGGCGTCCTTAAAGAATTTGGTCATGGTCGCGCCGGCGAGGTCGGCGTCAAACACGACAAGCTCGGGATATTTTTCCGCCAGCGCTGCGAGCTTTTTGCCGTATGCCTGACGAGTAGCGATCTTTTCACCCATGTCTCAACCCTCCAGTTCCTTGATGGCTGCTTCCAGCTCGGCCTTGGCCTGCGCCCACTGCTCATCGTTCGGCGCCTTGCCGTGCCAGCCGGCGTTGTTTTCCATGAAGCTCACGCCCTTGCCCTTGACCGTTCTGGCGAGGATCATGGTGGGCTGGCCCTTGGTCTCGGCTGCTTCCTTGAACGCAGCGCTGATCTGGGCAAAGTCATGGCCGTCGATCTGGATGACATGCCAGCCGAACGCCTCAAACTTCTTGTCCAGCGGCTCGGTGGGCATGACGTCCTTCGTTGCGCCGTCGATCTGAAGACCGTTGACGTCCACGCAGGCGCAGAGATTGTCGAGATGATACTTGCTGGCAGCCATCATGGCCTCCCAGACCTGACCCTCTGCCACTTCGCCGTCACCGAGGATGGAGTAGACGCGGTAATTCTTGCCGGACTGCTTGCCGGCCAGCGCCATGCCGACCGCCGTGGAGATGCCCTGACCGAGCGAGCCCGTGGACATATCGACGCCGGGAACGTGCTTCATCTCGACGTGGCCGGACATGTGGCCGTCGATGCGGCGGAACATGTGCAGCTCCTCGACCGGGAAGAAGCCGCGCAGCGCCAGCACAGGGTACAGTGCCGGGGAGCAGTGGCCCTTGGACATGACGAAACGGTCACGGTCGGGGTTCCTCGGGTCCTTGGGATCGACCTTCATCACGTCAAAATAAAGATCGGTCAGCACGTCCAGACAGCTCATCGATCCGCCCGGATGTCCGGACGCCGCTTCATATACCATCTGCACGCACAAAAGGCGCGCCTTTGCAGCCTCCAGCCGGAGCTGCTTTTCCTTGATGTTGTCCATATGAATTCCTTCCTTTGCTGTTGGGATGCCGCGGATGTTGGATTGTGCCACATTTAACTGCCGTTTTTCTGCGGTTCCCTTTGTTTTTGTTGTTTTCTTACCTTTCTATCATAGCGCAAATGCCTGCGTTTTTCCAGTGGTTTTTTGAGAAAAGCGTGGATTTTTCGCGGCTTTTTCAGTTTCTCTCCCACATCTGCCGGTCAAGGCGCACATCGTTCTCCGACGCATGGAGCAAAAGCCGGTTCGCGCGCAGAAAAAACGCCAGCACGAACACATAAAAGACGACCGTTGCCCACGGCGACGGGATGCTCAGGTCAAAATCCCAGAAGCCGTGCAGCAGCACCGGCACCGCCAGACTGCAAAGCAGATAATAGCCCCTGCGCCGCCGCTGGCCGCTGCGCTCGCAGACCTTGGCCTCGCCGAGATAGATGCCCATGTAGACCGCGAAGAAAAAATGCCCCGGCACCGACAAGAGCGCGCGCATCACCGCCGTGCGAAGGCCGGACTCCGCCACATACAGCACGTTTTCCAGCGCCGCAAAGCCGAGCGCGGAGAACACGCAGTACACGACCGCGTCAAACCGGTAGTCAAACGCCGGATGATGCCACAAAACGGTCCGGACGGGCAGGCGCTTGCAAAGCTCCTCCGAGCAGGCGACGATGAGGAAGCTGCGGACGATCAGATTTCCGAGTCCTCCTGCGGGAAGCCAGCCGTCCAGCAGCCGCAGCAGCACGCATTGCAGCGCATACGCCGCCAGTGCCGCCAGCGCGCCGCAGCCGATGAGCGTCCACAAAACGCGCGGCGGCTCTTTTTCGATCTTGTCCAGCCGGTACACGCGCACCAGCAGCGCCGCCGCCGGAAACAGCGCCGCCAGAAGCAGGAACGGGCTCATGGCTGCACCTCCCTTTTCCCGTTTTCGACATCATACCACAGCCGCGCGCGCATTTCCAGAAAAGATTGCCGCCGCGGCCCTTTCCGGTTCCTTCGTCTGAAACCTCGTAGAGTTTCGCCGCGCACGGCGATGCGCCCCACGTGGTTCCCCCTCGCGGCATAGCCGCTTCGGCCTGCGCTAAAAAAGTGCCACTGGCACTTTTTCTGAACGCTGCGGCCTTGGACAAAACACGCTACGCCCGGCAAGTGTGGAATTTGTGCGCAAGCAGCGCACAAATTATGCGCGCCGCCGGGTGCAGCCTTTTCAAACGCGAACCCAGCCCCGCGGTTCGCATTTGAGAGCTTGTCAAAAACACTTTTTTGACAAGCGCAAGCGCGCTGCCATTGTGATGAATGGCGGCGCGCTTGCGTGTTACTTGCGCTTTTTCCACTCCGCGACGGCCTGCTGGTCGCAGCGGTTGTTTTTTTCGTTCGATTCGTGCCCCTTGACCCAGTGATAGTGCATCTCGTGCTGCCCCACAAGGCCGAGGAGCATGTCCCAGAGGTCGGGATTCAGCGCGGGCTTCTTGTCGGATTTGACCCAGCCCTTTCGCTTCCAGCCCCACGCCCAGCCCTTTTCGAGCGCGTCAATGACATATTTCGAGTCGGAATACAGCTCCACGGTACACGGCTCCTTCAGCGCCAGCAGCGCCGAAATCACGGCGGTCAGCTCCATGCGGTTGTTGGTCGTGCTGTCCTCGCCGCCGGAGATCATTTTTTCCACACCGTTGTACTCCAGGATCGCCGCCCAGCCGCCCGGCCCCGGATTTCCGGAGCAGGCGCCGTCGGTGTAAATGGTGACTGTTTTCATGGGGTTATCCTTCGCTCTCCGGCGCTTCGGCGGCCGTCTGCGGCGCGTCCGAGGTCTCGTCTGCGTCTTCTTCTTCCTTTTCGACCGGGTCGAGGGAGATCACGCGGCCGCCCTCCTCCAGACGCATCAGGATCACGCCCTGCGTGTCGCGCTTGTAGATGTTGATGTCGGAGACCGCCATGCGGATGAGCACGCCGCCGGATTCGATGAGCATCACGTCATCGTCGTCTCCAACGACCGCAACGCCCGCCACACGGCCGGTCTTTGCCGTCAGATTGTAGTTTTTCAGACCCTTGCCGCCGCGAAGCTGCGGGCTGCGCTGGCCGTTTTCGCCAAGACGCATGTATTCCGCGATCTCCGTCCGCTTGCCGTAGCCAAGCTCGGTGACGGTCAGAAGCTGCTTGCCCTCCTCGGCAATGCCCGCGCCGACCACATAGTCGCCCTCGGACAGCGCGATGCCGCGCACGCCCGCCGCGTCGCGTCCCATGACGCGCACGTCGCTTTCGCTGAAGCAGATCGCCATGCCGTCCGCCGTTGCAAGCAGGATGTTCTGCTCGCCGTTTGTTTTCATGACCGCGATCAGCTCGTCTCCGTCGGCCAGCGTCAGCGCGCGGATGCCCGCCTTTCTCGCGGTGTTCAGGCTTTGCAGCGACACGCGCTTGACCGTGCCCTGTCTTGTGACGAACATCAGGTTGTCCTCGTCAAAATCGCGCACGGTCAGACCCGCCGTGACCTTTTCGCCCGGCTCGAGCGGCAGGATGTTGACGATGTTCGTGCCCTTTGCCACGCGCCCGCCCTCGGGGATCTGATAGCCCTTGCGGCGATGGACGCGGCCCATGCTCGTGAAGAACAGAATGTAATCGTGCGTCGAGGCGGAGAACACGCCCTCGACAAAGTCCTCCTCCTTGAGCGTCTGACCCGTCACGCCGCGGCCGCCGCGCTTCTGGCTGCGATAGGTCGCCGCCGGGACGCGCTTGATATAGCCCGCGTGGGAGAGGGTAAAGACGCACTGCTCCTCCTCGATCAGATCCTCGATGTCGATCTCGTCCTCGACGTCCTGAATTTCGGTCAGGCGGTCGTCGCCGAAGCGGTCACGGATGGCGGTCAGCTCGTCCTTCAGGACGCCCTTGAGCATTTCCTCGTTGGAAAGCAGCTCGCGGTAGTACGCGATGCGCTTTTCCAGCTCGTTATATTCGTTCTGGAGCTTCTCGCGCTCCAGACCCTGCAAACGCTTGAGCTGCATGTCGAGCACGACCTGCGCCTGAATTTCGGACAGGTCAAAGCGCGCCATCAGACGCTCCTTTGCATCGTCATAGCTCTCGCGGATGGTCTTGATGACCTCGTCGATGTTCTCCTCCGCGATCAGCAGACCCTCGAGCACATGCTGGCGTTCGAGCGCTTTTTTGAGGTCGTACTGCGTCCGGCGGGTGATGATCTGCTCCTGATAGCGGAGATATTCATCGAGAATGTGGCGCAGAGACAGGATGCGCGGCTGCGACTGGTTGTTGACCAGCGCCAGCATCGTCACGCCGAAGGTGGTCTGCATCTGCGTCTGCGCGTACAGGCGGTTGAGCACGACCTGCGGATTTGCGTCCTTTTTCAGTTCGATGACGATGCGCATGCCGTTGCGGTCGGTCTCGTCGCGGATGTCGGAGATGCCGTCAAGGCGCTTGTCGCGCACCTGCTCCGCCATGGCGGCGATCAGCATACGCTTGTTGACCTGATAGGGAAGCTCGGTCACGATGATGCGCTCGCGGCCCTGGCCGTATTCCTCAAATTCCGCGCGGGCGCGGACGGTGATCTTGCCGCGGCCCGTCGAGTAGGCGGCGCGGATGCCGCTGCGGCCCATGATGATGCCCTTGGTGGGGAAGTCGGGGCCCTTGATGTACTCCATCAGATCCGCCAGCTCCGCCTCGGGATTGTCGAGGATGCAGATGCAGGCGTCGATGACCTCGCGCAGGTTGTGCGGCGGGATGTTCGTTGCCATGCCGACGGCGATGCCCGCCGAGCCGTTGACCAGCAGGTTCGGGAAGCGCGAGGGCAGCACGCGCGGCTCTTTTCTCGATTCGTCGAAGTTCGGGTCCCAATCGACCGTGTCCTTGTCGATGTCGCGGAGCATCTCGTTCGAGAGCTTGGACATGCGCGCCTCGGTATAACGGTAGGCTGCGGGGGGGTCTCCGTCCACGGAGCCGAAGTTGCCGTGTCCGTCAACCAGCGGATAGCGCATGGAGAAATCCTGCGCCAGACGCACCATTGCGTCATAGACCGACGCGTCGCCGTGCGGATGATACCGGCCCAGCACGTCGCCCACGCAGGTCGCGGATTTCTTAAACGGCTTGTCCGCCGTCAGGTTGTCCTCATACATGGCGTAGAGAATACGCCGGTGCACGGGCTTGAGACCGTCGCGCACATCGGGCAGCGCGCGGCCGACAATGACGGACATCGCGTAGTCGATGTACGAGCTTTTCATCTCATGGACAAGCTCAGACTCCACGATGGTCTGCTCCGGGAACAGAATGTCCTCGGGCTTATAGTCTTTCTTATGTGCCATAGTTTATAGTCTCCTTTGGAAAGGATCGGAGTTTGCTTTGCCGGGCGGACAAAGACCGCCCATACGGTGAGAAACGGGAAATGCGTCGGTTTTTCGCCTGACCTGTACGATTTTTAATGGTCATTTGTAGGGGCGGACGACTCTGTCCGCCCTCAAAATTCGTTGAATTTTCGTGGTTATTTGTAGGGGCCGATGCCCACATCGGCCCTCTAAAATGTTGCGATTTCGCATCGGATTTCCATAAAATCGGACGTTTTCTGCGGGCGGACAGGGTCGTCCGCCCCTACGGGATGAAAATCGAAACCCAATGCAATAACGCCCATCCGCCCCTACACGGGGGTGTTTCCGTTTTGGGGTGGGTCGATGCGACGCCCGCAGGCTAGTTTCGAGGCGCAACCGCGCAACGCGCGGCTCTTAGCGCCGAGATGGGCATCGACCCCTACGGCGTGAAACGGAAAAATGTTGCGTCTTGTGAGGTCTTTTGTAGGGGCGGACGACTCTGTCCGCCCTCAAAATCCTGCGATTTCCCGCGCACCAATCGGCCCCGGGGGAAAATCCAAGACAGGGGGCCGCGGCCCCCTTCTTGGTCGTTTTAAGGGGATTGCAAAGGGGGAAATCGAAATCCCCCTTTGCCGTTTTCCTTTTCACCGCCAGCGGCCTTTTCCTTTGCCGCGCAAAGGAAAAGGGGGCTGAACGTCTCTTTGTGGGCGACCATCTGTCCTTGGGGCTGTAAAACGTAAATCCTGCGGCTCAGATATCCAGATTCACGACGTATTTTGCGTTTTCCTCGATGAATTCCTTGCGCGGCTCAACGGCCTCGCCCATCAAAATGGTGAAGATCTGGTCGGCCGCCACGGCGTCCTCGAGCGTGATGCGGCGGAGCGTGCGGGTCGTGGGGTCCATGGTCGTCTCCCACAGCTCGTGCGGGTTCATCTCGCCAAGACCCTTGAAGCGCGAAATATCGACCTTCGCGTTGGGGTTATTTTCGCGCAGCTCGGCGGAGATCTTGTCGCGCTCCGGCTCGGAATACGCCACGCGCGTGGTCTTGCCGCGCGTCAGCTTGAAAAGCGGCGGCACGGCGGAATAGACATAGCCCTGCTCGATGAGCGGCCGCATGAACCGGAAGAAGAACGTCAGCAGGAGCGTCCGGATATGCGAGCCGTCCACGTCCGCATCGGCCATGATGATGATCTTGTGATAGCGGAGCTTTTCGATGTTGAACTCCTCGCCGATGCCCGCGCCGAGCGCGGTGATGACGGGCTGGAGCTTGTCGTTGCCGTAGACCTTGTCGGCGCGCGCCTTTTCCACGTTCAGCATCTTGCCCCAGAGGGGAAGGATGGCCTGGAAGCGCGAGTCGCGTCCCTGCGTGGCGGAGCCGCCTGCGGAATCGCCCTCGACGATGTAGATCTCGGTGAGCGCGGGGTCACGGTCGTTGCAGTCGCGGAGCTTGTCCGGCATCTGGCCGGATTCCAGCCCGGTCTTGCGGCGGATCGCCTCGCGCGCCTTGCGCGCGGCCTCGCGGGCGCGGTTTGCCATCATTGCCTTTTCGAGAATGGCCTTGCCCACGGCGGGATTTTCCTCAAGATACTCCGCAAGCTGCGCCGTGACGATGGAGCTGACGAGCGCGCGCATGGAGGCGTTGCCGAGCTTGGCCTTCGTCTGGCCCTCAAACTGCGCGTCGGTCAGTTTGACCGACACGATGGCGGTCAGACCCTCGCGTACATCGTCACCGGAGACCTTGTCGTCGGGCTTGATGTAGCCCTTTTTGAGGCCGTAGGCGTTGAGCACGCTCGTGAGCGCGCGCTTGAAGCCCTCCTCGTGCATGCCGCCCTCGGGGGTATGGATGTCGTTTGCGAACGAGACGATGGTCTCGGCGTAGCTGTCGTTGTATTGCAGCGCGACCTCGGCCGTTGCATCGTCCTTCTGGCCGGACATGTAGATGACGCCTTCCTGAATGGGCGTCTTGTGACGGTTATACCAGCGCACGAATTCCCGGATGCCGCCCTCGTAGCACATGGAGTCGTAGCGCTCCTTTTCGGGCTTTTCCGCGGACTCGGGGCGCTTGTCCTCAATGGTGATGTGCAGTCCGGCGTTCAAAAACGCCTGCTCGCGCATACGGGTATGCAGCGTTTCGTAGTCGTATTGCAGCGTGTCGAACATCTCGCCGTCTGGCTTGAAGGTGACCTTCGTGCCGTGCCCGTCCGTGGTGCCGACGACGCGCATCTCCTGCGTGATGTGGCCGCGGGAGAATTTCATCTGATAGATCTTGCCGTCCTTGCTGACCTCGACCTCGAGCCACTCGGACAGGGCGTTGACGACCGACGCGCCGACGCCGTGCAGACCGCCGGAGACCTTATAACCCCCGCCGCCGAACTTGCCGCCCGCATGCAGAACGGTATAGACGACCTCGAGCGCGGGCTTTCCCGTCTGCTGCTGGATGTCAACGGGAATGCCGCGGCCGTCATCCGTCACGGTGATGGTGTTGCCGGGGTTGATGGTCACGCGGATGTGCTTGCAGTAGCCTGCCAGCGCCTCGTCCACCGCGTTGTCCACGATCTCGTAGACGAGGTGGTGCAGACCCGACGCGCTCGTCGAGCCGATGTACATGCCGGGGCGTTTGCGCACGGCCTCCAGACCCTCAAGGACCTGAATTTGACTGGCGTCGTACTCGTTTTGTACGGCGTCGTTTCTGATTTCTTCGCTCATATAGAAGCTCCTTTGCCTGAAAAGAGATGAATGCGGATCTATGACGGCGCCCTCATTCGCCGCCCATGCGCTTTTGCAGCACAGAGGCGTTCGCGCGCGTCAGATAAATACGCTGCTCGCCGTATTCCTGCGTCAGAACGAAGGATTTCGGCAGCGCGTCGGCGGCATCGACCGCCTCGCCGTTTTGTTCGGCACGCGCAAGAAATTCGCGCGTGCGCTTGGACCACGATGTGTTGTCGAGGTCAAAAACGCCGATCACGGCGCTTTCGCGGACGGAGAAGTCCAGCCCGATGGAAAGATACATAGAGGTTACCTCATTCGTCTGTTTTTCGTGGCCGTTCGTAGGGGCGTCCGATATAGAATCATAGTTTTACCGACCATTTGTAGGGGCGGACGACTCTGTCCGCCCTCAAAATCCGGCGATTTTTCGCGGTCGTTTGTAGGGGCCGATGCCCACATCGGCCCATTGAAATGTTGCGATTTCGCATCGGATTTCCGTGAAAACGGGCGGTTTCCGGCGGGCGGACAGGGTCGTCCGCCCCTACGGGGTGAAAATCGAAACCCAATGCAATAACGCCCATCCGCCCCTACGGGGGTGTTTTCATTTTGGAGGGTGGGTCGATGTGGGCATCGACCCCTACGGTATGGAATCGGAAATACCACCTCATGTAGGGGCCGATGCCTACATCGGCCCTCTAAAATGTTGCGGATTCGCATTGGATTTCCGTGAAAACGGGCGGTTTACGGCGGGCGGACAGGGTCGTCCGCCCCTACGGGGTGAAAAACGAAACCCTGTACAATAACGCCCTTCTGCCCCCACGCGGGGGTGTTTTCATTTTGGAGGGTGGGTCGATGTGGGCATCGACCCCTACGGCGCAAAATGGGAAACGCGGCGATTTTTCGCCCGACCCACACGTTCTATCCAATACCCTTTGTAGGGGCGGACGACCCTGTCCGCCCTCAAAATTCGTTGATTTTTCGTGGTTATTTGTAGGGGCCGATGCCCACATCGGCCCTCTAAAATGTTGCGAATTCGCATTGGATTTCCATAAAACCGGACAATTCCGGCGGGCGGACAGGGTCGTCCGCCCCTACGGCGCAAAATCGAAAATCAACACGGTTTCGCCGGAAAACCGACATAAAACGGGTGCGTCCTGCGGGTCGATGCGACGCCCGCAGGCTCGTTTCGAGGCGCAACCGCGCAACGCGCGGCTCTTAGCGCCGAGATGGGCATCGACCCCTACGTTGCGAAACGGAAAACGCGGCGATTTTTCGCCCGACCCACACGTTCTGTCCAATACCCTTTGTAGGGGCGGACGACTCTGTCCGCCCTTCAAAATATTGCGATTTCGCATCGGATTTCCATAAATCCGGGCAATTCCGGCGGGCGGACAGGGTCGTCCGCCCCTACGGCGCAAAATCGAAAATCAGCACGCTTTCGGCAGCTCAGACGAGCGCGCCGCCGCGGATGAGCATGACCTTCCCCAGCTCCGTGAGGCGGTCAGTCTCGCAGCAGGTGATGAGCACCTGCCCCGAGCGGATCTGATTGAGCACAAAATCCTGCCGCTTTGCGTCGAGCTCCGAAAGCACATCGTCGAGCAGCAGCAGCGGCTCCTCGCCGGTGTCGCGCCGCATCAGCTCGCGCTCGGCGAGCTTGAGGCTGATGGACGCGGTGCGCGTCTGCCCCTGCGAGCCGTAGCTCTTGACGCTCCTGCCGCCGATGGCGGCCTCAAAATCGTCCTTGTGCGGGCCGGACAGGCACTGCCCGGAGTCCAGCTCCGCGCGCTCATGGCGCTTCTGATGCTCCATGAGCTGCTCAAAGAGCGTCTGCTGAGAGGCAAAGGGGTCTGTGACGGTGGAGACGGTCTGATACGCGAGCGTCAGCGCCTCGCTGCCGCCGGAAAACTCGGCGTGATACTCCGCCGCGGCCTCCGAAAGCGCCCTGAGATACCGCGCACGATAGGAGATCACGACGGCCCCGACCTGCGCCATGCGCAGGCTGAACTCCGGAAGCGGCTCAAGAAGCGACGGCATCTCGTGCCAGTCCTTGAGAATGCGGCTCTTGCTGTCGAGCAGCATCGTGTACTCTGCCAGCGCACGGGCATAATTCGGCCGGAGCTGACACAGCGCCGTGTCGATCAGCTTGCGCCGCGCGGCGGAGCCGCCCTTGAGCACCTGAAGCTCCTCCGGACAGAACAGAACCGTCGTCAGAAGCCCCTCGAGCGCCGCTGCGGTCTTTTGCTTCACACCGCCGACGTAGATCTGCCTTGGACGCCTTCCGGCGAAAATCACGGCGCGAGCGGTCTGCCGGCGGCCTGTGGAAAAAAATGCGGCGTTCAGATCGGCAAAGTCCGCGCCGAAGCGCACGAGCTCCTGCGGCCGCGCCGTGCGGAAGCTGCGGCCTGTGGACAAATATGCCACCGCCTCAAGGAGATTCGTCTTGCCCTGCGCATTTTCTCCGAGGATCAGATTGACGCCCGGAACGAAGCTCGCCTCCAGGCGCGCGTAATTTCTGAAATCGTAGAGCGTGAGCGCCTCAAGCCTCATGCCCGTCTCCCGTGACGCGCCAGGTATTGCCCATAAACGTCACCGTGTCGCCCGGACGGAGCTTTTTGCCGCGCATGGTGCAGCCCTCGCCGTTCACCTGCACCTCGCCCTCCTGAATGAGGTTCTTCGCCATGCCGCCGGAGCCGACGGCATTGACGTATTTGAGAAAATCCTGGAGCTTGATAAACTCGGTCGTGATCGGAATTTCTTCCACATGCTCCTGTTTCTTTGTGACTCTGACTTTCATATCATTCTCCTGCCTTCAGGCGCACGGGGAGCACCATGTAGCTGAATTTTCCGCTGCCGTCGCAGGGGTTCAGGACGATGGGGCTCAGGCCGTTGATGAGTTCCATGGAGACCTCCGGCGTCGGAACGGCGCGGAGCGCGTCGAGCAGATACCGGCTGTTGAAGCCGATCTCGAGATCCTTGCCGTAGCCGGCAGTTGTGCACATGTCGTGTGCCTCGCCGATGGTGGAAACCGTGCGGAAATCCGCGGTGTTATTGCCGAAGGTGCAGCGCACCGGACTTTTGATCTTTTCCGAGATGACCAGACTCACGCGCTCGATGGAATCGGTCACGTCGCGGACGTTGGCCGTGACCTTGATCGGATTGTTCTGCGGCAGAACGCGCCGCCAGTCGAGGAACTCTCCCTCGAGGATGCGGCAGACGAGCGTGGCGTCACCGATCGTAAACAAAATATGCTTCGTGCCGAGATAGATGACCGCCGGCTCGTCGGTATCGTCGAGAATTTTCTCGACCTCCTTCAGCGCCGAAGCCGGCGCGACGAATTTGACCGTCCGCTCCAGCGGCGTCTCCGGCAGATACCGGCGCAGCGCAAGGCGGTAGCCATCGACCGCCACGACGGTGACGGAATCGTCGGCAATTTCAAAAAGACAGCCGGTATGGATGGGTCTTGCCATATTTTCGCTCGCCGAGAAGATCGTACCCGAGATCATCTCCCGCAGCTCGCGCTGCGGCACGGGAATGCCCTTTTCCGACTCCACGTCGGGAAGCTCGGGATAGTCCTCGGCGTTCATCGCCGTGATCGTAAAGGAGGAAATGCCGCCGCGGATAAAGACGCGGAATTTTTCATCGACCGTGACGGTCACCTCGTCGTCGGGCAGCTTCCGGATGATGTCAAAAAACAGACGCGCCGGCATGATGCACGCGCCGGACTCGGCAATGTCGGCGGGAACGCCGACGGTGATCCCCGTTTCCAGATTATAACCCGTCAGCATGACTTTCACACCCGCCTGAATGAGCAGGCCCTCCAGCGACGGGATCGCGCTCTTCGGCGCGACGGTCCGTGAGGCCACGGAGATGGCGGAAACAAGCAGCGCTTTTTCACAGGTAAACTTCATAGGGACGACCTCTTTTCTCTTAAGATAGATCCTTTCTTTAGAGAGAAAGGAAGCAAAGTTAGTAACAGTAAGCAGTAGAGGAATTTTGTGTGGAAAACCGGCGTGAGGCCAGTGTTTTCAATGGCTATTTGTCCACAGGCACTTGTGCAGGAATTTGAAGCTTTTCCACAGGCTATTTCGTGAAACAATGGTTCCACATTTGTAAACAGAAAAAGTTTCAACAGTCAACATGCACATGTGGATAACTTTTTGGATGCGAAAATACGGGCGCTCGCAGCGCCGGGCGCAAAAATTCAGGCGGATATGCGCGGGCAGAGCCTCCGGGTCAGAGCTTGCTGTTGACGTTCGCGGTGATGTCGCGGATGTTGTCCTGAATGCCGGAGGTGCTGTCCTGAAGCAGCTTTTCGACCTTATTGAGCGCGTGAATGACGGTCGAGTGGTCACGGCCGAACTCGCGGCCGATGTCCGGAAGGCTCAGATTCGTCATTTTGCGGATGAGATACATGGCGACCTGACGCGCCTCGGCGGTGCTCTTGTTTTTGAGCGTGCCGCGCAGCGTCTCCTCCTCGATGGAGTAGAAGCGGCAGACCTCACCGATGATGAGACTCGGCGTGGGCAGCGTCTCCGCCTTGCCCTTGTACATGTCCTTGATGGCGCGAGAGACGTGCGGCACGTCCATGACCATGTTGGAAAGCTCCTTGTAGGCGAGGATCTTCTTGACCGTGCCCTCGATCTGGCGGATGTTGGTCGTGATGTTCTCCGCGATGTAGGAGCAGACGTCGTCCGGTATGTCCATGCCGTAGCTCAAGGCCTTTTCCTTGATGATCGCCATGCGCGTCTCGTAATCGGGCGGCTGAATATCGGCGATCAGCCCCCACTCGAAGCGCGTTTTCAGACGGTCTTCCAGCCGGAGCATTTCATTGGGCGGCCGGTCGGAGGTCAGGACGATCTGCCGGTGGCTCTCATAGAGATTATTGAAGGTATGGAAAAACTCCTCCTGCGTGGAGGTCTTGCCGGCGATGAACTGGATATCGTCCACGAGAAACAGATCCGCGCCGCGGTATTTGCTGCGGAACTCGGCATTTCTGCCCTCCTGAAGGGCTGCGATCAGCTCGTTCGTGAACTGGTCGCCCTTGATGTAGACGATGTTGTAATCCGGGTGCTTTTCGTGGATGACCGAGGCGATGGCATAGAGCAGGTGCGTCTTGCCGAGACCCGACGGGCCGTAGATAAAAAGCGGATTGTACGTTTCCGCAGGATTGTTCGCCACGGCCAGCGCCGCCGCATGTGCAAAGCGGTTGGACGAGCCGACCACGAAGCGGTCGAATGTGAACTGCGGATTGAATTCGATGAATTTCGGCTTCTTCGTGCCGCGCTGGCGATAGGCCTCCATCTCCTCCTCGCCGAAGACGACAAGCTCGACGTTCTTCTGGAACAAGTCCTGCATTGCGTCCTGAATGTATCCGGCGCAGCGGCTGAGGATGATGTCCTTGCGATAGTCGGAGGAGGAATACAGCACAAGCCGGGTGTCGGTCAGCTCGACGACCTCGACCTCGTCGAACCATGTGGACACGACCGGCGCGGTCAGGCGGTTTTCCATGTGGCCAAGGATCTTGGCCCAAACATAGGCGGAGGAGTACATGCAGTCGGTTCCTTACCTTTCCTCGCATACGCGCCCTGCGTATGCGCAAATTTCAACACCATAAGAATAGCACATTGCAGCGGATATTTCAAGTTTCAAGCCGCCGCGATACAATTAAATATAAATGCAACGCCCAAATTCAAATCGTTGCACGCTTTCGTGCGCCATTTTTCCGGGCGCCGCCCCGCATGGGCAGAAAAATCCCCGCTGCCTGGTCTGCGGCGGCGGGGTGTTTCCGGCGGGTCGATGTGGGCATCGACCCCTACGGTGCGAAATGGGAAACCGGCACGTTTTCGCCGGACACGCGTGGTTTTTCTAATACCCTTTGTAGGGGCGGACGACTCTGTCCGCCCTCGAAATTCGTTGATTTTCCGTGGCCGTTTGTAGGGGCCGATGCCCACATCGGCCCTTCAAATTGTTGCGAATTCGCATCGGTTTTCCATAAAACCGAACAATTCCGGCGGGCGGACAGGGTCGTCCGCCCCTACGGTGGAAAATGGAAAACCGACACGTTTTCGCCGGAAAACCGTCATAAAACGGGTGCTTTCGGCGGGTCGATGTAGGCATCGACCCCTACGGCGCGGAATGGGAAATGCGGCGGTTTTTCGCCTGACCCACACGATTTTAAACGGCCATTTGTAGGGGCCGATGCCCACATCGGCCCGCCACGGCACAAAACGGGAAATGCAGCGGTATTTCGCCGGACGCGCGTGGTTTTTCTAATACCCTTTGTAGGGGCGGACGACTCTGTCCGCCCTTTAAATTGTTGCGAATTCGTATCGAATTTCCGTAAAAACGGACATTTTCCGCGGGCGGACAGGGTCGTCCGCCCCTACGGCGAAAAAAGCAAAAATAATACGAATTCGCATTGGGTTTCCGTAAAAACGGACAATTCCGGCGGGCGGACGATTCTGTCAGCCCTTCAGGACGCGGACGGCCTCGCAGAGCGCGTCATGGAGCGCCGCGACGTCCTCCTCGGTGTTTTCCGGGCAGAACGAGACGCGGATGGAGCCGTCGATGACGGCGGGCGGGAGGTGCAGCGCCTCGAGGACATGGCTGCGGTGGCCTCTGGAGCAGGCGGAGCCGGCCGAGACGTAGATCTCCCGGTCCTGAAGGCAGTTGATGATGCCCTGCGAGCGAAGGCCGGGAATGGAGAGATTGACGATGTGCGGCGCGTCCTGCTTTCCGAGCAGAACGAGCCCCGGCACGTCCGCAAGCGACTCGCGGCAGAGGTCGCGGAGCTTCTGCATGTGCGCGATGCCGCTTTCAAGGCGCGGGAGCTGGTCGGCGCAGGCCGCGCCGAAGCCGCAGATACCGGGGAGATTTTCGGTGCCGGAGCGATAGTTGGACTCCTGCCCGCCGCCTGCGATCAGCGGCGGCAGCGTCAGACCCGGACGGATGTACAGCGCGCCCACGCCCTTTGCGGCGTGGATCTTATGGCCGGAGACGGAGATCATATCCGCGCCGAGCGTTTTTGCCTTGAAGGGGAGCTTGAAAAAGCCCTGCACGGCGTCGGTGTGGAACAGCGCGAGCGGGCTGAGCCGCCGCGTGGCGCGGATCATCTCGCGGATGGGCATGACGGCGCCGGTCTCATTGTTGACCATCATCACGGAGACGAGAATGGTGTCGGGGCGGAGCGCCTGCGTGAGAGCCTCGGCGGAGACATAGCCCGTCTCGTCGGGCTGGAGATAGGTGACCTCAAAGCCGCGCGCCTCCAGCCGCTGCATCGGGTGCAGAACGGCGTGGTGCTCCACGGCGGTGGTGATGATGTGCCTGCCGCGCTTTCCAAGACGCTCTGCCGCGCCGGAGATCGCCCAGTTGTCGGCTTCGGTGCCGCCGGAGGTAAAGAAAATGCGCTCCGGCTCGGCGCCGAGCGCCTGCGCCACCTGCTTGCGGGCCGTTTTCAGGCGCTTTTCGGCTTCGATCCCCAGCGCGTGTACGGAGGAGGGATTTCCCCACGCACAGCAGAGAAGCTCGGTCATCGCATCGACGCAGGCCCTGGACGGCTGCGTCGTGGCGGAATTGTCTAAGTAGATCATGGTGGTTCCTTCTTTCGGTCAGCAATGAGGAAAAATGATTTTTGTACAGGTGTTCGATTTTACACCGTAGGGGTCGATGCCCACATCGACCCGTAAGAAAACGCCGGATTTTGAGGGCGGACAGGGTCGTCCGCCCCTACAAAAGACCTCGCAAAACGCAACGATTTTTTGTTTCGCGCCGTAGGGGTCGATGCCCACATCGACCCGCCGGAAATGCCTGTTTTTACGGAAAACCGATGCAAATTCACAACATTTTAATGGGCCGATGTGGGCATCGGCCCCTACAAACAACCACGAAAATTCAACTAATTTTGAGGGCGGACAGGGTCGTCCGCCCCTACAAATGCGCGTAAAAAACGTACAGGTCAGGCGAAAAAACGCCGTGATTCCAATTCCGCGCCGGGGCTTTTATTTTCCGACGCAGAAGCGCTCAAAGATCCTGTTTGTGATATCCTCGCGCATGGTGCGGCCGGTGACCTCGCCGAGGGCGGACATGGCGGCCTCCACATCGACGAGCACGGCGTCGGGCGTCATGCCCTGCCGCATGGATTCGAGCGCCGCGTCCAGCGCTTTTCCGGCGCGCAGGACGGCGTCCGCCTGACGCTCGTTCGTGAGGATGGAGCCGTCGCAGGGCGCGCCCTGCGGGAAGGTGAGGTCGAGCGCCTGTGCAAGCAGGTCAATGCCCTCGCCCGTTTTGGCGCAGACCGGCACGACAAACTCAAACGGCAGATCGGACGGCTGGAGCGCGGCGGGGAGGTCGGTTTTGTTGAGGACGGCAATGGCGTGCGGCGCGTCGAGCGCAGCGCGCATCGCGTCCAGATCGCTCTCGTCCAGCGCGCGGCTGGCGTCGCAGACAAAAATGGCAAGCTCCGCCGAGCGCGCGGCCTCTTTCGCGCGCTCCACGCCCATTTTTTCGATCTTGTCCTCCGTTTCGCGCAGACCTGCCGTGTCGAGCAGGCGCAGCAGATGCCCGCCCAGCGTCACAGACTCCTCGACCGTGTCGCGCGTCGTTCCCGCCACATCGGTGACGATCACGCGCTCATAGCCGCACAAGGCGTTCAGTAGGCTCGATTTTCCGACGTTGGGGCTTCCGAGGATGACGGCGCGGATGCCGTTTTTGAGCCGCTGGCCGCGGCGGAAGGTCGTGAGGATGGATGCGAGCGTGTTGACCGCGCCCTCCAGCACGTCGCGGTGCTGGCGCAGCTCAAACGGCTCGATGTCCTCGTCGGGATAGTCGAGCACGGCGTGAAAATGCGAGCAGACATCGACGAGCGAGAGATAGACCGGGTCTATTTTCCGCAGCATCGCGCCGCCGAGCTGACCGGCGGCATTGGCGGCGGCGTCGGCTGTCTCGGCATCGATGAGGTCGATGACCGCTTCGGCCTGCGTGAGGTCCATGCGGCCGTTTAAAAAGGCGCGGCGCGTGAACTCGCCGGGGCCTGCCTGCCGGAAGCCGGCGGAAAACAGCGCGCGCAGCGCGGCCGTGAGCACGGCGGGCGATCCGTGGCACTGAAATTCGCAGGTGTCCTCGCCGGTGTAGGAGTGCGGGCCGTGCGAAATGACGGCAACGCAGTGGTCGAGCACCCGGCCCTGCTCGTCCAGAAGCGTCCCGAGCGTCATGTGCCGGTCGGGCGCTTCGGAGAGGGGCTTGCCGTTCTGGGTACGGAACACGCCGGAGGCGGCGGCGATGCAGCCGCTTCCGGACATGCGAACGATGCCGATGCCCGAGCGTACCCAGCCCGTGGCGACGGCGGCAATGAGATCAGACATGGCTTCCTCCGTTCAGGAAAAAATGGCGGCGGGACTCAGCGCCAGACGACGTCGATGCCCTTGAGAAGCAGCGGATTGACGTTCAGAACGGCCTTGTCGCCGAGGCTGCACTGGATGCCGCTCACGTCGCAGACGGTGTGCAGCATGCCGATGTGGCCAAGCACGCGGCAGGGCTTGCCGTTGATGGTGACATGCAGATGCTTGCGGAAGATCAGCCCCTTGAACGCCGAGAGCATCTTCCGAAGCTGGTCGCGCGGGCGGAAGATGTCATTTCCCATCTCACAGCCGAAGCCGTGATACCAGCCGACGGACAGGACCGCCGTGCGCGTGGGCTTTTTCGCCTTCCATGCCGCGCCGTAGCCGCAGGTGTGCCCCTTCGGGAGCCAGCGAAGCTCCTCAACGGTCGCCTCGCAGGTGCCGATGCGCTTGAGGCCGTAGCTGCCCTTGAAGCTGAGTCTGCCGAGGATGGCGGAGCCGACGCGCACCGCGCCGAGCGTCAGCTCCGGGAAGCGGAGCAGCGCGGCGGAATTGCTGATGTGCGTCAGGCCAGGGTCATACCCGGCAGCGGTGACGGCGGCAAGCACCGTATGAAAGCACTCTGCCTGCTCAAGCGTCTGCTTTTTGTTGCAGAACGCGGAGTGCAGATGCGTATAAATGCCGGTGACGGCAATGGCGTCCATGTAGGAATAGACGGACAGGATCTTGTCGGTCTCGCTCGGGAGAAAGCCGTAGCGCCCCATGCCGGTGTCGATCTTGAGGTGCGCCTCCGCCTTCTGGCCGCGCTGGGCGGCAATGCCGTTGAGCACGGCGGCGTCATCCTGACTGGAGACGGTGAGCACGGCGCCGAGGTCGAGCAGGCTGTGTATCTCGTCCGAGTCGGCGGTGGGGCGGAGCATCAGGATCCATGCGTCCGCAAAGCCCGCCTCGCGCAGGGCGCGCACGTCGGCAATTTCCGTGACGGCAAAGCGCGTGATGCCGGCCTCGCGGCAGACCGCCGCCATCGGAATGAGACCGAGTCCGTAGCCGTCGCCCTTCAAGACGGCGATGACCTCCGCCGAGCCGGCGCGTTTTTTGATGTTGTCCAGATTTTTTCGCACGTCTGTGCGCTCCACGATATAGGCCTTCATATATCCAGACTCCCTTCGCGTTTATTTTCCGCGGTTTTTGATGAGATAGACGCGCTTGCGCAGCTCCTTGAATACGGAGGTGCCGTGCTCGACGCACCAGTAGACGGCGGGACTGAGCACGAGGTCCATTTCCCCGACAAATTCCGTAAACTCGCCGCCGAAGCCCTGCTTGAAGCGGAACAGGCCGTAGAGCGGGTTGTCCTCGGACACATCGCCCGAGACGCCGCGGAAGTCGTACACGCGGCAGCCGGTCTCGACCGCCCACTGAATCATGCTCCACTGGAGCAGATAGTTCGGCATGAGGTTGCGCTGCTCGTTGGAGGACGCGCCGTAGAGATACCAGACCTTGTCGCCGTAGTGGATGGCGAGCGTTCCGGCGATGGGCGCATCATCCGGGCCGAAGGCCATGTAAAGCCGCGCGTGCTCGCCGAGATTGTCGAGCATATTCGCAAAATATTCCGGCTGGCGCGTGACAAAGCCGTCGCGCACGCCGGTCGTGAGCATCAGCTCCGCGAAGGCGGGCACCATTTCCTTGCCGCAGATCCTGACCGTGACGCCCTTTCTCTGGGCGAGGCGGATGTTGTAGCGCCATTTCTGGTGGAAGCCCGCGAGCAGCTCCTCCTCGGTCTTTCCCTCGACGTTCAGGCGGAAAACGTAGCGCGGCTGGATGGCCTCAAAGTTCTTGCCGCCCTCCTTGCCGCGGAAGCCGAACTCATGCAGCATGGCGGAAAAGGCGGTGTTGGACGAAGGCACGTCGGGGTCGATTTTGATGACGTAGGCCCGGTACCGCTTTGCAAGCTCCTTTGCGCCTGCGAGCAGCTCGGAAAACGTCTCGCGGTCGTCCAGGTCGCAGACCGGGCCGCGGCAGCCGTACATCAGGCTGCGGCCGATGCCGGGGACCTTGCGCGTCATGAGCGCGAGCGTGCCTTTGATCCTGCCGTCTGCGCCGCGGACGGCAACGGCGTCCCACTTCCACATGGGCTTTTGCAGACCCCAGAGACGGCTCTGGGCAAAGTTGCCCTTCGGGTGGGACTGGACAAAGGCTTCGTATTCGGAAAGCGTTTCGTTTGTGATGAATTCGTACATGTCGGGCCTCGCTATACATATATTATAATAGTGTCGAAAACTGTCTGCGCGGGAATTTCGCTGATAATTCAATCTATCATACCACATTTGCCCGTCGTATGCAAAGGGTACGGTATATTTTTTGCACGTTTGCGGCACAATAGCCGCAAATGGAGGGATGACGGTGCAGGCAGATGCGATCCGGGCGCTTTTTGCGGGCGCGGCAGATCTGGAGGAGCGGACGGTGTGCGCGGGCGGCAGCTCGCTCACGGTCTTTTTTCTCGACGGGCTGACCTCCGGCGGAGACATCGCGGCGCTGGTCATCCGGCCGCTGCGGGAAAATCTGCGGGAGGGAACGATGCGGGAGCTTCTGCATCAGGCGGAGACGGGCGCGGTCTGGTGCGCGGCCGTCTCGCGTGCAGGGGACGCGGAGAGCGCGGCGGAAAAGCTCGTGAACGGCTTCTGTGTGGTCGTGTTTCCGGGCGAAGCGGAGGCGCTCTGCTTTGAGACGAAGACAGGCGAAAAGCGCGCGCCGTCCGCGCCGGAGGCCGAGAGCACGGTCAAGGGCGCGAAGGATGCCTTCACCGAGACGGTGCGCACGAACACGAGCCTTGTCCGCCGCCACCTGCGCACGCCGCGTCTGCGGCTGGAGCAGAAGATCGTCGGAACGCAGTCCGGCACCTGCGTGACGCTCTGCTACATGGACGGCCTGAGCGATATGGCGCGCGTCGAGCGGATGCGCAGACGGCTCGATGAGATCGAGCTTGCGGGGCTTTTGTCTCCGGCGGCGGTGGAGGAGAGCGTGACCGGCTCCCGCGCGACTGCGTTTCCGATGCTCGAGTACACCGAGCGGACGGACAAGTTCTGTCAGGGGCTTCTGAGCGGGCAGATCGGCCTGCTGGTCGATGGGCTGCCGGAGGGCTTTCTCGCGCCGGTCTGCCTCGGGCGGCTGATGCAGTCGCCCGAGGACCGCGCGGTCGATTATATTTCCGCGACCTGCGTGCGCATCCTGCGGTATCTGGCGCTGGCGGCGAGTCTGCTTTTGCCGGGGCTGTATGCGGCGATGGCGATGCACCATCCCGAGATGCTCCCGGCAAGGCTGCTCGCGGCGATCATCGAAAGCAAGAAGGACGTCCCGTTTTCGACGATCCTGGAGGTGCTGGGGCTGCTGGCCGCGTTTGAAATCTTGCAGGAGGCGGGGCTGCACCTGCCGCAGGCCATCGGCACGGCGGTGTCGATCATCGGCGGCCTTGTCGTGGGGACGGCGGCGGTCGATGCAAAGCTCGTCTCTCCGGCGGCGCTCATCGTGTCGGCGGCGGCGGGCATCTGCGGCTTCGCGCTGCCGAGCCGCGACCTGTCCGACGCGGTGCGCATCTGGCGCTTTGCGCTCACGGCGATGGCGGGCGCGGCGGGGCTGTTCGGGCTGACGGTCGGGACGATTTTGCTGCTGATCCATCTGGCGGGGCTGCGCTCGCTCGGCGAGGCGTATCTCGCGCCGTTTTCTGACGTCGGGACGGGCGGCGCGCTCGTGCGCAGACGCTATGACAAAAGGGGGCGCGGAGCGTGAAACGGGCATATCTCTGGGCGCTGCTTGCGGCGGGGCTGGTTCTGACGGGCGTTTTGCCGCTCGAGGCGCACGACCCGTCGGAGCTGCTGCCGGCGCGGGTGCTGACCGTCCGAAGGGAGGACGGCTGGGTGCATACGGCCTGCGACAGCGGCGCGGAGGGCGTCGGAAAAACGCTCGACGCGGCGCTTGCGGACATGGCGCGCTCTGCGGAGGGCGTCCTGTTTCTCGACACGGCGGAGCACATCCTTCTGCACGGCGGCGCGCGGGAGCTGACGGCGCAGGTAGCGGCGTCCTCACGGCTGCGCCCTGCGGCAAGGCTCTATCTGACCGAGGACCGGATGCCGGATGCAAAGCGCTGCGCCGCATTTTTGCAGGCACATCCGGGCAGAGTCACGCTCGGCGCGGTACACGCCGCGATGCTCGGCGCGGGCGGCGTGACGCTCCCGCGCGTGGTGGAGACGGAAGGGAGGCTTCGTCTGCTTGAGCGATGACATGACGGCGCGCCAGCGGCGGGCGTGGAGCTTTGCCGCCGCGACCGTTCCGGCGGTGATGGTCTGCGCCGCAAACGCGTGGCAGTGGGTGCTGTACGGCTGCGCGGCAGCGGCGCTGCTGCATCTATATATGTATTTCGCGCGCAGCAGGCACGGGCTTTGCCTGACGGAGAGCTACGCGGCGGCCTTCGGAGTGCCGTTCGGGCGGGTCTTGCTCGGGCTGACGGCGCTCTGGACGCTTCTGGCCCTCGCCGGAGCCGCAGGCGGCGCGTCCGCCGCATTTCCGGACGGTGAGGAGGGGCGGCTTGCCCCGGCTGCGGTGCTGCTTCTGGCGGGGCTTGCGTGCCGGTACGGCGCGGGCATCCCGGCACGGTGCGCGGCGGTGGCGGCGCCGGTGCTGGCGGGTCTGTATCTGATCCTGATCCTCGCGGCCGCACCGGGCGTGCGCGGCAGCTGGTGCGGCCCCTGGGGTGCGCCCGCCATGGCGGCGCAGGCAGGCACGGCGATGCTCCTGCCGACGGCGGCGCTGTTTCTCGCAGAAGGGCGCGAGAAGGACGAAAAGCCGCCTGCGCTGACGCTCGGGTGGCTTCTGGCGGCGCCTGCGGCGATGGCGCTCGTCACGTCGGGAAATCTCAGTCCCCAGCTCACGGCGGCGGAGCCGCTGCCGTTTTACACGCTGACCAAGACGCTCAGCCTCCTGTCCGTGATGGAGCGCTTTGAGCCGCTTTTGTCGGCAGCGCTGTTTCTGGGGCTTTTCTGCATGGCGGCGCTTCTGACGGCGTCCGGCGTAAAAACCGCAGCGCTCTGCGCGGGGACAGAAGAAAAACCGTGGCACCGATGGGCATTTTGCGGCGCGGCTTTTTTGCTGACGGACGCTGCACGGCGGCTGCCCGACGGAGTGCGGGCGGGCGGCACGGCTGTATTTTGGGGTCTGATTCCGATATTAGCACAAGTGATAGTAGGCATAAAAAAAGTCGGAAAAAAGGCGAAAAAAGAGTTGACAAACGGGGGTGCGGATGGTAATATAGCGGAGCGTTCTCGCGAGGGAAGCACATCGGATGCGAGTCCGGGACGAAAAACTTCGAAAAACTTCGAAAAAAGTTCTTGACAAACAGATGAAGATGTGATAGACTGAATGAGTTCGCT
>ERZ1673730.381-NODE-381-length-59229-cov-50.976747_pt1 | contig 59229 bp, 69 predicted proteins | sample MGYA00580200_ERZ1673730 | MGnify/ENA primary metagenome ERZ1673730 (study PRJEB41218, sample SAMN15661761) | gut metagenome | host: Homo sapiens | place: Canada: London | collected 2015-08-20/2019-03-30 | study: EMG produced TPA metagenomics assembly of...
CTGCTCGAAACGGAATAACAAACGCCGTGTGCACATTTTTCTTGTGCACACGGCGTTTGTTGTTTGAGAATTTCAGTCGTCGTTGCGGAATTCGATGCAGTCCGGCTCTGCCTTTTCGAGGATGGCAAGGGACTTCAGATTGATGCCCGCCTCACGGAGCTTGTCGCCGCCATGCTGGAAGCCCTTTTCCACGGCGCAGCCGATGCCGACCAGCTCGCAGCCCGCGCTCTTTACAATGTCGCACAGACCGCGCATGGCCTCGCCCCGTGCCAGGAAATCGTCAATGATCAGCACACGCTGACCAGGCAGCAGCCATTCCTTGGAGACGATGAGCGTCACTTTCTTGCGGTAGGTATAGGAGGCGATCTCACTGCAATACAGGCCACCCTCGATGTTGTCACTCTTGGCCTTCTTCGCGAAGATCAGGGGCTTGCCGTAACGCAGCGCACAGACGGTTGCGATGGGGATGCCGCTTGCCTCTGCCGTCAGGATGACGTCGACATTGGACATGTCAAAATGCTTGCCGAATTCGTCCGCGAGCTCGGCGAGAAATTGACAGTCAACGCGGTGATTCAGAAAGCCGTCGACCTTGACGATGTTGCCGGGAAGGACCTTGCCCTCCTTGCGGATGCGTTCTTTGAGTGACTGCATGAAACCGTTTCCTCCTTAAGTTGACATAAAAAACGGCAGTTCCCCGCGAACACGCGAAAGGAGCTGCCAATCCAGCCGCATCAGAAATGACCTTCTGCGGAATCCTCCCAATAGTCGCAGCTTCACGGCGCTGCGGTAGAAACATCCGGGCCATACATCCGGACCTATATTGGCAGACTCTATATAATATTATTTATGTGTGATAGTCTACAACAGACGTGCAGATTCGTCAATAGCTTGCGGCAAAATTCGTCCGCTCAGGCGTAGCACTCGGGGCGCAGCACGCCGATGTAGGGGAGGTTGCGGTAAAAGTTCGCGTAGTCCAGACCGTAGCCCACGACAAACTCGCCGCCGATCTCAAAGCCGCAGAGGTCGGTCTTGTATTCGCTGGGGTGCGCGCCGGCCTTGTCGAGGAAGGAGATCGTTGTGATCGATGCGGGCTTGCGCGCGGCAAACAGCTCCTTGAGATATTTCATGGTCAGGCCGGAGTCAATGATGTCCTCCACGATGACAACGTCACGTCCCGTGATGTTGTTGTCCAGATCCTTGATGAGGCGTACAACGCCGGTCGATTTGGCATTCTGACCATAGCTGGAGACTGCGATGAAGTCCATGTCGATGGCGCAGTTCATGCTGCGGCAGAGATCGATGTAGAAAAACGATGCGCCCTTGAGCACGCAGACCAGCACGGGGCGCTTGCCGCCGAGACGGGCCGTCAGCTCCGCGCCGAGCTGCTCCACGCGTGCGGCGATGGTTTTTTCGGTGAATAAAACGCGTTCAATATCCTGTTCCGGAGTTCTGATCAGCATAGCGGATGCTCCCTGTTTTATAAAATACGCTGGACAAGGCACAGCTTTTTTATTATAATCAAGCCATTACGATAAGTAAAATAGATAAAACTAATTTGAACCATTAAAATGACTAATAGGAGGGGACGCTATGGCTGTCAAGCTGGAGCTTTACCGCGTTTTTCAGGAGGTCGCCAAGAGAGGCAACATCTCCGCCGCTGCGCAGAATCTCTATATCTCGCAGTCTGCGGTCAGCCAGTCGATCAAGCAGCTCGAGGAGCAGCTTCAGGTGCGCCTGTTTTCGCGCAGTACGCGCGGCGTTGTCCTGACCTCCGAGGGAAAGACGCTTCTGGACTATGTGACGCGGGCGCTGGGGCTCATTCAGAACGGCGAAGAAAAGCTCGCGCAGTCGCGCCAGCTTCTCACGGGGGAGCTCATCATCGGCGCGAGCGACACCGTGACCAAGACGTATCTGCTCTCCCGGCTGGAGGCCTTCCACCGTGCCTATCCGGATATCCGCATCCGCATTCTCAACGGCACGAGCCGCATGGTGCTCGATTACCTGCACAGCGGTCAGGTGGACATCGCCTTTGCCAGTGAGGAGGAGGACATGTCGGCCTACACCGTGCGCCACTGCGTGGATACGCACACGATCTTTGTGGCTGCGCCGGACTATGACTGCGATTTTGACCGCGTCTACACCATGCAGGAGATCGCGCAGTTTCCGCTCATCCTGCTTGAGCGCAAAGCAAGCTCGCGCGTGTATGTCGAGCGCTATTTTCAGGAGCACGGCCTGTCCATCCAGCCGGAAATCGAGCTGGGGTCGCACAATCTGCTCGTCTCGCTGGCGCGCATCGGTCTTGGCGTTGCGTGCGTGACGGAGGAGTTTTCACGCTCCGGCCTCGGACGCGGTGTTATCCTGCCGCTCAAGACCGATTTTACCATCCCGCCGCGCGCCGTCGTCATGTGTACGCTTCGCAGCGTCACGCCGACCCCGGCGGCAAACCGGTTTATGGACTTTATCTCCGCCAGCAATCAGATGGCATACGACCCCGGTCATTCCTACCACTTCACGAACGGATAACAAGCCGTGCAGCAGCAAGCTCAGCCCCCGGCGCAGCCGCGCCGGGGGCGTTTTGACAGACGGGCTTAACCTCGATTTTACAAAAGTACACTTTTGCATTTGACAAACCTCTGATAAGCTGATACTGGAATACAATGGATGTGAGAGGAAGAAATGCAAATGGATATTTTTCACGTACTGACGATGATCGGCGGGCTGTGCCTGTTTCTGTTCGGCATGAGCCTGATGGGGCAGGCACTTGAGCGCCGTGCGGGCGGAAAGCTCCGCACGCTGCTCGGCAAAATGACGGGCAAGGCGGCTGCGGGCTTTTTGACAGGGCTTGGCGTGACGGCGATCATTCAGAGCTCGTCTGCCACGACGGTCATGGTCGTTGGCTTTGTAAACTCGGGGCTGATGACGCTGCGGCAGGCCATCAACGTCATCATGGGCGCAAACGTCGGCACGACGGTGACGGCGTGGCTGCTGAGTCTCGGCGGCATTGACAGCGGCAGCATCTGGGTGCGGCTGCTCAAGCCGACCTCCTTTACGCCGGTGCTGGCGCTGATCGGCATTGTTCTTTACATGTTCTGCAAGGACAGCCGGAAAAAAGACACGGGCATGATCCTGCTCGGCTTTGCAACGCTGATGTTCGGCATGGACACCATGAGCGGCGCAGTCGCGGGACTCAAGGATGTGCCGCAGTTTGTGGATCTGTTCCTTGCCTTCCAAAATCCGGTGCTCGGCGTGCTGGCGGGCGCGGTGCTGACGGCGATCATCCAGTCCAGCTCCGCCTCGGTCGGCATTTTGCAGGCGCTGACCATGACGGGCGCGGTCAGCTACGCGGCGGCGATCCCCATCATCATGGGTCAGAACATCGGTACGACGGTGACGGCGATGCTCTCGTCCATCGGCACGAACCGGAACGCGCGGCGCGCGGCGGTCGTGCATCTGATGTTCAACGTGATCGGCGTGGCGGTGCTGTTGGCGCTGTTCTGCATTGTAAAGCTGGCGTTTGCGCCGCAGATCCTGAATGAGCCTGCGAGCATGTACGGCATCGCGGCGGCGCATTCGGCGTTCAATGTCCTGTGTACGGCGATGCTGCTGCCGGCAGGCGGATGGCTTGAGAAGCTGGCGATTCGGCTGGTGCCGGACAAAGGCGGCACGGAAAAAACAGTCAAGCTCGACGAGCGCCTGCTTGCAACGCCGTCGCTCGCGCTGGAAAGAAGCCGCGCGGTCGCCGCAGAAATGGCGCTGTGCGCGGTGCGGTCGCTGGAAGGCGCGCTGGATTCGCTCACGAATTACTCTGCCGCCGCGGCAGAGCAGATCCGCGCCGATGAGGAGCGCTGCGACCGCTACGAGGACATTCTGGGCACCTATCTTGTAAAGCTCAGCGCGCGCAGGATGGGCATGGAGGAGAGCGAGGAGGCGACCGCGCTCCTGAAGGCCATCGGGGATTTCGAGCGCATTTCCGACCATGCGGTAAACGTTCTGGAATCGGCAGAGGAGCTGCGCGGCAAGCAGCTTGCGTTCAGCCGGAGCGCGCAGGCAGAATTTGACACGCTCTCCGGCGCGCTGCGCGAGATCCTGGAGCTGACGCTGGAGGCATTTGAGAAGCACGACGCCGCGGCCGCTGCACATGTCGAGCCGCTGGAGGAGGTCATCGACGCCCTCAAGGAGCAGATGCGCACGCGTCACATCCTGCGGATGCAGCAGGGAAATTGCAGCATCGAGGCGGGCTTTGTCTGGTCTGACCTGCTGACGAATCTGGAGCGCACGTCCGACCACTGCTCGAACATCGCCGGCTGCATCATCGACACGGCGCAGCACAATCTGAATCTGCACGAGAGCCTCGGCCTTGCAAAGCGCGAGAGCGAGAGCTTCCGGAGCATGTTCCGCGGCTATGCGAAAAAATACGCCCTGCCGGAGATAGCAAAGGCGTAAAAAGACGAAAAAATGCCATCCTGCATCGCAGGATGGCATTTTCGATTACGAACCGATGGGTGCGCGGCGGCTGTAAAGCTTGGCAAGGCCGCCCTCACTCGTCTCACGGAAGGCCTTGTTGATGCTTCTGCCGGTCTCATACATCGTGCGCACGACCATGTCAAACGAGATGGTGCGCGTGCCGACCAGCATGTGCGCAAGATTCGAGGCGTCGATGGCGCGCTTGGCGGCAACGGCGTTGCGCTCGATGCAGGGGATCTGCACCAGACCGCAGATGGGGTCGCAGGTGAGGCCGAGATGGTGCTCCATCGCGATCTCGGCAGAGTATTCGATCTCCTGAATGCTCAGTCCCATGAGCTGGCTCATGGCGGCGGCTGCCATCGAGCAGGCTGAGCCGATCTCGGCCTGACAGCCGCACTCGGCGCCGGAGACGGAGGCGTTGCGCTTGATGAGACAGCCGAACAGACCCGCGACGCTCAGGGCCTCGGCGATCTTGTCGTCGGAGAATTTGTATTTATCCTGCAGGTACACAAGAACGGCAGGCAGCACGCCGCAGCTTCCGCAGGTGGGCGCGGTGACGATGGTGCCGTTGTCGGCGTTCTGCTCGGCGGCGGCAAAGGCGTAGGCGCAGACCTGCTGCAGCTCACGCACCTGCGGAATATCGACCTGATGCGTGCGCTCGAGCAGATATTTTGCCTTGCGCTGGACATTGAGCCCGCCGGGGAGCACGCCTTCTGCGGTCAAGCCGTCACGAACCTCCTGCCGCATGGCGTCCCAGACGCCCTTGAGGAAGGTACGGATCTCGGGGCCCTCGTTGAGCTCGACGTATTCGGGCAGGCTGACGCCGCGCCACGCGCAGAACTGCGCGATCTCCGCAAACGAGTTTTCCGGATAGACCTCAGGCGGCTCGAGTCCGGGACGGCCTTCAACGATGATGTCGCCGCCGCCAATGGACTCAACGCGCATAAACCCGATCTTTTCCGCGCCGCGGAAGGCGCTGAGGTCAAGCGTGTTCGGATGCTTGAGGTCGGCGGGGTCGGACTCGGAGAAAATGATCTGCACGTCCTTCGGTGCAAAAACATCGCGGATGACGCGGTCAGTGCCGTGGCCGACGCCGGTTTTGGAGAGAGAGCCGTAAAGCACGACCTCATAGCGCTCTGCGTCCGGAGTTTCGGAGCGGAACAGCTCCGCCGCTCTGGACGGGCCCATCGTATGAGAGCTGGACGGACCTTTTCCGATCTTATAAAGATCACGAATGGATTTCATGGTAGTACCTCGCTGAATTTGCCGGTTTTCTGCGGCTGCGGCCGCAATACATTATAATATAGCAAAACCGGCGGAAAAATACAATGCCGTATTTTGGATGCGCGGGGATCTGAACAAAAATTTAAGGAAGCGCCGGCGGCTATCCTAAGTCGCGCCGCTTGGCGGCGAGCGATTCCAGCGCCAGCTCTCCCGCGAGCTTGAACAGCGCGTCGGCGAGCACCTGCTCGGTGCAAAGCCCCGCAGACTGCGCCACGCGGCGGTAGAACTGTGCGGTGGACGGGTCGAGAACGATCGTGAAATCGGGCATGGAAAACCCCCTCAGATAAGGTACTCCATTTTATGCCGAAGGGATTGACAAATGTGATAGAATAGGAATGTTGATATGAAAACCATTCCGGGAGGAAGTTGTGTCATGGCGAAAGAGAAAAAAGTGGAACAGATCACCGATATGGAGGTCGATTTTGCGCAGTGGTATACGGATATCTGCCGCAAGGCGGAGCTGGTCGAGTATGCCAGCGTGAAGGGCTTTACCATCCTGCGCCCGTATGGCTACGCCATCTGGGAAAACATTCAGAGCATCATGGACGCGGAGTTCAAAAAGACCGGCCATGAAAATGTGGCGATGCCGGTCCTGATCCCCGAGAGCCTGCTGAAAAAAGAGGGCGAGCTTGTAAACGGCTTTGCCCCCGAGGTCGCATGGGTCACGATGGGCGGCAGCGAAAAGCTGGAGGAGCGTCTGGCCTTCCGTCCGACCTCCGAGACGATGTTCTGCGATCACTGGTCGAGAGTGCTCCAGACCTACCGTGAGCTGCCGATGCTCTACAATCAGTGGTGCTCCGTCATCCGCTGGGAAAAGACCACCCGCCCGTTCCTGCGCTCCAGAGAGTTCTGGTGGCAGGAGGGCCACACCATCCATGAAACGGCCGAGGAAGCGCAGCATGAGACCGAGCAGCAGCTCCGCTGCTACGCGGACTTCTTTGAGAACGTCCTCGCCATCCCTGTCGTCCCCGGTCAGAAGACCGAAAAGGAAAAATTCGCCGGCGCCGAAGCGACCTACACCGTCGAATGCCTCATGAAGGATCACAAGGCCCTTCAGGGCGCGACCAGCCACTACTTCGGCGACAAGTTCTCCCGTGCCTACAACGTGACCTTCACCGGCCGCGACAACAAGCTCCAGTATCCCTTCCAGACCTCCTGGGGCTCCACCACCCGCATGATCGGCGCCGTCATCATGGCCCATGGTGACAACAACGGCCTCGTTCTGCCGCCCAAGATTGCGCCCGTCCAGGTCATCGTCCTTCCCGTCGCCATGCACAAGGCAGGCGTTCTGGAAAAGGCAGAGGAGCTGAAAGCGCGCCTCCTCAAGGCCGGCGTGCGTGTCAAGCTCGACGATTCCGACAACTCCATGGGCTGGAAATGCGCCCAGTATGAAATGAAGGGCGTTCCCGTCCGCGTCGAGATCGGCCCCCGCGACATCGAAGCCGGCCAGTGCGTTCTCGTCCGCCGCAATGACGGCGAAAAAACGCTCGTCTCCCTCGAAAACCTCGAATCCGCCGTTGCCGAGCAGCTCGAACTTGTCCAGAAAGGCATGTTCGACAAGGCCAAGCGCAACCTCGACGAGCACATCTTCGAAGCCCACTCCCTCGACGAGGCCAAACAGCTCCAGCAGACGCATGGCGGCTTCATCAAGACCATGTGGTGCGGCGAGCTCGACTGCGAAATGAAAATGAAGGAAGAAGCCGGCATGTCCTCCCGCTGCATGCCGCTTGAGCAGGAGCATCTCGACGACGTCTGCCCGATCTGCGGCAGAAAGGCTAAGAAGATGATCTACTGGGGTGTTGCATACTGAGAACGGATCTTTTGCCGCATCTCCGCCGTTTGGGGGCTTGAAATACAGAAAGTATGTCGTCGCCCCGCAAACGTTGACCTGCGGCAAAATCTCTCGTTCTCAGCGGTGCGCAGCGAAAAAGCGGATCTTTTGCCGCATCTCTGCCGTTCGGGGGCTCGAAATACAGAAAGTATGTCGTCCCCCCGCAAACGTTGACCTGCGGCAAAATCTCACGTTCTCAGCGGTGCGCAGCGGAAAAGCGGATCTTTTGCCGCATTTCTGCTGCGCTGCTGTCTCCTGAAAAACGCGGAAAAAGCGCATTTTAGACGTGCAAAGCGGTGCGTTTTCCGGCGAAAAGCGGCTGCGGCGGAGAAATTCTCCGAAACGCCGAAAAAATCGGGCGGATTTTATGAAAAATATTCAAAACCCCCTTGACACCGAGGGGGTTTTATTATATGATACTAAGGCGCGCGAATGGGGGTAGCAACGCTACCACGCGTGTCAATGCGATGATGCAGGAGATTGCGTCCTGGACGGTAACTTCTGCGGAGTATGTCCGGTCATCGGGCGGCTGGGAGTCCTATGCAGCGTATATCGCCGCAGTGGAACAAGGCCGACAACGTCGGTCTTTTTTCATGGTGCGGAATGATACGCACGGCTTAGCGTATACGGAATCCCGACCGTACCCAGAGACACAGAAAACTGAGTACGTGATTCAAGGAGGAACACAAACATGGCAAAACAGGAAATGATCAGAATTCGCCTGAAGGCTTATGATCATCAGCTCATCGACGCGAGTGCAGAGAAGATCGTCGAGACCGCCAAGCGCAACGGCGCTTCCGTCTCCGGCCCCATCCCCCTGCCCACCAAGAAGGAAGTCGTCACCATCCTTCGCGCTGTTCACAAGTATAAGGACTCCCGTGAGCAGTTCGAGCGCAGAACGCACAAGAGACTGATCGATATTCTCAACCCCAATCAGAAGACTGTGGAAGCTCTTATGAGCCTCGACCTTCCCGCCGGTGTTGAGATTGAGATAAAGCTGTAATTATACCTTATATATTACAGCAGCCCGCCACGGTTCGTCGCAAAAGAGGACGGACGGGTCATGTTGACCGACCAATGCGTCCCAATGCGCAAGTCGTTCAACCAATAACCTTAAATTAGGAGGAAATCACATGAAAATGCAGAAAGCGATCATCGGCAAAAAAGTGGGCATGACCCAGATTTTCGATGAGAGCGGCAAGGTCATCCCTGTGACCGTCATCGAGGCAGGCCCCTGCGTCGTGACACAGAAGAAGACCACCGAAAAAGACGGCTACTCCGCCATCCAGCTCGGCTACGAGGACGTTAAGGAATCCAAGCTGTCCAAGCCGGAAGCCGGCCATCTGAAGAAGGCCGACGTCGCTATGAAGAAGCATCTGAAGGAATTCAGAATCGAGAAGGCAGAAGAGAAGAACGTCGGCGACGTCATCACCGCCAGCGTTTTTGCAGTCGGCGACAAGATCGACGTCACCGGCGTCAGCAAGGGCCACGGCTATGAAGGCCCGGTCAAGCGCTGCGGCGGCCATCGCACCCCGATGACCCACGGCGGCGGCCCGGTCCATCGCCAGGCAGGCTCCATGGGCTCCACATCTTCCCCCAGCCGTATCTTCAAGGGACACCACGGCGCTGGTCAGATGGGCAACGAGCAGGTCACCGTTGAGAACCTCGACATCGTCAAGGTCGACGAGGAGCTCAACATGATCGTTGTCCGCGGCGCGATCCCCGGCCCGAAGGGCGGCATTGTTTATCTGAAGAACACTGTCAAGAACTTCAAGGAAAAGGGCAACGCAGCCAACGCCAGCATCAACCCGCAGAAGGCTTCCGCACGTACCAACCCGCAGAAGGCTTCGGCAAGAAATCGCTGAGAGAGGAGAGTAAATCATGCAGACGAAAGTTTTTGATATGGCTGGTAAGCAGGTCGGCGAGATTACGCTCTCTGATGCTGTTTTCGGTATTGAACCCAACGAGGCTGTTGTGCACGACGTAGTCAAGAACCACCTCGCCAACTGCCGTCAGGGCACGCAGAGTGCTCTTACCCGCGCTGAGGTCTCCGGCGGCGGCATCAAGCCGTGGCGCCAGAAGGGCACCGGCCGCGCCCGTCAGGGCTCCATCCGCGCTCCGCAGTGGACGCACGGCGGCATCGTGTTCGCACCGAAGCCCCGCGACTACAGCTATACGCTGAACAAGAAGGTCAAGAGACTTGCCATGAAGTCGGTCCTGTCCGACAAGGCTGCCTCCGAGAACATCGTTGTGATCGACGAGATCAAGATGGACTCCATCAAGACCAAGACCTTCAAGACCTTCCTGAACGCCGTCGGCGTTACCGGCAAGGCTCTGGTTGTCACCGCTGAGAACGACGCCATCGTCGTCAAGAGCGCTGCCAACATCCCCGGCATTCTGGTTACATTCGCTAACCTCATCAACGTCTACGACATCCTGAACGCTCAGAAGCTCGTCGTTGATAAGGCTGCTCTGGCAAAGATCGAGGAGGTGTTCGCATAATGAAGACCGCATACGACATCATTATCAAGCCCGTCATCACCGAACAGTCCATGGAAGAGGCTGACGAGAAGAAGTACGTCTTCAAAGTCGCCGTCGATGCCAACAAGATCGAGATCAAGAAGGCGATCGAGGAGATCTTCGGTGTGAAGGTCGAGAAAGTCAACACCATCCGCATGGAAGGCAAGGAAAAGCGGCAGGGCGCCGCTCCCGCCGGCCGCCGTGCCAGCTACAAGAAGGCAATGGTCAAGCTGACTGCTGATTCCAAGACCATTGAGTTCTTTGAAGGCATGGTCTAATCAAAGAGAAGGAGTGTAACGCAATATGGCGATCAAATCTTTTAAGCCGTATACCCCGTCGAGAAGAAACATGACCGTTTCTGCCTTCGACGGCGTAGACAAAAAGGCAAAGCCCGAGCGCAGCCTGCTCGAGACCGTCAAGAAGAAGGGCGGCCGCAACAGCTACGGTCGTATCACTGTCCGTCATCATGGCGGCGGCAACAAGCGCAAGTACCGCATCATCGACTTCCGCCGCGACAAGCTGGAAATGCCGGCTACCGTGCAGCGTCTTGAGTACGACCCCAACCGCAGCGCGTTCATCGCTCTGGTCAAGTACGAAGACGGCGAGCTGCGCTATATCCTCGCTCCGGTCGGCCTGAAGGCCGGCGACGTCATCGTCGCTTCCGCCGCGGCTGACATCAAGCCCGGCAACTGCCTGCCCATCGCCAACATCCCCGTTGGTACCATCATCCACAACATCGAGCTCTATCCGGGCCGCGGCGCTCAGCTCGTCCGCTCCGCCGGCACCTCCGCACAGCTGATGGCGAAGGACGCAGAGCTTGCACAGGTCCGCCTCCCCTCCGGTGAAGTCCGCCTCGTCCGCATGAACTGCACCGCAGTCATCGGCCAGGTCGGCAACATCGACCATGAGAACGTCCACATCGGCAAGGCCGGCCGCACCCGTCACATGGGCATCCGCCCGACCGTCCGCGGCTCCGTCATGAACCCGAACGACCACCCGCACGGCGGCGGCGAAGGCAAGTCTCCTGTTGGCCATCCCGGTCCTATGACTCCGTGGGGCAAGCCTGCAATGGGCCTGAAGACCCGCAAGGCGAAGAACCGCACCAACAAGTATATCTTCAAGCGTAGAAACGCGAAGTAAGGAGGAATAGAAATGAGCAGAAGCATTAAGAAAGGCCCGTTCGTCGCGCCCGAACTCTTCAAGCGTGTTGAAGAGCTGAACAAGGCCGGTGAAAAGAAGGTCCTCAAGACTTGGTCCAGAGCCTCCACCATTTTCCCCTCCTTTGTTGGTCACACCATCGCTGTCCATGACGGCCGCCGTCATGTGCCCGTCTATATCACCGAAGATATGGTCGGCCACAAGCTGGGCGAGTTCGTTCCCACCAGAACGTTCCGCGGCCACTCCGGCAGCAAGACCACCAATTCGTAATGAAGGAGGACGCACTGAAAATGGAAGCAAAAGCTTATCTGAAATACCTGCGTATTTCTCCGCGCAAGGTCGTCATTCTTTGCGACCTCATTCGCGGAAAAGACGTTAAGACCGCAGCTGCGTATCTGATGCAGACCCCCAAGGCTGCCTCCGAGCCCATGCTGAAGCTGCTCAAGAGCGCCATCGCAAACGCAGAGAACAACCACGGCATGGACGCCGACAAGCTCTACGTCTCCACCGCGCTCGCAGATCCGGGCCCCACGCTCAAGCGCGGCATGCCCAGAGCACAGGGCAGATTCAATCGTATTCTGAAGAGAACCACTCACATCACCATCGGTGTGAGCGAGAAGGCTTAAGCAGGAGGTTACTATGGGACAGAAAGTTAATCCCCATGGATTGCGCGTTGGCGTAATCAAGGACTGGGACTCTCGCTGGTATGCCCGTGAGGACAAAGTCGGTGATCTGATCGTTGAGGACTACAACATCCGCAAGTACCTCAAGAGCACCCTCTATGCCGCCGGTATCGCCAAGATCGAGATCGAAAGAGATAACGCGAAGGTCAAGATCAACATTCACTGCTCCCGCCCCGGTGTCATCATCGGCAAGGGTGGCGAAGACATCGAGAAGCTGCGCAAGTCCATCGAGCAGAAGCTCGGCAAGACCGTTGCCCTCAACATCGTTGAGGTCCGCAGCCCCGATCTGAACGCACAGCTCGTCGCGGAGAACATCGCGGCTCAGCTCGAAAAGAGAATTTCCTTCCGCCGCGCGATGAAGCAGGCTATCCAGCGTGCCACCCGCCTCGGCGCAAAGGGCATCAAGTGCACCTGCGGCGGCCGTCTCGGCGGCGCTGAGATCGCCCGCAGCGAGAGCTATCACGAGGGCACCATCCCCCTGCAGACCATCCGCGCAGACATCGACTACGGCTTCGCTGAGGCCAACACCACCTACGGTAAGGTCGGCTGCAAGGTCTGGCTGTACAAGGGCGAGGTCCTCAACTCCACGCTTCGTTCCGAGAATCCGGAGCCCGCAAAGCGCGAGCGCCGCGACCGCCGTCAGAACGATCGCCGTGGTGATCGCCGCTATGGCGACCGCAGAAACGACAATGGCGAGCGCCGTCCGTACAATGGCGAGCGCAGAAACTACAACAACGACCGCAACAACGACCGTAAGGAAGGAGGCAACCGCTGATGTTGATGCCCAAAAGAACCAAATACCGTCGTGTTCAGAGAGGCCGCATGAAGGGCGCTGCTTCCCGTGGCAATAAGGTCTCCTACGGCGAATTCGGTATCCAGGCCTGCGAACCGGGCTGGATCACCGGCAATCAGATCGAGGCGGCTCGTGTCGCCATGACCCGTTACACCAAGCGTGGCGGTCAGGTCTGGATCAAGATTTTCCCCGACAAGCCTGTTTCCAAGAAGGCGCTCGGCGTCCGTATGGGCTCCGGTAAGGGCGCACCCGAGTACTGGGTAGCAGTTGTCAAGAATCAGAAGGTCATGTTCGAAATCGGCGGTGTTCCCGAAGAGGAAGCACGTGAGGCTCTGCGTCTGGCGCAGCACAAGCTGCCCATCAAGACGAAGATCATCGCCAAAGAAGCCCCTGTATCCGAGAATGGTGGTGAATAATGATGAAGGCAAACGAAATCCGCAAAATGTCTGCCGCTGAGCTGGATGCGAAGCTGGTGGAGCTGAAGAAGAACCTGTTCATGCTGAGAATGCAGCATGCGACCAATCAGCTTGACAACCCCCTGCAGATCGCAGTCGTCAAGAAAGATATTGCCCGCATCAAGACTATTATTCGTGAGAACGAGACCAAGAACTGAGGAGGAAAAAGCAAATGAGTGAAAATACCAGAGCTTTCCGCAAGACCAGGGTTGGTACCGTTGTCTCCGATAAGATGGACAAGACAATCGTGGTCGCGATTGAGACGAGCGTGCAGCACAAGCTGTACAACAAGATCATCAAGAGAACCTACAAGCTGAAGGCCCATGACGAGAACAACACCGCCGGCATCGGCGATACCGTCAAGGTCATGGAGTGCCGTCCTCTGTCCAAGGACAAGAGATGGAGACTTGTAGAGATCATCGAAAAGGCTAAGTAAGGAGGCACCAACATGATTCAAAGCGAAACTTATCTGAAGGTTGCCGACAACACTGGCGCCAAGGAAATTAAGTGCATCCGTGTCCTCGGCGGCACCCGCCGCAAGTACGCGAACATCGGCGACGTTGTCGTCTGCTCTGTCCGCAAGGCTGCTCCGAACGGCACGGTCAAGAAGGGCGAGGTCGTCAAGGCCGTTATCGTCCGCTCCGTGAAGGGTACCCGCCGCGTGGACGGCACCTACGTTCGTTTCGACGAGAATGCCGCTGTCCTCATCAAGGACGACAACAGCCCTCGCGGAACCCGTATCTTTGGGCCGGTTGCAAGAGAGCTTCGTGACGCTGGTTTCATGAAGATCTGCTCGCTGGCGCCCGAAACTGTTTAATGGGGGGACCAAGAGATGAACATTAAGAAAAACGATACCGTCATCGTCCTGTCCGGCAAGGACAAGGGCAAGAAGGGTAAGGTCCTCGAGGCTATGCCCGCTTCCGGCAAGGTCATCGTAGAGGGCGTCAACGTCGCCACCTGCCATGTCAAGCCCAGAAAGCAGGGTGAGGAAGGCGGCATCATCCGCCGTGAGATCCCCATGTATGCCAGCAAGGTCATGCGCGTCTGCCCGAAGTGCGGCAAGGCTACCCGCCCCGCATACAAGGTCGTTGACGGCAACAAAGTCCGCGTCTGCAAAAAGTGCGGCGAGACGATTTGAGAGGGAGGTTCTGAATAATGGCTGCTAGACTGAAAGTAAAGTACAATGAAGAAATCGCTCCCGCTCTGATGAACAAGTTCCAGTACAAGAGTACCATGCAGATCCCCAAGCTCAGCAAGGTCATCGTGAACGTTGGCTGCGGTGAGTCCAAGGGCAATGCCAAGGAGATCGAGGCCATCTGCAAGGACATCGGCACCATCACCGGCCAGAAGCCCATCACCACCAAGGCCCGTAAGTCCGTTGCGAACTTCAAGGTTCGTGAAGGCGAGACCGTCGGTGTCAAGGTCACCCTCCGCGGCGACCGCATGTGGGAGTTCCTCGACCGTCTGTTCAACGTGGCGCTGCCCCGTGTCCGCGACTTCCGCGGCATCAACCCCAACTCCTTCGACGGCCGCGGCAACTATGCCTTTGGTCTCAAGGAACAGCTGATCTTCCCTGAAATCGAATACGACAAGGTCGACAAGATCCGCGGCATGGATATCTGCATCTGCACCACCGCATCGACCGACGAAGAAGCCAAGGAACTGCTGACTCTGGTCGGCGCTCCGTTCTACGCTTGATTGGAGGATTTGACGAATGGCTAGAAAAGCAATGATTCTCAAGCAGAAGGAAGAACCCAAGTTCTCCACCCGCTACTACAACCGCTGCAAGATCTGCGGCCGTCCCCACGCTTACCTGCGCGACTACGGCGTTTGCCGTATCTGCTTCCGCGAGCTGGCGTATAAGGGCGAGATCCCCGGTGTCCGCAAGGCGTCCTGGTAAATCTTTTCGCGTAATACTGCGTTGCGCCGCCTCGGCGTATAATAAATACGCCGTCGCGTCCAGACCTTGCCCAGCGAAAAAATCTTTCCCCGAATGGGATGTGTAAGCGTCGGCGACACGCCTTGTCTTGCACGAAAATCTTCACCGAGCTGCCCTCATGCGACTGGGCAGTGGCGTGAAGCGCGCGAAAGCGCACACTGTTCTTTGTTATCGCCAGGGCGGCGAAAGCCGCCCTCCAACGATAAAATTAAGGATGACGAAAGGTCACGGGCAATCGGGCTTCGGTCCGTAAGAGATTGGTCGTGATACCTCGCCACCTCAACCGCACAAGCGGTAACTTCAAACTAGGAGGAAAAAACAATGCAAATCACCGATCCCGTTGCCGATATGCTGACCCGTATCCGGAATGCAAACACGGCAAAGCACGAGAAAGTCGATGTTCCTGCTTCCAACCTGAAGAAGGCCATCGCACAGATCCTGCTCGACGAAGGCTACATCAAGGCCTATGAGATCGTCGACGACGGCACGCAGGGCATCATCAGAATCACTCTGAAGTACCTCGCGGGCAAAGAGAAGGTCATCAGCGGCCTGCGCAGAGTCTCCAAGCCGGGTCTGCGCGTCTACGCCGGTGCTGACGAGCTGCCCAAGGTCCTCAAGGGCCTCGGCGTCGCTATTATTTCCACATCCAAGGGCGTCATGACTGACAAGGCCGCTCGTGCGAACCATGTCGGCGGCGAAGTCCTCGCGTTCGTTTGGTAAGGAGGGTATTGAACTATGTCTAGAATCGGCAGAATGCCCATTACCGTTCCCGCAGGTGTTGACGTGACCATCGGCGAAAACAACGTCGTGACCGTCAAGGGCCCGAAGGGTACGCTGACGCAGGCCATGCGTCCTGAAATGATCATCAAGCATGAAGGCAATGTCATTACGGTTGGTCGTCCGTCCGAAGACAAGCTCCACAAGAGCCTGCACGGTCTGACCCGCACGCTGGTGTATGACATGGTCGTCGGCGTGACCGAGGGCTTCAAGAAGGAGCTCGAGATCAACGGCGTCGGCTACAGAGCTTCCAAGGAAGGCAACAAGCTCGTTATGAACCTTGGTTTCTCTCACCTTGTGAACATGGAGGAGATCGACGGCATCACCGTTGAGGTTCCGGCTCCCAACAAGGTCATCATCCACGGCATCGACAAGCAGAAGGTTGGCCAGTTTGCTGCCAACGTCAGAGCCAAGAGACCGCCTGAACCCTACAAGGGCAAGGGCATCAAGTACGCCGATGAAGTCCTCCGTCATAAAGAGGGCAAGGCCGGCGGTAAGAAATAATTAGGAGGTGCTGCATAATGGTTAAGACTTTTGATAAGAACGCACAGCGTATGAAGCGTCATACCAGAGTGCGCGGCAAGATCTCCGGCACTTCCGAAAGACCTCGCCTGAACGTTTATCGCAGCAATGCGAACATCTACGCACAGATCATTGACGACGTCAATGGCGTCACGCTGGCATCCGCTTCCACTCTGGATAAGGATTTCGAAGGCGCCACCGGCAACAAGGAAGCTGCCCGCAAGGTCGGCAAGCTCGTTGCAGAGCGCGCAAAGGCAAAGGGCATCGACACTGTCGTGTTCGATCGTGGCGGTTACATCTATCACGGTCGTGTGGCAGAGCTTGCTGAAGGCGCCCGCGAAGGCGGCCTGGAATTCTGATCGGAGGAGGAAAAAGTAATGGCTTACAATAGAGACAGAGCACCGAGAGAGGACAACGCTCCCGAGTTCATCGAGAAGGTCGTCTATCTCAACCGTGTTTCCAAGACCGTCAAGGGCGGCCGTGTCATGAAGTTCTCCGCTCTGGTCGTTGTCGGCGACGGCAAGGGCACCGTGGGTTACGGCCTGGGCAAGGCAGCGGAAGTTTCCGAAGCGATCCTCAAGGGCATTGCGGACGCCAAGAAGAACATGACAAAGATCACGCTCGACGGCACCACCATTCCCCATGAAGTCATCGGCGCATTCGGCGCCGGCAGAGTCATGCTCAAGCCGGCTCGCGAAGGTACCGGTATCATCGCCGGCGGCGCTGTCCGTGCCGTCATGGAAGCGGTCGGTATTTCCAACATTCGTGCAAAGTGCCTGCGCTCGAACAACCCGCAGAACGTTGTCAAGGCAACGATGCAGGGTCTCATGAGCCTGCGTGATGCAGCCGAGGTTGCTCGCATCAGAGGCAAGAGCGTCGAAGAAATCGTCGGTTAAGGAGGACTCTGAAATGGCGAATCTTAGAATTAAGCTGGTCAAGAGCCTCAATGGCCGTCTTGAAAAGCACATCGCAACTGCGCACTCCCTCGGCCTGCGCAAGATCGGTCAGGAAACTGTTCAGCCTGACAACACCCAGACTCGCGGCAAGATCGCCAAGATCGGCTATCTGCTTCAGGTCACGGAAGAACAATAAGGAGGACAAGTAGATGAATCTGCACGAACTTGCTCCGGTTATGGGTTCTACCCACGTAGACAAGCGCAAGGGCCGCGGCACCGCAACGGGCAACGGCAAGACTGCCGGTCGTGGACACAAGGGCCAGAAGGCTCGCTCCGGCGGCAAAACCCGCATCGGCTTTGAAGGCGGCCAGATGCCTCTGGCACGCCGCATCCCGAAGCGCGGCTTCAACAACATTTTCGCAAAGCCTCTGACGGCTGTCAACGTCGCCTGCCTCAACAGGTTTGAAAACGGCGCGGTCGTCGACGCGGAAGCTCTGATCGAAAAGGGAATCCTGCACTCCTGCCCCAATGGTCTGAAGGTTCTCGGCAACGGCAATGTTACTGTCAACGTCACCGTGAAGGCGGCAGCCTTCTCCGAGTCTGCTAAGGAAAAAATCGAAAAGGCGGGCGGAAAGGCTGAGGTGGTGTAAGTGTTTACTACACTCCGCAACGCATGGAAGATCCCCGAACTTCGGAAGAAGATCCTCTTTACGCTGTTTGTTCTGCTGATCTACAGACTTGGCAGCTGCGTTCCTGTGCCGTATATCAATGTTGATGTCCTCAACAACTACTACACCCAGCAGCTTTCCAACACTGTCCTTGGTCTGTACAACGCAATGTCCGGCTCGGCATTCTCCAACGCGACCGTGTTTGCGCTCGGCATCCAGCCGTACATCAACGCATCCATTATCATCGAACTGCTCTGCATCGCCATTCCCGCTCTTGAGCGTCTTGCCAAGGACGAAGGCGAAGAGGGCAAGAAGAAGATCCAGAAGATCACCCGTTATACGACGGTCGGCCTGAGCCTGCTGATGGGCATCGCCTACTACATCATGCTGAAGAACGCCAGCGCGCAGTACAGCATCCTGGAGCAGACGAGCTTTGTGAGCGGCATGGTCATCGTCATGACCTTCATGGCCGGCGCCGCCTTCCTGATGTGGGTTGGCGAGCAGATCGACCAGTTCGGCATCGGCAACGGCATCTCCATGATCCTGTTCGCCGGTATCGTCTCGCGTGTTCCGTCCATGGTTGGCAGCCTGTTCAGCCTCAAGTGGTATGTTGCCATTCTGATGGTTGTCGGCATGCTCGCGATCGTGATGTTCATCGTGTTCATCAGCAATTCCGAGCGCCGCATTCCCGTCCAGTACGCCAAGCGCGTCGTCGGCCGGAAGATGTACGGTGGTCAGTCGACCAACCTGCCGATCAAGGTCAACATGTCCGGCGTTCTGCCGATCATCTTCGCTCAGTCCATCGCAACGCTGCCCGCCACCATCATGGCGTTTGTGGGTGCGCCGGCGTCCGGTTTCTGGGCCTGGATGAACACCTATGTATTTGACACGAAGAGCGCGGTGTATATCATCGTGTACTTCTTCCTGATCATCGCATTCAGCTACTTCTATGCGACGATCCAGTTCAACCCCATCGAGATCGCCAACAACCTGAAGAAGAACGGCGGCTTCATCCCCGGCTTCCGTCCGGGCAAGCCCACGTCCGACTTCATCTTCAAGGTCATCAACAAGATCACCCTGTTCGGCGCTCTGTATCTCGCGGTCATCGCGCTTCTGCCCATCATCGTTGGCATCATCATCAAGGACACCACCCTCTCCATCGGCGGTACTTCCGTCATCATCGTAGTCGGTGTTGCGCTTGAGACGGTCAAGAGCCTTGAGGCGCAGATGCTGATGCGTCACTACAAGGGCTTCCTTGAGTGATCGGAGGAAACACTATGAAGCTGATCCTTTTGGGCGCCCCGGGCGCCGGTAAGGGAACACAGGCAGAGATCGTCAGCCGGAAGCTGAGCATTCCCACGATCTCGACCGGCAACATCCTCCGCGAAGCAATCAAAAACGGGACCGAGACCGGTCTGAAGGCCAAGGGCTTCATGGACGCTGGTAAGCTCGTTCCGGACGATGTCATCATCGGCATCGTCCGCGAGCGAGTCGCGCAGCCGGATTGTGCGAACGGCTACATCCTCGACGGTGTGCCGCGCACGATCCCGCAGGCGCAGGCGCTTGAAGAGGCAGGCATTCATTTCGACCGTGTCGTGTCCATCGAGATCGACGACGCTGTGATCGAAGCGCGCATGACCGGCCGCCGCGTGTGCGGCAGCTGCGGCGCAAGCTTCCACATCGTTGCGAACCCGCCCAAAAAAGAGGGCGTCTGCGATCTGTGCGGCGGCGAGCTTGTCACTCGCAAGGACGACGCGCCGGAGACGGTCAAAAACCGTCTGCGCGTGTTCCACGCAGAGACGGAAGCCCTGAAAGAGTTCTATGAGAAGCTCGGTATCCTGAGACTCGTCGAGGGTGATCAGCCGATCGAAAAAGCTTCTCAGGATATCTTGAAGGCTCTGGGTGCGGCGGAATGATCTCAATCAAGAATGAGCGCGAGCTCGAAGTGATGCGCAAGGCCTGTAGAATTACCGCGGCAGCGCGTGCCTTGGCAGGCGATATGGTAAGGCCCGGCGTCACCACTGGAGAGATCGACAGAGCAGTTCACGATTTTATCGTGTCGCAGGGAGCCATTCCGACCTTTCTCGGGTTCGGAGGCTTCCCCGCCAGCACCTGCATCTCCGTCAACGAAGTGGTCATCCACGGGATTCCCGGAAAACGGGTCCTGAAGGGGGGCGACATCGTGTCGGTCGATGTGGGCGCAACGTGGGGAGGATTCGTTGGTGACTGCGCCGCCACCTATGCCTGCGGGGAGATCTCTCCCGAGGCACAGAAGCTCATTTCGGTAACCAGACAGAGTTTTTTTGAGGGAATCCAATTCGCACGTCAGGGATGCCGGGTATCCGACATCGGTCATGCCGTCCAGACGTATGTTGAGAAGCATGGGTTTGGCGTGGTGCGCGCCTTCGTAGGTCACGGCGTCGGCGAGCAGATGCATGAAGAACCTGAGGTACCGAACTTTGGAAATCCGGGCAGAGGGCCGAGACTTGTCAAGGGTATGACGATCGCCGTGGAGCCGATGGTCACGCAGGGCGCTTACGATGTAAGAGTCCTGAAGGACCGCTGGACAACGGTGACCGCCGACGGCAAGCTCGCAGCTCACTACGAAAACACCATTCTGATTACCGACGGCGAGCCGGAAATTCTCACCGTCACAGAGGGTCTTTGAATATGGACATATCCAAAGCTGACATAGTAGCGTCAAAGGCTGGACGCGATCAGGGACAGTTCTTCTTCGTGCTGGACACGGATGGGGAATATGTCTACATCGCGGACGGCAAGGGCCGCCGGGTCGAACAGCCCAAGCGGAAAAAACGCAAGCATGTCGAGAAGATCTCTCAGACAGACACACGAGTCGCCGAGAAGATTCGCAACGGCGACAAGGTACTCAACAGCGAATTACGAAGGGAATTGGCCGCATATGGTCAAAAATTCAACAGTCAAAACCAAGGGGGTTAATTGATCTTGGCAAAAGACGACGTAATCGAACTTGAGGGCATCGTAACTGATGCACTGCCGAATGCCATGTTCTCTGTCGATATTGGCGGTGGACACACCATTTTGGCGCATATTTCCGGCAAGCTCCGGATGAACTTTATTAAGATCCTGCCCGGCGACAAGGTGACCGTGCAAATGTCGCCCTATGATCTTACCCGTGGCAGAATCACATGGAGAAGTAAATAGAGACTTGAGGTCTCAATGGAGGTTAACAGTATGAAAGTAAGACCGTCCGTAAAGCCCATGTGCGAAAAGTGCAAGATCATCAAGCGCAAGGGCCGCGTTATGGTAATTTGCGAAAACCCCAAGCATAAGCAGAGACAAGGTTAATAGGAGGTGCTCTGAATAGTATGGCACGTATTGCTGGTATTGACCTGCCCCGTGAGAAGCGAATCGAAATCGGTTTGACTTATATCTACGGCATTGGCAGAACAAGTGCAAACAAGATCCTCGAACTCGCCGAGATCGACCCTGACACCCGCGTCAAGGACCTGACCGACGAGCAGGAGGCAAAGCTTCGTGATGTGATCGACAAGAACTTCACCATTGAGGGCGACCTCCGCCGTGAAGTGGCTCTGAACATCAAGCGTCTGACCGAGATCGGCTGCTACCGCGGTGTCCGTCACCGTCGTGGCCTGCCCGTCCGCGGCCAGAGAACCAAGACCAATGCCCGTACCCGCAAGGGTCCGAAGAAGACCATTGCGAATAAGAAGAAGTAAGGAGGGATATGTAAATGGCAAAGGCTGTTAAGAAAGTAGTCAAGCGCCGTCGTGAGCGCAAGGTAATTGAAAAGGGCGCCGTGCATATCCGCTCGTCCTTCAACAATACGATGGTCACCGTTACCGATACCAACGGCAACGCACTGTCCTGGGCCTCCTCCGGCGGCCTCGGATTCCGCGGCAGCAGAAAGTCCACTCCGTACGCCGCGCAGATGGTCGCTGAGACCGCTGCAAAGGCTGCTGTGGAAAACTGCGGTCTCAAGAGCGTAGAAGTCTACGTCAAGGGCCCCGGTCAGGGCCGTGAATCCGCCATCCGTGCGCTCCAGTCCGCAGGTCTGGAAGTCACGATGATCAAGGACGTCACTCCCATTCCTCACAATGGCTGCCGTCCTCCCAAGCGCCGTCGCGTTTAATGATACAAGGAGGAGTAAACTAAAATGGCAAAGAATACACAGCCTGTTCTCAAGCGCTGCAGAACGCTTGGTGTGTCTCCGGCCGCGATGGGTTACAGCAAGAACTCCAACCGCAACCCCGGCGGCAAGAGAAGAACGAAGAAGTCCGAATATGGCATGCAGCTGACCGAAAAGCAGAAGGTCAAATTCGTCTACGGCATTCTGGAAAAGCAGTTCCATATGCTGTACGAAAAGGCCGAGCGCATGGGCGGCAACACTGGCGAAAACCTGCTGATGCTTGTCGAGCGCAGACTGGACAACACTGTCTATCGTCTGGGCTACGCCAAGACCCGCCGCGAGGCTCGTCAGCTTGTCAACCACGGCCACTTCACCGTCAACGGCAAGGCCGTCAACATCCCCTCCTATCAGGTGAGCGTTGGCGACGTGATCGCTGTTTGCGAGAAGAGCTGCTCCACCACCCGCTTCAAGACCATGAAGGAAGACGATGCGTTCATCGCCGCTCCGAAGTGGCTTGAAAGAGACAAGAACACCCTTTCCGGCAAGGTTATTGCACTTCCTGCCAAGGACGACATTGACTTTGAGATCGCAGAAAATCTGATCGTCGAGTTGTACTCCAAGTAACGTCTGACCCTCGTTTATTGGTAAGCTGAATTCGGCAGCGAAACACCGTTTCGTAGTATAAGGAGGGTATTTATATTCATGGTAGAAATTGAAAAGCCGCGCATTGAGTGTATCGATTCTCCCGAGGACGGCTCCTACGGTAAGTATATCGTGGAGCCCCTCGAAAGAGGCTATGGTACGACCCTCGGCAACAGCCTCAGACGGGTGCTTCTTTCCTCGCTGCCCGGAACGGCTGCGACCTCCATCAAGATCGCAGGCGTCCAGCACGAGTTCTCTACGATCCCCGGCGTCAAGGAAGACGTCACCGAGATCGTTCTGAATGTCAAGAAGATCATCGCCAAGCTCCACTGCCAGGGCACCAAGACCGTTTTCATCGACGCCACCGGCGAACGTGAAGTGACTGCCGGCGACATCAAGACGGACGCTGAAGTTGAGATCCTCAACCCCGAGCTGCATATCTGCTCCCTCGGCCCCGACGCGACCTTCAATATGGAGATCACGCTGAGCCACGGCCGCGGGTACGTGTCGTCCGACAAGAACAAGTCGCCGAACATGCCGATCGGAACGATCGCCGTGGACTCGATCTACACGCCTGTCTACAAGGTGAACTACACCGTGGAAAACACCCGTGTGGGCAACATGACCGACTATGACAAACTGACGTTGGAGGTCTGGACTGACAGCACCATCTCCGCAAGAGACGCCGTCAGCCTCGGCGCTAAGATCCTTTCCGACCACCTGAGCCTGTTCACGGATCTCTCTGAGACCGTTGCCAGCAAGCCCACGATGGCGGAAAAACCGGAAACCCATCGCGACAAGGTGCTCGAGATGACCATCGAGGAACTTGACCTGTCCGTCCGCAGCTTCAACTGCCTCAAGCGTGCCAACATCAACAACGTCGAGGATCTGATCTCCAGAACCGGCGAAGACATGATGAAGGTCCGCAATATGGGCAGAAAGTCGCTTGAGGAAGTTCAGAACAAGCTCGCCATGATGGGCCTGAGCCTCGCCAGCGACGATTCCGGCACTTCAAACAACAACAACAATTGATGCAATAACCTTTCAAAGAAGGAGGTAAAACCCCATGTTTGGTACGAGAAAGCTCGGCAGAACCAGCGCACAGCGCAAGGCGATGCTCCGGGCGATGACCACTTACCTGTTCGAGAACGGCAAGATCGAAACGACGTTCTACAGAGCAAAGGAAGTTCAGCCTGTCGCGGAAAAGATGGTGACGCTTGCCAAGAAGAACACCCTCGCTTCCTACCGCAAGGCTCTGAGCTATATCACCAAGGAAGACGTTGCCAACAAGCTCTTCAAGGAGATCGCTCCGAAGTATGCTGACCGCAACGGCGGCTACACCCGCGTGACCCGCCTCGGCCCGCGCCGTGGTGACGCAGCGGAAATGGCTGTTATCGAATTGGTCTAAGCTGTTTTTCTGATAAAAAACCCTCTTTGGCAGATACTATGCCAAAGGGGGATTTTTTTATGAACATGAGCAGCAGAGAGTATCAGGACTATGTCGCGTCCCTCGCACCGAGATCGCCCGTCTGGAAAGACCTTCTGAACGCTTTTTGGACGGGTGGGCTCATTTGTGCGCTCGGGCAGCTCATCCAGAACGGCTGGCAGGCGGCAGGGCTTGCGCAGAGCGAAGCGGGTACGGCAACAGCGGTCTCGCTTATTTTTCTCAGTGCCGTTCTGACGGCGCTGAGCCTTTACGGGAAGATCGCAAAGCTCGCCGGTGCGGGAACGCTCGTGCCCATCACAGGGTTTGCAAATTCTGTCGTGTCGCCGGCCATGGAGTTTCGCGCGGAAGTTCGCTGTATAATTGGGATAGTCAGAGAAAACCGCAATCGGTGAGTATCAGGACTGAATCCGACAAAATATGCTGGGAAGGAGGTACTTGAAGCGGCTATTATCCCGCATGATTTCAGCCTGCCACAGAGCCAGATGGATGTAGCTGATCCGTCTGGCTCATTTTATTTTCCGATACTTTTATAACACGGGAGGAAGTACCATGCAACAGGGCGTATTATACTTTGAGAGGCAAACAGAACGTATGGATATCCGTTTTGAGAACAAGGAAATCTATGGCGGCCTGCACTGCGGAACTGCAATGGAGGTCTTGATAAATGACGAATGGATACCCACTCGCATTGAGTACGGAAACGACTGGTATCTCGTAGGGGTGCAGAAGGAATCGTTACCCGGACTTCAAGTAAGAATATAGTAACCACATACTGCAAGGGCAGTCTCTTGATTAAAGGGGCTGCCTTGTTTTTATATCCAGTCGCAGAAAGGAGGAACCCGTCATGCCGAAATGCCTGTTCAGATACCAATGGGTTAAGCTGCCCAGGACTCATTTGCCGGTCGGTAAGGGAATCATGGGTTATTGGGCAAAGCTGGCCTCGCGGGCGGCATTTCGCAAGGGTCGGGCAAAATACTGCGGATACACAAACGATGTAATGCCAGGGATGTGGTCCGGTGGCGTGGTCGGCTTAAAGAGCATTCTGGGCGTCAAAAGCCGCACGGAGGCTCTGGAAATCATGGATACGCTCAGCCGGTTCGGGTATATCCGTTACACGCTTGACGAGAAAACAAAGAAGCTGGAATATTTCGTCACCGATTGGGTTGTAAAATGCTCCGGCGCCGAATGCATGAGTGGAGCAGTCTACGCAACAGACGGCTATGGCTTTCTCTGCCTTCCCCGCAACATCACGCAGCGCCTTGCGGATCAGCATTATATATTCGGCGAATCAGATGCATGGCTGGACCTCTGGTGCCACACGGTTTGGCAGGAGACCGGCAATGCGTTTTCTTATCTGGCGCCTGCCGTTCAATTCGGGAGACTTGGCGCCGCTTTGACATTGGAAGCCTTGGGACGGCGCTGGGGCTGGGAAAAGACAAAGGTGTGGAGATTTTTTCAGAAGAATGGGGATGCCTTCGCTCTGCACCGTCTGCCGGGCTCCTACGGCTGCCTCATTTTCAATAGACTGTATCCGCTGGATACAGAGGCTTCCCTGCCCACCTGCGCAGAAATTGAACGCATTATTGAGAAAATGCGTATTTGCGCCGGAAATGCGCATATTGGAGGCTCGGACAATGCACGCCTGAACAAGATGATCCTTTGGTATAGCCGCAGGATCATTATCATGAGAACCACTGATTATGCCGAACAGGCATCAGAAAATCGCGTTGCACTTTCGTCCCCTATAATACGCGCGTATACTTCTCTGTGTTGGAATTGTCAGAACTGTATCTATGACTGCAGAGGTGTAAGTAGTAGACTACGCCGCATAGATGCGAACCACATCCGCGGGCCATGTGCTTACGCGGATTTTTTCTTACACTCACGAAACCGGAAAGGAGAATCGACATGAGCAAAATCGAAAGCAGTGCCGGAAAGGCGCTTTATGAACAGCAGGAAACCAAGCTGTCGCAGCAATCTGCCGCATTTATTGAGCTTCTAACAAAGCGCGGCATTCTGGGAGATTCGTCTATCGATGATGACAGAGTCCGCCAAGCCAAAAAGGAGAAAAAGAAAAGCATGTATCATAACACGCTTCTCCTGCTGCAGCACTACCGAACCATTCTCTGGACGCTGGAATGCTTCCCGTCCAGCGTAGCAGAGGAGCTGGATCGCCCGCTGAAGGATCTGGATACGCTGCTGGATCGGATCGACCTGGAACTTGGGATGAACAATCGAAAGCTGGAAGGCCGGATGGAGAGTGTACGCCGCTCCCGTCTGCTGGTTGACCGGCTCAACGATGCGGTCAGCATATTGAAATCCAAACCGGTCAACGGGAACAAGATGTACGACATCATCTACATGACCTTTCTCGGACCGGACAAGCTGATGCACGAGGAGCTTCTGTATCGTTTGGACATCTCTGCCCGGCACTATTACCGGCTCCGCACGCAGGCAATCAATATCATCGCCCTGCGTCTATGGTCTGCCCCTGCCGGCGAGGTGGATTCCTGGCTGGAGGTTCTTTCTATTTTGGAAAACTGGTAAGTGCGCCTGATCTGGCATAGTGGATGGCACAGAAAAAGGCGGAGAAAATGGCACGGTTCGCGCCGATGACATGTAAATGCAAACATGCTATACTGTTAGCGTCCGATAGTAGGAGCACACCATAAAGGCGCCGTTTCTGCGAGGCAGTTCAGCCTCCGAGAGCGGTGCCTTTTTATGTGCCGAATTGAAAAACAGGAGGTAAAAGCATGTCAAAGCAACTTGTATCAGGTAAGCATCGGCTCAGAAATACCTACTGGTCGTTAGTGGGCGCCGCGTCGGCAACGATCCTCTCCGTCCAGCCCGTAATGGCTGAAACGATCTGGGATCGCTTTTCCACGATCATGCGGGATATCTACGGACAACTGGTCGGGATCAGTACCATTGTCGCCGTGACCGTGGCAGCCATTGCGTTGTTGGTGCGGATGGTCAGCCGGAACCAGCGCGCGGTGGACGAGGCTACCAGCTGGCTCAAACGAGTCGTTGTGACCTGGATTATTCTTAACACACTCGGCTTTATCGTAGCATACCTGCAGCCGTTGATCGCCGGCGGGCAGTACACTGGGTAATGTACAACAGTTCGGGATCAGACAGGAGGTGAACGACTATCTTAGACTGGATTTTTGAAGGGATCGTGACCTGGATCTCCAGTATTGCCTCACAGATCATGGACGCGGTTTCCGGCCTCTTTCTCAATGCGTTGGGAACAGACATGGTGACCATGGAGGAGTATTTCCCCTTCATCACCAAGGCTTTTGACGTCATGCAGTACACAGCCTGGGCAGTCCTTTTTCTCATTGTGGTCTGGCAGCTGTTCCGCGCGTTCGGAGGACCCATTACCGAAGCCGAAAACCCATGGCAATTAGTTGTGCGTGGCGCGATTTTCGCGCTGCTGATCGGATACGCAAAACCAATTTTCATGCTGGCGCTCGACATTGCCAGAGCGCCGTATACGGCACTGATGGATGTAAGCATGACGGCGGAGGAATTCACCTTTGCCGGTGTGGAGCAGGTGCTGAGCAACGGACTGCTGACAATCGTTTCAACCGTGACGGTTGTCGGGCCCATACTGGTTCTGATCCTGCTGATCGCGCTCGGATGGAATTACTTCAAGCTGCTGCTGGAGGCAGTCGAACGGTATATCGTGGTCGGTGTGCTGTGCTATACCTCCCCGCTGGCATTCTGCATGGGCGGCTCCAAGGCGACTAATCAGGTTTTTAAAAGCTGGTGCAGGATGGTAGGCTCGCAGCTTCTCCTGCTGGTCATGAACGTGTGGTTTATCCGGGGATTTAACTCCTCGGTAGGCCAGTATATCGGAAACGGCGGCGCGCTGAGTACAGGGCAGGGATCTATCTTTCTATGGCTGTTCTGCGCCCTGGCATTCCTAAAGACCGCGCAGAAATTCGACAGCTATATGGCCGCTATGGGACTTAATGTAGCGCAGACCGGTTCCAGCATGGGCATGGAGCTGCTGATGGCCGCAAGGGTGATCAGCGGCGTGGGACACAGCGCGAAGAGCGCAGGCAGCGTGTTCGGCAGGGGCGGTTCGACTGCAACCGGAACCGGGGCCGCGGCCAGCGGCTTTGCATCCGGCTTTGCCAGCAGATTCAAGGGTAACAGCTATGTCCGTGATGCCGTCGTTGATGGAGGTACCCGCATGGGCATGGGCGGCGGCGTCGGCTTTGTCGGGCGCGTTTTTGGCGGTGTAGCTGCCAGAAACGGTGCGATGCTTACGGGAGAATCCATCTCCTCCGTAGCAGCGCGTCCCGCAGAAGCAGCCGGCACTATTGCCGGCGATATCGCCGACCGCAGCCTTGGCAACTACATGCCTCAGCTTGCGGGCCATACACTCAAGGGAACCCAGATCAGCGGCGGACATATCAGTACGACGGCGACCGGCACAGACGGCAAGGTCAGCAGTGTGGAGATGTTCAATACGGCGCAGTTTGAAAAACCCGCCGCTCCGCACTCCGTTGTAACTGCCTCTGACGGCAGCACCTGGTATCAGATGGCCAGCGGAGAGGGTCGAAACGCCTTCTACGATGCGCCCGGGTTTACCGGCAGCCCCGCCGAATCCGAACAGGTTGCGGCAGCCTTCCCCGGCGCTGCTGAAGGTACAGTCCTTCGCAACACGGGCGACGGCATCATGGAAGCCGGCAGCGAGAGCGGAAACAGTTTGTGGTACAACAGCGCGTATTACAATGAGCCTGACGCACCGCACACTGTCATGCAGGCGGCAAACGGCGTAGACTGGTACGCTATGCAGCAGCACGCGGAAGCGCCTGCCTTCGAACAGGGAGAGGCCGCAGACGCATATAATCAGGCGGCCTTCCGCAACTTCATGCCCGGCTTTGAGCAGCAGGTGGCACATGTGGACGGCACGCATCGGGAGGACGGGCACTTCGAGGTCCGCCATACCGATGGCTCCGGGACGGCCTTTTACGACACCGCCAGATTCGCCGCACCGCGCGGGGATTATCAGGTGTATGAGGACGTCAGAGGGCAGCAGTGGATCGCCATCCATGGAGACCCCGCCGTGGAACGCAAGCCGGTGTTCGAGGACGGAAAGCCCGTCTACGACGGTGAAAACGTCCGCACGGTGTCCGTGGAGTCGGTTCGATACAAGAACACGCCCAGCCGCTTTAAGGAGCCGGAAAAGCGTCCGGACAGCGGCATAAAGGCGCCGAAGCGCAGGAAATAAATGCAGCGGGCAACAGCCGGAGCGGATGACATCCCTCCGGCTGTTTTGCCTGCCTGCGAATAAAGAAACCAGCCGCCACGCGCGGCTTCGGATACTCACCGGGGAGGTGTAAAAGAAAATGGCTGAGCCGGATAAACGGCAGATAGGCGACGGCAGCGATAATTACGGCGAAGCTGCCAAGCAGATGGCCAAAGCCGCAAAGGAAGCAGGAAAAGAGACGGCGAAGCAAGCCGCCGTGAAAGGCGCTGAAGCCGGCGCCAATGCAGCAGCCGCAACGGTGCAGGCAGGCGTGGAGGGCGGCAAGGCGGTTGCCGAGATAGCCGCAGGAACCGCTGCGGGCGGACCGTGGGGTGCGATTTTATCGGCGGCATGGGCCATGCGTCATACACTGTTTAAGATACTTGTCTGCATCTGCCTGTTTTTCCTTGTCATTATCGTCTTGATCGTTTCACTGCCCAGCGTTGTCACAAACAGCGTGTTTGGGCTGGATGGGTCGATGGTGGACATGGAAAACCCCACAACGCTGCTGGAATCCTATAACGACCTTGCCGCAGATATTTCCGCAGTTGTGGAGGAAGGGTATGACGCAGCCCTCGCAAAAGTCGAGCAGATTATTGAGGACGGCGGATACGACTACGATCTGTCTATGGATGCACTTATCAATTACGCACAGGGTTCCGCCGGGTACGATGTAAGCTATATCCTCGCGGCCTACTCCGCATCGCTTCAACAACGCAATACCGGCAAGGAGGATATGCTGGCAAAGCTTCGCAGCGTTGCCGACAGTATGTTTCCGGTATCTTTCGTAGAGAAGGAATCGGAGCAAATCGTCCCCTTTACCTACGCTACATACAGACCAGTTACCGTGACGGTCGTCACATCGAAGACGCAGACGGGAACCATCAATGGCGTTCCGCAGTACCGTTATACCACAGCCCGTCGCACCTACTATGAGCCGGACGAAACGATAACAACATCGGAGCCGGTCAATGTGGCAGCCTGTACGCCTGTGGCAGTTTCCGTTCCCATATACAGCGGAGGCAGAATCACCGGCACACGAAGCGAAATCTATTATGAGCAGGGCGGCACGGAGACGCTCACTCCGGAAACGGAGGTCGTAAAGTATGTGGAATGCACCATACAGCCATTTGATAACAGCGTCATCATCCGAGCCTTCGGGATCGATCCCTCCGCCACCTATGACCAATTCAAAATAACCTATGGCGAGGCCATTCAGAAGATGGCCAACGCCTTGAAAATGACGCTGTATGGGACATTAGGCAACGGGCAGATGGTTCCCTTGACCGATGCGGAGTTGATCGCCTTTGTCAACGCGCAAAACTGCAGCCCCATGCGGAAGCACATCATTACAACGGCATTGTCGTTGGTGGGCAAGGTCCCATATTTCTGGGGCGGCAAGTCGGCGCCCGGTTGGAACGATGCTTGGAACACGCCGCGGCTGGTGACGTCAGCCGGTTCTCCGACGACCGGCACGATTCGGCCCTTTGGTCTTGATTGCAGCGGATTCACCACATGGGTATTCAATACGGCAGTAGGCGTTGAGATCGGCGCCGGCTGCAACGGACAGTACCCGAATACCTACGGCGTCTCCGCAGCGGAGCTGCTGCCGGGTGATTTAGGATTCCTTGCGGATGATGACGGCTGGGGCCATGTGCTTATTTTTGCCGGATATGATGCGGAAGGGACTCGTATGTGGGTGCATTCCTCCGGCGGCATCGGCGTTATCCTGAATACGCCAAGCTATGAAGGAAGGCTTTCCTATCGCCGCCTCAGCATCGTGGATTACGATGCGCCGGTGGTAAACGCGCCAACCGGCGAGGCGCTTTATACGCTGGAGGTAGAGGTGACGCATTACTGCGCCTGCGCAAAGTGCTGCGGCAGCAATGCGCAGGGGCTTACCGCCAGCGGCAAACAGGCAGCGGTCGGTATGGTCGCTATGTCCAGCCATTATCCCTTCGGCACGCAAATCATGATAAACGGTACCATGTACACCGTGGAAGATCGGGGCGGCTCGGGCATAGAGAACAATATCCATCGCGTGGATATCTATGTGCCGGACCATCAGAAGGCGCTGCGGATGGGGAGATATACCACAACCGCAACAATTTACAGATTAGGCAGGTGAAAAACTTGGATGACAGAGAGTACAACAATGTGTATGCCATTCCGGCAAATTATACAGACAGCGGCAAACTGCTGGGAGGGATGATCGATACCCGGAACGCAATCGAAACGGTGATTCTGGTGCTGGCTTTGGGCTATCCGGAGCTGATTCTGATCCCCATGCCCGGCACCATCCGCATCGTGGTCATGACGGTCACGCTGCTGCCGCTGGCGGTGGTGTCTGCAATGGGCGTGGATGGCGGGTCGCTGTTTCAGTACATCGGCCATATCATCCATTTCTGGACACACCGCAGGAAATTACACTTCAGGAGGATCGGATATCGCTATGGCCAAAGCAAAAGGAAAAAGAAACCGCAGAAAAGAAAAGCTTGAGTTTGTACAGGATTATTTGCCCATCCGCGACCTGAAAAACGGGATCATTGAAACGATGGACAACCGCTACATAAAAATCCTTGAGATCGAGCCGATCAACTTCACGCTGCGCTCCGATGAGGAGCAGTTCAACATCATCTCCAGCTTTGCCAGCTGGCTGAAGATATCCCCCATGCGGCTGCAGTTCAAGTCCATTACGCGCCGCGCGGACTCGGATAAGCACATATCCATGATCTGCGAGGAATTGGAACACGAGGAGAATCCGCAATGTAAGGAACTTGGCGAAGATTATATCGGACTCATCAAGGATGTGGGAAATCGGGAAGCGCTGACGAGGCGATTCTTTCTGATTTTCCAGTACGAGGCGGTAGGCCGCAACGAAAGCGACGACTATGCAAAGATCTACGGTATGCTCCAGACCGCCGAGCAGACAGCGCGGGCGTATTTCATGCAATGCGGCAACAGCATCGTCCAGTCCAAAGATCCGGATGAAGCGACTGCCGAAATCCTATACATGTTTTACAACCGGCGCTCCTGCACGGACGAGCCGTTTTCCTCCCGTGTAGATCGCATCGTGGTGGACACCATGGCGGCAAAGAAGAAAATCATCGGCATGGACCCGGTGCCGCCTATCCGTATGGCCAACTTTCTGGCGCCCCGCGGCATCGATCTGAGCCATTATAACTATGTCGTTATGGACGGGCTGTACTATTCCTTCCTCTACATCAAGGCAGGCGGGTATCCAAGCCGCGTCCGGGCCGGCTGGATGTCCTCGCTCATCAACGCCGGAGAAGGAGTGGATATCGACGTCCATCTCCGCCGTGAGAACCGCAGCCGCACCATAGATAAGGTCGCCCAGCGGATCAGGCTCAACCGCACCAAGCTCAAGAGCATGCAGGATACCAGCACCGATTATGAGGAGCTGACCAATTCCATACAGGCGGGCTATTTTATCAAGAATGGAATCGCCAACTACAACGAGGACCTCTTTTACATGAGCGTTTTCATCACCGTATCGGCCAAAACCTACGAGGAATTGCTTTGGCGCAAGCAGCAGATGGTGGATATGCTCAAATCTATGGATATGTACACCAGCGAGTGCAGCTTTCAGCAGGCGGCCGCACTGCAGTCGGTGATGCCGTTCCTGAAAATCTCGCCCAAGCTTGAGAAAAAGGCGCAGCGCAATGTGCTGACCAGCGGCGCCGCATCCAGCTATATCTTCACCAGCTTTGAGCTGTCGGACGACAATGGCGTGCTGCTGGGCATCAACAGATACAACAACTCCCTGTGCATCGTGGATCTGTTCAACACAAAGATCAATAAAAATGCCAACCTGAACCTGCTGGGCACATCGGGCGCAGGCAAGACCTTCACCATGCAGCTGCTGGCGCTTCGGATGCGGATGCGCGGCATTCAGTGCTACATTCTGGCGCCCATCAAGGGACACGAATTCCGCAGAGCCTGCAATAAGATCGGCGGCGAGTTTATCAAGATCGCACCGGGTTCCCCCCACTGCATCAACGTAATGGAGATACGGCATACCATGTCGCCGGAGATGGAGCTGATTGACGAGATCGATTATGTGGAGATGGGCTCCATGCTGGCTCGAAAAATTCAGCAGCTCATGACCTTCTTCGGCCTGCTGATCCCCGATATGAGCAACGAGGAGGAACAGATGCTGGATGAAGCGTTGATCCGAACCTATGCGGACTTCGGCATCACCCATGATAACGACTCCATCTATACGGATATGGCCTCCGCTCCGCCCAAAATGAAGCAGATGCCTATCCTGGGCGACCTGCATAAGCACCTGCAGGAGAATCCCATGACCCAGCGGCTGGCGGCCATCATCAGCCGTTTTGTCACCGGCAGCGCCCAAAGCTTCAACAGACAGACCAATGTAGACCTCTCTAATAAGTACATCGTCCTTGACCTGTCGGAGCTGAAGGGCAAGCTGCTTCCGGTGGGTATGTTCATCGCACTGGATTATGTGTGGGATCAGATAAAGTCTGACCGCACCAAACGCAAAGCCATCTTTATCGACGAGATCTGGCAGCTGATCGGCGCCAGCTCCAACCGCATGGCCGCAGAGTTTTGTCTTGAGATATTCAAGGTTATCCGCGGCTTCGGCGGAGCGGCCATTTCCGCAACGCAGGACCTGTCGGATTTCTTCGGTCTGGAGGACGGCAAGTACGGCAGGGCGATCATCAACAACTCCAAGAACAAGATCATTCTGAACCTGGAGCCGGACGAGGCCCGGTATGTACAGGAAACGCTGAAGCTCACCCGCACGGAGATCCGCGCCATCACCCGCTTCGAGCGCGGCGAGGCGCTCATCAGCTCCAACAACAACAAAGTGCCTGTGGTGGTGAAGGCCTCCAAGCTGGAAAAGGAAATGATCACCACGGATCGCGCCGAGCTGGAGGCAATCCTCAAAGAACGGCAGAGGGAGAAAACGCATTCAGCGTAGAATACGCATTTTGCAAAGAATACGCACACGCAGAAGGAGGTGAACAATATGCTGCTTGATGATGAGCGCCATGTGATCAAATGGTTGTCGCAGTACGGCGCACTGACCAAAACACAGGTGATCCGACTGCTGCGGGACAAAACCCCGGAGACGGCGGAGAAGATTCTTCGCAATCTGAAAAGGGAGCATCAAATCTCGGATGTGGCCGGTGGCTACTATCTGGCTTTGGATGGACTATGCAAGCCGGATCAGCGGACGATCCTTGCCGTATGGGTGCTGCTGCGGTTTATCGACTATGTGGATCCCATGGCGCATTATCCTGCGGTCTACCCGTCCCAAATCTTTTTTCTGAAGGAAAACACCGGCTATGAGATCGTCGTGCTGTATGACGGTGAGCAGCACCTTAGCAAGCTGCTGCAGCCGCAGGATGACGAGATGAAATATATCTTTGTCCTGCCCAATATCGCCATGGCATCCCAGATGATGCTCCCCAAAGCGCCCTGCCTGTTTGCAACCGTCAACTTTGCCGGGCAGGAAGAACCGGACATTACATTTTACACAGAGGAGGCTGCAACCGATGGACTCGATAAGCTCGTTCATTCATCTGCTGGATAAAATAGAGACGCAGGATCGACGGCTCGGCATGACCATAAAAAATCTCCGCTGTCTGACCGGAGGGAAAAGCATGGAGCTGGCGTATGCCATGGCGCTGAAGCTGGCTGAGGAAAGCGAAAAATTGACGCTGCTGACCAGAGCGCTTCCCGCCTACACGGGAAATCCGCGGGCACTGCAGGATGTGGATGCGGTTGCAGCAGAGTCGGTTCCAATAGAAGCGGGCTTTACCATCGAAGGGTGGTTCTGCATCCGGCTGCCTCTGCTGCTCCCCAAAAAGGAGAGGGGCTCCGCCTCCTATATTCGGGGCATCCTGTACCCGGCGCTCAGGAACTTCTTTCAGGGCAAAGCACCGGTTCGATACCCCGAAAGCATCATGATATTCCGCCATGTATATGAAAAAGGCAGGCCGGAGCGTCGGTACCGGGATCATGACAATATTGAGATCAATATGGTCTCCGATACCGTCGCCATGTATGTGCTTACGGATGACGCGCCGCCGTGCTGCGATCATTTCTACTGCAGCGCGGCCTCCACGCAGGAGCGTACGGAGGTGTATGTGGTCCCGGCACGGGATTTTCCCCAGTGGCTGGTGCTGGAGCCCCTGATCCCGGACGAGGGGGTGATGCTCCATGAAAATGTGCCGGAGCGGCGTCAAAAACATGTGTAAAAACAGGGCAAAAACCCGCCTCCCCAATGACATATCTTTTAACATCCGGAAAACACCGATGAAACCGATATTTTTCAGGCATTTTGCGCAGACGGTTTCCGACAAAGAGAGCAGTCATGTTGTCGGAAAGCTCCTGCATTCCGGGGTTTGAAACAATGATTACCGTTCGGCCGGGAAGTCATGTGCATCGGCTTATCACAGTGCTTGGGCTCGCCGGCGAATACCCTGTCCGTTCGCTCGGCGTGCTGGGAAACGAGCGTACTCTCAGAGCGCTGGTGGGTAAACTTTCCACAACACAGGAGCTTCGTAACCCGGATACCGATGAGCGGATGAGGGTAAAGCTGCTGCAGATGACCGGTATCGGGAATGCCAAAGCGATTCGTTTCTGTAAGGGCGCTCTCCCCATACTGGAATGGATACATCCGGACGCATACGGCTATTATATGGCCGCGTTTTACAATCATAGATTCCCCGGCGGTATGGCGCATCGGGACCGCAACCTTCGGGTTGCCGAGACGATTGGGATGCACCTGACCGCCGGTGTCGAGACAAAGGCCTATCTGCTCCCCGCCTTGCAAAACCGTGCCATCCTTCGGATAACACCGGACGCGCCTGCCTTCTATCTGGCGCGGGACTTCAAGAAGATCACCCCTGCGGAACAGAACAAAACCATGTTCACACGCATCGTCGGCGCAATCTTCTATCCCGGCGGCTGTTACGCCGTTTACAACACGCGGAACGCCGCGATGAAATGGAACGGCATGGGAGAGTTCAAAGCACTCCACAGCCTGACAGAGCTTGCCCGCATGAATGCCGGGGTTCAGAGCATCGACTCCGCAATCCTGCTGGGCGAGTCCTATGATACGGCGCTGACCACACTGCTGGAGTCAGATAAAAACCGGCGACTGGAACTTCGGTTTGACGGAATCTATCGGCACATCTATTTTGTGCCCATGAATGCCGGCGGCATCCGGCAGTTCAGATTGCTCACCGTCCCAGACTGGAAAGAAAAGCTGCTTGAGCTGCTGTTCGACCCAGACGTCCGGTCATATAACCGGGGATTCATGGAATACGACGCCAGTATCGGCGGCACCTGTGTCTTCTCACATCTTGACGGCGACATCGCACGCCTGATCCGTTTTCGTGAGGCAATGCAGACCGGCGCAGGGAGCTTCGAGGTACTCTGCTTCGATGATCAAGCGCCCTTTCTAAGAGAGTACCTTGGCCCGTATATCACACTCAAAACCATCGACGCTGCCACAGTGGAAGCAGAACTGGGACTATAAAGGAGGAATGCATTCTGGATAAAAAACGAGCAGCAGCCATCATCGCCGTCTCCATACCGGGACTTATCACCCTGCTTTACCTGGGCGGAGTGCTTGGCCAATTGCTGATAAACTACGAGCTTTGGATGAATTCCGGCGGTCTTACAGGGCAAACGACCATCGGCGCCGTAGACTGGAATCCGATCGTGTGTCTGGGCAGCGCCTTCAGCATCCCGGGGCTAAAAAGCATCGGTATACTGCTGCTGACCGGGGTCGGTATCACGGCCTATGTGCGTTTCCACGATAAATTCAGCTCCAAGGACTACGATGAGCGCGGATTTACCCGCAGCAAGTACGGAACCTACGGCACCGCTTCATGGATGAAGGACAAGGAACTGAAAGAGATTCTGGAGATCAAGCCTCCGTCGCAGGCCGATGGCATCATCCTGGGCGAAAAAAACGGCAGCGTCGTCTGCTTACCTAAAGACACCAGACTGAACCGCCACATCGCCGTATTCGGTGCATCAGGTACCCGGAAATCCCGTGGCGTGATCCGTCCGGCACTGTTCACCATACTCAAGCGCGGAGAGTCGGCAGTCATTACGGATCCGAAGGCGGAGCTCTATAACGATACCGCCGAGTTGTTCCGCAAGAACGGGTATGAGGTAAAAGTATTCAATCTGGTAGACCCCCGGCACGGCGACTCATGGAACTGCATGTCAGACCTGAACGGCGATACTCTGCTGGCGCAGGTGTTGACCAATGTCATCATCTCCAACACCAGCGAGGGCAAGGGCGACCATTTCTGGGACAACGGCGAGGCCAATTTGCTCAAAGCGCTGGTGCTCTATATCGATCTGGACAGGAGCCGCAGCCCGGAGACGAAGAACCTGGCGGCCGCCTACCAGCTCCTGACCCAAAACAGCGAACGGCAGCTGACGGCACTTTTTGAAAAGCTGCCGCTGGATCACCCCGCCCGTGCGCCGTTCAATCTTTTCTCGCAGGCCAGCGACACGGTGCGTTCCGGCATCGTCCTTGGACTCGGCACCCGGTTACAGGTCTTACAGAACGAGGCTGTGCGGGACATCATCAGCCGCAGCGATATCGATCTCACGGCGCCGGGCAAGCGCAAATGCGCCTACTTCGTCATACTCAGCGACCAGGACGCAACGATGGCGTTTCTGTCCTCGCTGTTCTTTTCGTTTCTATTCATCAAGTTGGTGCGCTATGCCGACAGCACGCCGGAGCTGCGCTGCAAAGTCCCGGTCAACCTCATCTTCGATGAGTTCAACAATGTGGGCAAGCTCGGCGGCGCAGCGGACGGTTCGGATTTCGCCCGTACGCTCAGCGTTATCCGCAGCCGTGCGATCTATGTGATGCTGGCCGTGCAGAGCCTCGGTCAGCTCCAGAACCGGTATCCCAACAATCTCTGGGCGGAGATCGTCGGTAACCTGGACGTGCAGCTCATGCTGGGCTGTACCGATGAGGTCAGCGCCGAGTACTTCTCCGCGCGGAGCGGTGATATGTCGGTGGAGATCAACTCCACCATGACCGTGCGCAAGACCATTGCCGTAGCGCAGGTCATCCCCCAATACCGTCAGACGGAGGGCCAGGGACGCAGACGGCTGCTGACTCCGGACGAGGTGCTGCGCATTCCCAACGAGGAACTGCTGGTGGTCATCCGAGGACACAATGTCCTGAAACTGAAAAAGTTTGATTATGCTGACCACCCGCTGGCCAAGGAATTGACTCCCGTCAGCATTCTTGACTACACACCCCCGCACGCGGCAGCGCCTTTTCTCCAGACCGAGACGACTTTGTCACGCGCAGTGTCTGAGGAGCGGCCGCACACATCGTCCATACCCTCAAAACGCAGAACGCTGTACAGCTCCGCAAAACCGCCGAGCGAGTTTTGAATTCAATGATTTAACTAAAAAGTTGACATTTAACTTTAGTGATGTTATAATGCCGAAAGAAAGTTAAATTGGTGGTGAGCAGATGGACTATATCACAAAAACACTGGGCGTCCCGGTAATACGGACAGAGTGGAAGCAGCAGGCAGCCTTGCCGCTTTTTTTGAACGATAGATATACATTTGAACAAGCGGACGTTGGCGGAGTAGCGTGCCTTATTGTTCATCCTGTGGGGGAAGTCGATACGATCAATACCCTTAAAAAGTATGTGGCAAGGCTGCATGCAGCAAGCGGGCGACAGGTCGTTTTTGAGTTAACGGCCATATCCCGGCAGCGCCGCAACTCCTTCATTGATGCGAAGCTGGCGTTCGTCGTGCCGGAAAAGCAGGTGTATCTTCCCTTTCTCGGGGCTCTGCTTACAGAGCGCTGCGATAGCGAGGGACTCATGACGGGCACAGAGAAGCTGCAGCCGTCTGCGCAGATGCTGCTGTTTGCCTATATCCTGAATGGGAACGAGCCTATGCCCATGACGCCCTTTGCGGAGCGGTTTGCCTTTTCCGCAATGACGATCACGAGAGCGGCAAATCAATTGGTAGCGCTTGGACTCCTTAACAAGTCCTGCTCCGTCGGAGCGCAGAAAATGCTCTGTACCGAGCTCGACACGAAGGGACTATATCAAAAAGCCGTCCCCTACCTCATCCAGCCTGTCCGGACAACCGTATTCATCGAAAAGAGCGCTGTGACCCGGGATATGTTTCCCGCAGGGCTGAGTGCGCTTTCGGAAATGAGCATGCTCAATCCGCCGGCGGTCGAAACATGGGGTATGGTTGGCGGTAAAATTAAGGGATCGGCACAGAAATTGATCGATTCTGAAAAGCAATGCGCCCTGCAGCTCTGGCGCTATGATCCGCGCCGTATCAGTCAGACAGGCGGAGTTGATGTACTGTCGCTGGCGGCAAGCTTAGCAGACGATACGGACGAGCGGGTAGAGCAATGTATTGAAGAAATACTGGAAAAGGTGTGGTGACAAAGATGGTAACCGGATTTGAGAGCTTCAAGCGGTGGTTTTCCGAGTACAGCGAGCAGTATGCAATTATCGGCGGAACAGCATGCGACCTGCTCATGAGCGAGGAAGGTATGGATTTTCGGGCAACGCGAGATATTGATATGGTGCTGATCGTAGAGAGCCTGACGCCGCAGTTCGGAGAACGATTTTGGTCATATATCAGAGACGCAGGGTACGAGCATAGAAATAAAAGTACCGGCGAACCGCAGTTTTACCGATTTACGAATCCGAAGAGCCGGGATTATCCCTACATGATAGAGCTGTTTTCCCGTCGCGCTGATGCAATTGCCCTTTCGGATGATGCGGTACTTACGCCATTGCCACTGGACCATGAAATATCCAGCCTGTCGGCGATTTTGCTGGATGATGCGTATTACCAATTCCTGCGCAAGGGGAAAACCATAATAGATGGGATACCGATTCTTGACGCAATGCACCTCATCCCATTCAAGGCCAAGGCGTGGCTGGATCTTCGCCAGCGAAAGGAAGCCGGCGCAAAGGTTGACAGCAAAAACATCCGGAAGCACAAAAATGACGTGATCCGGCTCAGCATGCTGTTGAGAGAAAATGATACGCTTGACTTGCCGCAAGCGATCCGCAATGATATGAAAGGCTTCCTTTCCGCAATGCGCGAAGAATCGATTGACCTCAAGGCACTTGGAATACGAGGAACGTCGCAGGAGGAAATAACGGGAAGGCTGCTTACGGCGTATATCCTGAACAAATAATACATATTACCGGCAGATGAGCGTCTCAGAAATGGGACGCTCTTTTTATATTCAAACAAAAGAAACGGAGGATCAAGCAATGGCAACGAAAAAAACGGCGGTGATTCCGGAAGAAGAAATTCTTGCGGCCGCGACGGACGAAAACATCAATGAACACGCATTACATCAGACTGAAACTGAACCTGAGCCGGATAGAGTGCTCAGCGCTGAAGGGGCACCCGGAGACGCTGATCTCATCGACATTTGCCAGACTGATTCCGAATCTGCGAATCCAGAAGGGATGCCGATCGAAGACGCCGCGCGCAACACCCCGGAAGCACCGGTATCCCAGACCGGATTGGGCACTGAGCTTCCCGGAGAATTTCCGGCCGGATCCGATGAATTAACTGCGCCGGAAGCTCCGGTGTCCCAGACCGATTCCGACTTGGAGGAGAAAAAACCTGAAGAGAGCCCGCCGGCCCGCCGAACCAGAAAACCAAGAGCTAAGAAAAGTGAGTCTGACACAACAGCGGCAGAACCGCCCGGGGATGCATCCGACGGCGTCGAAGCTCCGGAGAAGAAGCCGCGCAGGCGCGCCGCTGCCAGACCGGCGTCGCCGGTGGTATCCATCGACGAGCGCCCCAGTGTGGAAACGGAAGCGGACAAAGCCCGCAACGATTTGCTGGACCTGGTAGAATCCTTAAAGACCAAACGCATCCTGACCGGGACCATTCAGGGCATCGAACGCCCCGCTGACCATCCCTCACGTTCTCTTGCAGTCATTTATCATGGCGATATCAAGGTTATTATTCCTGCGGAGGAGGCGGTGGAGCCGCCGGAGGATTTCCGTGGCAGACTTCCGGAGGATGTGCTGCACTACATGGTCACCAAGCGCCTGGGGGCGGAGGTGGATTACATCATCAAGGGCATCGACGCCAAGGCGGGCGTTGCAGTCGGCAGTCGTCTTGAGGCTATGTCCGCCAAGCGCCGCGCGTACTATTTCGGTACAGACCGGGATGGAAACAATCTTCTCTACGAAGGTATCTGTGCGGAAGCTCGCGTCGTATCCGTCATTCGTGCCGGCATCTTCGTGGATCTGTTTGGCCTGGAGGTCTACATCCCGCTTCGCGAGCTGAGCTACCAGCGTATGCTGGATGCACAGGACAGCTTTCAGCCCGGGCAGCGCATTCTGGTTAAGATCCTGAGCATCGACCGCAGTGACCGAACCCGTATCCGGGTCAGCGCCTCCATCAAGCAGGCCGGAGAGAACCCCTATGAAAAGGCGCTGCGGCGTTATTCCGTGGGCAACCGCTATGTAGGTACTGTCAGTATGGTGGACATGAACGGCGTGTTCGTCTCACTGGACGGCGGCATCGACTGTCTGTGCAGCTATCCTAAGCGCGGACGCCCGCCCAGGGGCTCTCGCGTAACGGTACGGATTCTGGGCATCAACAACGAATCCAATCGAATCTGGGGCGCGATCACACACATCGCTACCCCGAGATGACCGGAGTGAACAGAAAATGACAAGGAGGTTGAACAACTATGCTTGATTACGATCTGACCCGCGCAGAGCAGGTCAGAAGAACGGATCTTGCGCAAAAAGCCCGCAGAATGATCCTGTCCCACATGAAGGTGGAGGCGGAGGACGAAACTTCGCTGACGCTGGATCACCGCGGCTACTATATGCAGATCTCGTTCTCGCCACTGCACCCGCTGCTGGTCGTCTGCCTGGCTAAGGCGATCCGAAACCCGGATGGCGCACGAAAACAGCAGCTTGCCAACGAACTGAACCTGCACAGCGTGCTGGGCAGCCACGCCATCAACGAGGACGTCGGCTGTTATTCCTATCGCGCCACCCACTGGCTGGATACTGAGCTCACGCCGGAACGGTTTTTCGAGATACTCAGCCGCTGCGTTGACGAAGCGGATCGTGGCTATTTCAATCTGGCAGGATGAGCATATTGCCGTAATGCTCAAGGCGTATCCGCGTACCGGATAAAACCACCGTCTCCCGGCAGTACACGGAGAAAAGTCTCAAGCGAGAGCCGGGAGCCATACTGCGACACTCCGGAGTACACCTTACAGCCGTCAAGCCCTCCGGAATCAGAACCGGCCATACTCAAAGAGCCGGCCATGAACGAACCTCATTTGCGCGAAACCGCGGCGTTGGAGTTGGTTTCACCTATGACTCTACCGCAACAGAACGCCGGGATACCCCCATTATCGCCGGAGATATATCCATCTATCCGGAGCGGGATATCAAATCACGGCCGGAACTGTACGCAGCAGACGGCATCATATATTTCTGCGTTTGGGCGTAGCTGAGAACAGAAGCACGATACGATCTGTATATCGGCTGCACCTGAGCCAAACCACATCACGCAGCGAGAAGCGCATCGGAAACGGTGCGCTTCTTTGCTGCAAAAAAAACAGGAGGTAAAGGAACGATGAAACGTAAAACGCTCAAGAAAGCCCTTTCGGCATTCTTGTCCCTGCTCATGTGCATGATGACGCTTTTGTCTATCAGCACACCTGTGTTTGCCGCAACGACGGTAGACGCTTACATGGTGGATTTCCCACGCGACGGTGACAGCAACTACTCTGCGACGGCGTGGGGCCACTCTGCCACGTCTCTGATGGGCGGATGGCGGTTTCTCAACAGCAAATACACAACGGTGCATAGCATTGGCACCTATAACGGTCAAGTCTCGTATTGCATCGAGCCCGGCATCGGGCAAAATGCCGGCGATACTCTCTCCCACAAGGATGAGACATTTTGGGAAAACTACCCCAGCCACCTCAATCCGACCATTTCCCCGGATACCATCAAGGTCCTGCTTGGCCGGATCATGCAGTATGGCTATCAGGGCAATGTATCCACATCCTGGCGTTCTCAGAACGCCTCGGATGCAGCTGCGTTAAGCCATATAATCGCTACACAGCTGCTGGTCTGGGAGACGGTTGTCGGCGAGCGTGACGCAAGCTTCAACAAGGTGGATCCCTCCGGCTATGGGAAGAGCGCGGTTTGGAGTTATATCCGGGACGAGCATCCGCTTCGCAGCCAGATCCGCTCCTATTATAACTCCATGGCCGCCAGCGTGCAGAGTCACGCAGAGATCCCCAGCTTCTGCGCACGAAGCATTGGCAGCGCACGCAGCTATGAACTCAAATACGACGGCACGCGATATACCGTGACACTGACGGATACCAATGGAGTGCTGTCGAACTTCTCGTTCAGCTCCTCGGAACCCGGAATCAGCTTCTCCCGAAGCGGGAACCGCCTGACAATCACCTCCGATACGCCGATTGCAGGCGATATCCGCGTAAGCGCCAGCAAGACCAACGGCGTGCGAAGCGGTGTGGTCGTCTGGACGGACGGCAACAAAGGCGCCGGCATTCAGGACGTTGTCACCTACGGCGAAAATGTGTCAGACCCTGTCAGCGCCTATCTTCGGCTTGAGATGGAGGCGCTCGGCACCATGCACCTGGTCAAGACCAGCGAGGATGGCGTTGTGGCCGGCATTTCTTTCACGATCTCTGGCAACGGAATCACCAAGACTGTGACTACCGGCCGCGACGGCACGATTGACGTATCCGAACTCATGGCCGGCACCTATACCGTAACAGAAGCGGACATTGAGCGTTATACGCCCCAGACTTCACAGCAGGTCACCATTGTCGGTGGGCAGACCTCGACCGTGACCTTCAACAACGTGCTCAAGCGCGGTGCATTGGAGGTGACCAAGACTTCGGAAGACGGATTCGTTGAGGGCGTAAAGTTTCGCTTGTACGGCAAATCCCTTTCCGGCCTGAGCGTCGATGAGTATGCGGTAACGGACTCCACCGGCGTGGCTAAGTTCCGCAATGTCCTGATTGGCGGCCCATATACCATCGAGGAGGTCGATACGGCCATTCGTTACGTTATCCCTGATCCCCAGTCAGTATCTATCCAGTGGAACCGGGTTGCAGAGCGCAGCTTTGCCAATATCCTCAAAAAGTTTACCGTGACCGTAACCAAGACGGACGCAGAAACCGGAACACCGCAGGGCGACGCCACGCTGTCAGGCGCTAAATACGGGATCTACAAGGGTGGGAAGCTTGTCGATGTGTATTACACAGACGCCAAAGGTCAGTTCACCAGCAAAGAGTATATCTGCGATACCGACTGGACGATCCGTGAAATGGAACCCTCGGAGGGGTACCTCCTCGATACGACGGAACATGCCGTTGGTGCAGCGCCCGGTCAGTATACGGTTGAACACAATACAACGGCTAACGCCGTGACCGAAACGGTAATCAAGGGCAGCATCCGCCTGATCAAGCATATTGATGCGGAACTGGAAAACCTCGAGAACGCGCCAACCCCGCAGGCGGAGGCTGAGATCCCCGCGGCAACGGACCCCTCTGCGCCGGAAGGCTCCGCATATTTTGTTAGCCCGGACGCAGCCGAACCGGCAGCGGAAGAAACACAAATGCCCAATCAAGCCGATACGGAAACGCCGGCCGAGTCTGAACCGGAAGCAGCCGATACGCTGATTCCCAGTCAGAATGAAGCGAAGCCGGAGCCCGAAAACGGATCTGTACCGACGGCGGAGTTCAAACCCTCCGGCAATGCAGGCATTATCGAGCAGCCGGAAGCAGGCGCGATGTTCCAGCTTTATCTCTCAAGTGCCGGAAGCTATGACGCAGCCAAAGATAGCGAGCGCGATCTGCTCGTGACGGATGAAAACGGCGTAGCGCTTTCCAAGGATCTGCCTTACGGCCGCTATACCGTACACCAAATCGAGGGACGGGAAGGACAGGCCTTTGTTCCGGACTTTACCGTATTCATCAGCTCCGACGGACACCTGTACTCCTATATCCTGAACAACCAGACCATCACCAGCTTTATCCGCGTGGAAAAGCGCGATGCTGAGACCGGAAAGATCATTCCGGCAGCAGGCATCGGTTTTCAGGTCAGAGACCTGACCTCCGGCGAACTGATTTCACAGACCGTCTATTATCCGGCGCCAGTGACCATCTCCACATTCTATACCGCAGACGATGGTACGCTGATGCTCCCCTGCGAGCTGCCCTACGGCCGCTATGAGCTGATTGAGGTGGTAACCTGCCATGGCTATGTGCTGGATACCGCCCCGGTTCCGTTTACCGTGGATGGGTCAGAGGCTGTCGTGACAGTTACAAAGTCCAACATGGCGCAAAAAGGCGTCATCCGCATCCAAAAGACCGGCGAGGTCTTCAGCAGCGTTGTAAACGAGGGATCCATCTTCCGGCCTGTATATGAGAATACCGGACTTCCGGGAGCAGTCTTTGATATCGCTGCTGCGGAGGATATTTACACCCCTGACGGAACCTTGCGTGCAAAGGCCGGAGACATCGTAGACACCGTCACCACGCAATCGGACGGCATGGCTGCCAGCAAGGCACTCTACCTTGGCAAGTATGTGATCACCGAGAAGCAAGCTCCGCACGGCATGGCCCTTCAGACCGAAGCGCATACGGTTGAGCTGGTATATGCCGGACAGGAGGTTACGGTCACCGAGCTTCGGGCAGATATGTACAATGAACGCCAGCGTGTGGAGATCAGTCTGGTAAAAACCATGGAAACGGATAAGCTGTTCGGCCTTGGCCAAAGTGACGAGCTCACACACGTTACATTCGGTCTTTATGCTGCGGAGAAGCTTGTGGCAGCCGATGGCAGCAGCATCCCGCAGGACGGCCTGATCGAGATGGTCTCCTTGAATAAAGACGGAAAAGCGACGTGCAAGACGGATCTCCCCTTTGGACGCTTCTACCTGCAGGAGATCTCTACCGACAGCCATTACCAGCTTGGCGATACGAAGTATCCGGTGTCGTTTGACTACGCCGGGCAAGACAAGAAGCTTGTCAAGCTGATTGCCAACGAGGGCGCAGTAATTGAGAATAAGCTGATCTACGGCTCCGTTTCGGGTCTGAAGGTTGATGCAAACGATAAGCCACTCTCCGGTGCGGTCATGGGTCTGTTTGCTGCATCCGAAACGAGATTCACGAAGGATACCGCACTGCTGACAGCTGTATCCGCCGAGGATGGCAGATTCCGCTTCGAAAAGATCCCCGCCGGCAACTGGCTCGTGCGCGAGATCGAGCAGCCCAAGGGCTTCGTTCTGAGCGAAGAGCTGTTCCCGGTAACGGTCAAGGAGCAGGGAGAGGTCATTGAGATCAAGATTGCAAACAAACTTATCCGCGGCAGCGTCACACTGACAAAGTATGACGCAGACTATCCCGAGAATAAACTCAGCGGCGCGGTATTCGAGGTCTACCGTGATGTTAACGGGAACAAGGCACTGGACAAGGACGATGTATTGCTCGGCACCATGGAGGAGTCCTCTGCCGGCGTTTACTGGATGAAGAATCTGGAGTACGGCGGCGTACTGGTAAGGGAGAAAACCGCACCGGAGGGCTTTATTCCGGACGAGAAAGCCTACTATGTGGAGATCGATACCGACGGAAAAACCTACACCGTTGAGAACGAAGCCGGAAAGGGCTTTATCAACCATGCTCTGAAGGGCTCCCTCAAGATTATTAAGACCACCAGCGACGGAAAGAAAGAGGGCTTTGCGTTCCGCATCACCGGCGCCAACGGCTACGATATGACGTTTACGACCGACGCCAAGGGCGAAATCTTCATTGAGAAGCTGCGCGTCGGCGAGTATACCGTCACGGAGCTGAAAAACAGCGCCAGCGAAGGGTACAAGATCGCAGACCCCGTCAAAATCACGCTTGTTGCAAACGAAACGCTGACGGTAAAGATCCATAACGATAAGACAAAGGTGGATGTTCCCAAGACCGGAGACGACGCCGATCTTATGCTCTGGGTCTCACTGCTCGGGCTTGCGGCGGCAGGAGTGGGCTGCACAGCGTTTTTCTACCTGAAAAAGCGCAGAACGGGCAAGCATATTGCCGTGAAGAAGTAAATAACACCTGTCCGGGGATACGCTTGAACGCGCATCCCCGGATTCGTTACGGAGGAACGATATGAAAAACGACAGGCGCAGAAGAAATCGGCCGCGGAACCGTGAGAAGAAGGGCGTCAAGCAGTCCCCGGGCCGGGAATGCCGGCACGTATGGTCGGGCGGCGTATGCCTTAAATGCGGGTGCTTGCAGCAAAACCCACGCTCAAACAGTGAAAAACTGCCCGCAGGACAAAATCCTGCGGGCAGTACAGATGTCAGAGATAATTGATGGGAATAGCATGGCCGAAGTCTTTTACAAAATCAGTCTGGCGTAAAGGTAAGTTGCTCCGCCCAGCTTTGCCCGCTGCCAGAGAGCTTATACAAGAAGCCGAAAGCATCCATGTCTTTCTCCGGTGGGTCGATGTTCTTTTTCATCCTCAGCGGACACGGTGTCCCTTTCTCAGTTATTGCCGGTGATGAACGTAGCACGGAAAGAGCATTGCAATCAGAATTTTTCATGCTATAATATACCCACATCACTCGTGAGGCTATGACTGACTGCGCTCAGACCAAAGGATAATTGGTGCACGGTTGTAAACGGGTGCAGAAGGAGGAATAAAGTCTATGACAAAGAAAGAGCTTGTCGCTTATGTGGCTGAAAAGGCCAATCTCAGCAAAAAGGACGCGGAAATAGCGGTCAATTCCGTATTTGACGGTATCACGGAAGCACTGAAAACCGACGGCAAGATCCAACTGGTCGGCTTCGGCAGTTTTGAAGTGAAGGAGCGCGCCGCGAGGATGGGCAAAAACCCGGCTACCGGTGAAACGATCGAGATCCCAGCCGGCAAAGCCCCTTCCTTTAAGGCGGGAAAGGCGCTCAAGGACACGATCAAGTAAAAACAAAATACAGCATCAGAGAGGACGGCTTGAGAAATCAGGCCGTCTTTTTCTATGCAAATTACAGGAGGTCATTATGAAAAAGATGAAAACAGGCATCGGCGTAATGCTGGCGCTATTGTGCTGCATCCTCATGTGTACAGGTGTTGTCTATGCTACCGGCGATGACACGGACGGCACGGAGCTTCAAGTCGCGCAGCCCGCCATCCTTGAGGTACAGCTTGGCCCTCAATGGGCGGGCGTTGAATTCCAGCTCAAGACGGATGTAGGACTTTATCCGGGCACGATTGCCGTGGGGCAGGACGGGATTTTACGAACCGAGCTGGGCAATAGCGGCAGCTACGTCCTTTCTTGCCTGACTCTAAATGCCGCCGTGCCGGCGCCGGGCGATATCCCAAGTCCTGATGTGACGCAACAAGAACAGGAGCCGCCGACAACAGGCAGTGCGGAGAACGCGGACGCCGCTTCGCAGAATGTGCAAGAGCAGGATTCTGGCCATCCTACCGTCGGCGGGATTCCCGTGATGCACATTATCCTGTTTGGCGGAGGGCTCCTTCTTGCGGCAGGTGCGCTGGTCGCCATGCGCTTTATTCGGAACCGACGCCCATCAGAACGCTCGCCGTATGATGAGGACGATGACGAGGATGATTACGAATATTGACATCGCCATTTTGGAGAGCGCGGGCAGTTTGGAGAGGCGTTTCTTTTCACCAGACTGGTTCTGAATTGCAAAGTACAAAACTTTTAGAAATATCATAATAAAAAAATTAAAAATATTACCTAAAGGCTTGACTTTTGGATCCTGATATGCTAAGCTGTAACCGTGGCAGGGGCTTGCACTCAGGCTTTCAGTACTTCGGAAGAGCTCCCGGAGTTAGACTCTCCCCGCGGGAGAGAAACTGTTACGGATTTGCGCACTGAGCGATCCATACGGTGCAAGCCACAACTGAACTCATTGGCCGGAAAGCTGCTTTGATGACAGGAACGTGCTCGGTATGTAGAAACCGACTTTGCCGTCCTTGGTTTTCATGCAGTTTTCCGGCCTTTCTCTATATCCTGACGGAGGTGAAAGGACCGTGAAACACAAGAAAAAGAAGAAAGGAATCAACCCGTCCGCCATGCGCTGCCAGTATTGCGGCGGCACTGTTGTGCTGCGCTCCGCAGACGGCATCTACCATGAGAACCACAGCCATACCATGCTCTATGTTTGCAGCAATTATCCGCGGTGTGACGCTTATGTCCGCACCCATCCGGGCACGAATATCCCCGTCGGCACATTGGCTAACCGCGAGCTGCGCACGCTTCGGAATCAGGCGCACCACTATTTCGACCAACTCTATCTAAGCGGTTTGATGAGCAAGCAGGACGCCTATCTGTGGCTGGCAGGGCTTCTGCAGGTACCGCTTTCCAAAGCGCACATTGGCTTTCTCGGTGAATATTACTGCAACGAGGTCATCGCCGAAAGCAAGAAGCTCCTGGAGCATCGCAGGAAACAACAGCCGGCCGGATTTCGCCCATGCAAAGGAGGCGAAGCATCATGACGCTTACACAACCCCAGCAGAAAAAAGTGGAGCAAAACCTCGGGCTGGTCGGGAAGGTAATCAAGGACAAGGTCCATAATCCCGGTCAAAACAGTATCTACAGTTACGATGACCTCTATCAGATCGGCTGCATTGGCCTCTGCAAGGCGGCATACAGCGATAAAGGCGGATGCTTCTCTACGTATGCATACAGGCTAATCTGGAACGAGATATGCACGGCGTTGATCTATGCCAACCGTCGGGCGGCAAAGGAGTGCGAACTGATCCCGGAGGTGCTCGGGAAAGAAGATAGTTTAGACGAGCATCACGAACTGAGCATGATACTCGACCGACTGGAGGCCAACGCTTCCGAGGCGATGGCGAAAGGCATCCGGGCGATCCGTCTCAGCGCCGAGGGCTATTCCCACGCGGAAATCGGCAGCATCCTCGGGGAAAGCGACAAATGTGTCGCCGCCCGAATCTCCCGCACCAGGAAATATCTCAGATCGCATCCGGACCTTGCGGCATTCTGATTTATGCACAATTGAAAACGATACAACAAACCCGCCCTCCCCAGTATAAACACTGCGGAGGGCGGGTTTTGCATTTTGGAGGAAGTTATGGAACTCTTCAAGAATAACCGCTGGCTGCTTATCCCGATCCTGTCCTCACTCCTGCTGCTTGTCCTTATGAAAACAGTGCTCTTTCTCGGGTATGTCCCGACTGAGTCTATGGAACCGACACTGAAGAAAGACTCATTTATTCTGGGGACACGGCTGTACGGAGATTTGACCGATGGGGATATTATCATCTTTGAGCGGGATGGGAGGCTGCTTGTAAAGCGAATTACGGCATCCGGCGGCGAAGCTGTCGTTCGGAATGGCATTACGCTGATCGTGCCGGAAAACTGTTATTATGTTCGGGGTGACAATGCCAACCACTCCTATGATTCCCGCTTCTGGTCGGAGCCGTTTGTAAAGGAGAGCAGCATAAAGGCAAAGCTGCTGGGCGGATTCTAAATATAAAAGCACAACACCTGCGACAATTTAGCCTACGTTAAATACCCCACAAAATCCAAACAAGCGTGAATCAAAATTGGCCAGCCTATTGAGTTGCTCTTTTCGTATATCGCGGAGAACACCAGTGCTCCAACAATGCCACCACCGAGCTCACTAAGAATACCGGTAATTGGTCCACCCAGAACCATAAAATGTGAATATCCATGTGCAAATCCAAACACTAATCCGCCCAAGATGACGGATACTTTGAAATTAAATGCTTTTCGCAACTCTCGATGCAAATAACCTCGAAAAACAAATTCTTCTCCGCATCCAACAATAATTAAGTAAAACCAAAAGGCGTATACCCTCTCAGGCAGAATTATTGTTACCAATGTGGCACAAACGCCAATAAGCCCCCACGGTATCCATTTGGAATATGTCTCTTTTTCCCTGAAATCTGCACTGCGAAAATATGTTGCCGCAAAAGGAATTACAGCAGCAGCCTGAATAGCATCATACAATATGCGTCTTTTTATATTTGAATTTGTGAGATCTTGCAATACTGCTAATGGTAAGATTTTGGAAAACGCAACCGAAGCCGCTATATAGATTAACACGAAAAGCATTGCCATTATTGACTTCTTACTGTTGATAGTATGCACCCCAGCTTATCCTCCCCTATACAGTCTAGTATATAGAGCTTTGCTCCTGGTGTTCTTTATAGATCGTCCACCAGTGCGGTGCTCTTGGCGTAGGCGGTGCTACGGGCCTCAAAGAAATCCGTCTTGACCATGTTGGCGTCGGCGTACTGGCTGACCCATGCCATGCTCTCCGGCTCGTGCTCGAAGCCGGGATACAGCGCCGGATACCCGAGGCTTGTCCAGCGGAGATTGCCGAGGTAGCGGATGTAATCTGTGACCATCTGGCGGTTCAGCCCCGGCACCTCGTCCCCGATGACATAATGCCCCCACGCGATCTCCTGTTCCACGCCCTCCAGCATCATTTCCCGAAGCACCTGCACGTTTTCCGCCGTGAACAGCTCCGGCTGCTCCTTCTGTAGCTCCAAAATAATGTTGCGAAACAGCCACAGGTGGGTGTTCTCGTCCCGGTTAATGTAGCGGATCTCCTGTGCCGAGCCGGGCATCTTGCCATTGCGGGAAAGGTTGTAGAAGAACATGAAGCCACTGTAAAAATAGATGCCCTCCAAAATGAAGTTAGCCATCATCACGCGCAGCAGCGTAGGGGCGTCCTTTTGCTCCTGGAACTCGTTGTAGCAGTTCCCGATGAAGGTGTTGCGCCGCAGAAGGTGCTCGTCGGTCTTCCACTGGTAGAGGATGTCGTTCCGCTCCACGGGAGAGCAGATGGTGTCCAGCATATAGCTATAGCTCTGGGAGTGGACGCACTCCTGAAACGCCTGAATGGACAGGCAGAGATTGACCTCGTTGGCGGTAATATACGCGCCGATGTTGGGAAGATTCGCCGTCTGGATGGAGTCCAGAAAGACGAGAAAGCTTAAAATTTTGTCGTAGGCCGTGCGCTCGGCCGGCAGCAGGCGGGGATAGTCCTTCACATCCTGCGAGAGATTGATCTCCTCCGGAATCCAGAAGTTGTTCATGGCCTGCCGGTACCAGTCGCTGACCCACGGATACTTCATGTTGTTGAAATCGTTGAGGTTTGTTGTGTTGCCGCCGATCATACGCCGCAGGCGCACATCGATGTCTCCCTCCGGATTAAAAAGCGGCTTTTTCTTCAGTTCTGCCATGGTACTGCTCCTCCCTATGACGCGCAGCTTTCGCAGTCCTCCACCTCAAGGGACTTGCTGCGGATGTAGTAGATCGTCTTGACGCCGCTGCGCCACGCCTCCAGATACAGCGCCAGTACCTGCCGCATGGTGTAGTCGTTGGTGATATACAGGTTCATGCTCTGCGCCTGATCGATGTGCCGCTGGCGCACGCCTGCGGCCCGTACCGACCAGCTTTGGTCGATGAGGTGAGCCGCCTTATAGTACCACCAGGTATCCAGCGACAGCTCCGGGGCCACGCGGGGCAGGATGCTGCCCTTTTTCTCCTCTAAAAAGAAGCGCCTCATGACCGGGTCGATCCCAGCCGTAGTGCCGGAGAGGATGGAGGTGCTGGAGGTGGGGGCGACGGCCAGCAGGTAGGCGTTGCGCATCCCCTGCGCCGCCACCGTTTCGGCAAGCACCCGCCACTTGTCGGAGGTGTAGCCCCTCTTCTCAAAATACGCGCCGGTCTGCCAGTCGCTGCCCTCAAACATCGCATAGCATCCCTTTTCCCGTGCCAGTGCTGTGTCCGCCCGGATGGCGGCATAATTGATGCGCTCAAACACCGCGTCGGCAAAGGCGAGATGCTCCTCGCTCTCCCAGCGGATGCCGCGCTTTGCCAGCATGTGGTGATAGCCGCTGACGCCAAGTCCAATGCTGCGGTATTTGTGGTTCGTGAGCCGGGCGTATTCCAGTGGGTAGAAGTTCAGGTCGATAACGTTGTCCAGTGCCCGCACTGCCGTCTCCACCGTGCGCTCCAAGTAGGCATCGTCCTCCACGGGAAGATTTCCGAGGGAGAGGCTGGCCAGATTGCAGACCACGAACTCGCCGGGGCGGGTGACCGTCACCACCACCGTATCGCCGTTCTCCGTCCGCACCTCGGTGCTGATATGCTCAATGGGTGCCATATTCTGGGCGATCTCCGTGCAGAGGTTGGAGCAGTAGATCATGCCCGCATGGCCGTTGGGGTTCATGCGGTTGACGGCGTCCCGGTTAAAGGCGAAGGGTGTGCCGGTTTCCACCGCCGAGCGCAGCACCAGCCGCACGATGTCCTTGACGGTGACGGTGCGCTTTTCGATGCGGGGGTCACTGACGCAGTCCAGATACCGTTTCTCCCACTCCTCGCCCCAATAGTCCTCCAGCGCGTAGCCCTTGACGGTGAGGATATCGTGGGGACACATGAGATGCCACGGCGCGTCAAGATTTTTCTCCGCCAATTTCCAGAACAGATCGGGATAGCACACGGCAGGAAACACGTCGTGCGCCTTCATGCGGTCGTCGCCGTTGTTGGTGCGCAGCTGCAAAAACTCAGGGAGATCCTTGTGCCACGCATCTAAGTAGACCGCCACTGCGCCCTGCCGCATGCCCAGCTGATCCACGGCAACGGCAGTGTCGTTCACCAGCCGGATCCAGCGGATGACGCCGCCCGCCGCACCCTGAAAGCCCCGGATGGCACTGCCGGTGGCCCGTACCTTGCCGAAGTACAACCCCATGCCGCCCCCAAACTTGGAGACCTTGGCAAAATTGTCAACGGAGCGGTAGATACCGTCCAGACTGTCCGGCACCGTGTCGATAAAGCAGCTGGAAAGCTGGTGATGGGGCTTTCGCGCGTTGGACATGGTGGGGGTGGCCATGGTGACCTCCATGCGGCTGAGCATATCGTAAAACCGCCTGACCCAGCCCATGCGGTCAGAGGCCTCATTCATGGCAAGGTGGAGCGCGATGCCCAGGAACATCTCCTGCGGCGTTTCCAACGGCTCACGGCTGCGGGACTGGATGACGTATCGCTTGAGCAGGAGGTCAAGGCCGGAATAGGTGAACAGCGTATCCCGCTCCGGGCATAGAAAGCCCTCCGCAGTGTCGATCTCCTCACGGGAATAGCGGGCGAGGATATAGTCGCCGTACAGCCCCTTATCCGTCAGATAGCGGAGCTTTTCATACAGGCCTTTCACACCGCGCTCTGTCCACCGCGAGGCATTGCGCTTGGAAAAGGTGTGATTCAAAAGCCGTGCCGCGATAAACTCCCATTTGGGCGCCTCCACTGTGGTCAGCTCCACCGCCGCCTTGGTAAGGGCTTCCATCTTCGCATCCGTGGTCATGGCGGGCTTGCAGAAGCTCTCAAATTTCAGCTGCAAGGCGCTGAGGGGATAAACCTCTTCCTCGAAATCCTTCTGGATCTGCCGTAGGACGTCCTCAAGGGCATCATCCCCCACCTCGCGGGCGAGGTCTGCGCGGACGCGGCGCAGGGCGGCGCGCTTTTCACGGTACAGGATATATGCCTTTGCCACCTCATAGTGTCCGCACTCCATGAGTACGCGCTCCACCTCATCCTGTACACGCTCCACGGTCAGCCCACTGTTTTCCGGCAGGCGCTTGAGCACGACAGACAGCATTTCATCGAGCACCCGGTCGTCTATCTCCTGCCCTTGGCCGGAAAATGCCTTTTTCATGGCGTTCAGGATCTTTTCTTTTTGGAACGGGACAACTTCGCCCGTTCGCTTTCTGATATTCATCGGCGACCTCCTTTACATCAACTATCAATTTGCTCCATAACATCAAAATGGTTTTTCTCATACCGGATGAGCCCGTCCCGCCGCATGAGGGACAGCTCGTTGGAAAGCGCGCTGCGTTCTACGCTGAGATAATCCGCCAGTTGCTGGCGATTGTAGGGAATATCAAAGGAATAGCTGCCGGTGCGCTTGATACACTCCGAAAAGTAGGACAGCAGCCGCTTTCGAATGGACTTGGGGCCGGTGTGCAGCACCCGGCGGGAGAGCTGCAAATTTTTCTCCGAGCAAAGCGTCAGCAGGTTCCGCACAAGCCGTACATGGCGCGGGCAGACATTGGCGCAGGGTTCCAGTACGCGCCTGATATTCAGCAGCAGCGCTCGCGTATCCTCGGCGGCGGTCACGTTGACCATCAGCGGCTCGCCCGGCACGCAGGCGTACGCCTCCGCAAAGACGCCGCCGGGGCCGATGCTGCTCAGGACGCTGTTATTGCCCCACACGTCTCCCATTTCAATGATGACCCGGCCGGAGAGCACCACGCCGATCTGCTCCGTGGCAGTCCCCTCCGGGAAAATAATCTCGCCCTTTTGAAAGGCGTGCTCCTTCGCGTGCAGGCAACCGAGCATTTCCTCAATGTCCGACGGCTCCATTCCGCGAAAAAGCCGTGTGTTTGCTAAATTGATCTGCATATTTTTTTGCCTCCGTGTTGGTGTGCCAACGGACTTTCATAAATTATGATAGTAGAATAAAATCACAAAGTCAAGAGAAACCGCAAGGGGGTATCAAAATGATTCGAAGGATCATCCAGATCGATCAGGAAAAATGCAACGGCTGCGGCGCCTGCGCCGCCGCCTGTCACGAGGACGCCATCGCCATGGTGGACGGCAAGGCGCAGCTGATGCGGGACGATTACTGTGACGGGTTGGGTGACTGCCTGCCCACCTGCCCCACCGGGGCCATCACCTTTGTAGAACGGGAGGCGGCGGCCTATGACGAGCAGGCCGTCATGGAAAATAAGCAGCGGAAAATGCAAAAAGAGGGCGTGAACCTGCCCTGCGGCTGCCCCGGCAGCCAGTCCCGGAATATTCAGCGCGAGGCCGCGCCCGCCGCGGAAGCACCCCGCGCTGAACAGGCAAGCCGCCTGTCCCAGTGGCCGGTGCAGATCAAGCTGGTGCCGGTGAACGCTCCGTATTTTGACGGCGCGCGGCTCCTCATCGCCGCCGACTGCACCGCCTACGCCTACGCCGCCTTCCACGAGCGGTTCATCAAGGGACACATCACGCTGGTGGGCTGTCCCAAGCTGGACAGCGTGGACTATTCCGAAAAGCTGACGGAGATCATCCGGGAGAACGACATCAGGAGCGTCACCGTCGTCCGCATGGAGGTGCCCTGCTGCGGCGGGCTGGAGCTGGCGGCGAAAAAGGCACTCCAGCAGAGCGGAAAGTTCATCCCGTGGCAGGTGGTCACCGTCACGGTGGACGGCCGGCTGGTGGAAGAATAACAAAATCATTAGAAAAAGAAAGGAAGAAGCACGATGAAGTATGTATGCAGCGTTTGCGGCTGGGAGTACGACGAGAGCGCGGGGTATCCCGAGGGCGGCATCGCCCCGGGTACGCCGTGGAGCGAGGTGCCGGAGGATTTTGAGTGCCCCCTGTGCGGCGTGGGTAAGGACAGCTTTGAGGAGGCGTGAGCTTTCTGCAAAAGGAGTAAAGACGATGAGCTATGAAAATTGGAAGGACAGAATCGGCACATTCGAAGTGATGGACGTGCGGGGCAAAAAGCTGGACTTCTTCCCCGCATTGAAGGCAAAGGCTGCCGCGCTGAAAAACGGCGAAGGACTGCATATCATCCAGACCTTCGAGCCTGTCCCCCTGTACCCGGTGCTGGCCCTTATGGGCTTTGAGCATCACACGGAGAAGGTGAGCGGCAGCGAATATCACATCTGGTTTTATCGAGTGAGGAAAGGAGAATAACCGCATGAGCTACGAAAACTGGAAGAATAAGGCGCAGGGGTTTCAGACCGTGGATGTGCGCCATATACAGGGCAGCTTCTTTGAAGGGCTGAGGAAACGAGCCGAAGCGTTGGAGGTGGGCGAAGGATTACACATCATCCAGACCTTTGAGCCGCATCCGCTGTACGCTGTCATGGAGGGCTTGGGCTACGAGCACCACACCGAGCAGCGGGGTGAGGCAGAGTTCCATGTCTGGTTCTGCCGCACAGAGAAGAAGGAAGGCGACAGCTCCGCTCCCTTCAAGCCACTGGCTCTTTTGAACTATCCCATGATTGACGAAAAGCTGGGGCAAATCGCCGTGGATTTCTGGGAGACCACATGGCAGAGCGAAAAGCGCACGCTTTCCTACGAAACGCGGCTGCTGCTTTCTCTGACCAATGCTGTGGGCGCGGGCCGGATGCGGCAGGCGGCGCGGGAGCTGGTAAAGGCATATGTCCACGGCGTGGAAAGCGCCGTGCTGGACGATGTGTTCGAGCTGCTGGCATGGAATCAGGGCATCGGCTTTTTCAGCAGTGAGATCGGCCCCTCGGCACTGTTTCAGGCGTACAAGCTCATTAAAAACGGTGAGAAGCAGGGCAAGTCCCGGAATGAGATCTGCGCCGCGCTGCGCGAAAAATTTGGGGAGAAAAACCCGGAAATGCAGGTTCTGAACTAAAAGCAGATAACCTTACAAACGGCTGCGCGGCTTTGGGGTTTGGTTCTTTTTCGCAGGTGCTTTCTTCTTGCTACCCCTGTCTTTTTGCTCCAATCGCCTTATTCTCAGCGAATTTAAGATATATTTCCATTAAACCCCCGTTCTTAACAAAGATTTTAACCCATTCACTTTATTATAATAAAAAACTGTAAGCTGACGAGCATTCTGTGCACCATTGCCCTGCCCCTGGTGGGAAGTGCCGGAGGGTGGCTGCACTACCGCTATGTGGGCTGCACCACCGGCACCTGTGCCGTTATGTCCAGCCCGTGGCTCTCCACCGGCTTCGGCTGCGTCCTTGGGTCGCTGCTGTATACCGTCCTGTGGCCCGGCCGCGGCAAGAGACAGGACTGCGACAGGGCGGAGTGAGCCCTGATTCCACTGAAGGAGGAAACACGATGTATCGAAGTGTATTGGCACTGCTTTTCGCCGCAGTGCTGCTGCTGGGCGGCTGCGCCGCCGGGCAGCAGACTGTGCCGAAGGAAAAGAGCGGACAGGAAACAAACATGGACGGAGCGGCTTTTGACCGGTCCGACGAGGAGATCACCTATATGGATACCACAGACAATGTCATCTATCTGGCGGGCGGCTGCTTCTGGGGCATGGAACAGCTGATGCAGTCCATCCCCGGCGTCATCGACGCCGAGAGCGGCTACGCCAACGGCACCTGCGAGGCGGACGCCGATTACAAGACCGTCTGCAAGGGAGAGACCGGCTTTCGGGAGACCGTGCGGGTGGAATACGACCCCGAGCAGGTGAGCCTCGACGCGCTGCTGCTGGCCTACTTCTATGTCATCGACCCCACGGTACAAAACCGGCAGGGCAACGACCGGGGCAGTCAGTACCAGACTGGCGTCTACTACACCAACGAAAGCGCGAGAGAAACGGTGAAGCGCATCGCGGAGATCGAGCGCGGCCGCAGCGAGAAATTCTTCGTGGAGATCGGCCCGCTCAAGAACTACTATCCCGCCGAGGAATATCACCAGAACTACCTCGAAAAGAACCCGAACGGCTACTGCCACATCCCGCGCGCGGAGATGGAGCTCTTTTCCCGGCTGCGCATCGACCCGGGCGACTATCAGAAGCCCGCGGCGGAGTCCATCCGGGACAAGCTGACGGCGGAGCAGTACCGCGTCACGCAGGAGAGCGGCACGGAGCGCGCCTTCACGGGCGAGTTCTGGGACAAGTTTGAAAAGGGCATCTATGTGGATGTCGT
>ERZ1673730.384-NODE-384-length-58562-cov-176.463910_pt1 | contig 58562 bp, 69 predicted proteins | sample MGYA00580200_ERZ1673730 | MGnify/ENA primary metagenome ERZ1673730 (study PRJEB41218, sample SAMN15661761) | gut metagenome | host: Homo sapiens | place: Canada: London | collected 2015-08-20/2019-03-30 | study: EMG produced TPA metagenomics assembly of...
GTGGTTAATCCATCTCTCGGTGAGTTCCCTGGCGGCAAAGGGCAAAGGAGCAACGTCGCAAGGAGGAAGGAAAGGGGCGGAGACAAAAAGTTTTTGCATCCCTTCGCAAAAAGTTTTTGGCGGAGTTCATTTCACCCCTTGGATGACGACGCGACGGTGCTACGACCAGCCCTCAGCCCGGGAACGGACGCGAGATGGCTCACCAGAGGTATGAGAAGAGGATGAACACACCCGACACGGCGGAACGACGTGGCGTCACCTGAGTGCCGGCAGCTTTATCGCCGGCATGGTGAAAGCGGCGTGACCGGAACGGTCACTGCAAGCCGGTGTTGACGTTGCGACAGTGGGATGGAAGCCCGTCAGGGCGGAGACGGTTTACCGGCTCCGTTTACGACAGCCCCGGTTCCCGTCAGGGAAGTCGCCCACAGTTCTTTAGAAGAGATTCACAACCGGGTATTACAAAGCGTGAGGTAAAAAAAAGAGCTGCTATACCGCAGGCATAACCGCTCTTTTTACTTTCCTGCACTCACGCTGGCGTATTCTTTGTTACCTTCGCCTCCAGAACACCCAGCCACTGACCAGAATCAGAACACCGCTCAGCACCGCCAGATTCGGCAAGATGGTGTCGACCGCGCTGCTGAATACTTCATCGGGGTTATGATCCCCCCAGAATTCCAGCTTGTATCCGATACCCCAGATAAAAAACGCCAGTCCAGAAGCCACAATTCCCCACTTAAAGAGAAACAAGAGCACGTTGTCCAGCATCCCAGGAGGATCGCGCCAGGTGATAACCATCGCTATCAGAGCGCAGATCCCAGCGCCGACATAATGCTCAGTACTTCCGAACATTTCCGGCGCGGCAAAGTGCATGACCAGTGCAAATAAACCGTTTAGCAGAATAACCAGTATCCAGTATCTCATTATTTTTTCCGCATCCATATGAAATGGTTGAATCCAAGAATCCACTGCACTCCCAGACCAGCCAGGAAGATAATTCCGCCCGTGATAAGGTAAAAATGGTCACCTTTAATCAGTGCAATAATGGCTAAAATGATGCCTGCAACAGCAATCATTACCGGTGCCCGGTAAAACCAGCGAAGCTCATGCTCCAGTAGTTCAACCACCTCATTTTTTTTAGTCATAGTAGCCTCCGAGCAGTAAAACTATAAAACCGAGGAGATGAAAAAACACAAACGTTGCAATACAGATGCCCATTAATAAAGGCAGGCTCATGAATCCAGTCAGGAAGCATCGTATGAAATAGTTTTCCGGATAATCATGATATTCAAATTCATTCAAAATTTGTGGATAAAAATCAAAATATTCATAAACCATACCTATTGGCGTGATTATCACTATCAGCAAGGCTAATATGGCAACCAGACGAACACTTCCCTTAAGCAAAGCCATGAAAAAAAGTCTTTTTTCGTCAATAATCATTCGTCATCCTCCCGGTAGCCACTCCCGTCAGCCCATTCCTGAAGTTGTTCTTCCAGTGCCTGCAGATGCTGACCGACCTCTCTGGCCAGCCGGTCACTTTCTGTCTCCAGCCAGCCGCTGAGTCCGTCCCACTCACTGGACATTTCAGTCAGTTTTTTCTCAATGGTACGTAGCCGGTTACGCTGGCTTCGGGCAACCTTAAGCTCTGTTTTGCAGGGATTGTTTCTCATCAGCGTGCCTCCTGATGCATCAGCTTGTTGGGTACCATCCAGCGCTCCAGTTGCCGGACAGATTCCGGGCTTTCTTTTGCGAGGGCATCAGATTCGACCATCACACTCCAGAAAGGCTGGTTCGCCATCATCCAGCGCTCCATTGGCTCAAGTGACGGAAAACGCTCGCTCCAGCGCCAGAACATGTCCTCAAGATCGCACTGGCGCAGTTCAGTACCCGACCAGCGAGCGCTCCAGCTGCTGACTGTTTCCGGGGTATGAAAAGCCAGGTCTATTTCCGCCTGTCCCGCCAGCGCCTGGTACGCGGATTCCCGCTGGCACGCCTCTTTCCGGCGCTGGCGGGTGTATTTTTCAGCGCACAGTTCATTTTGCCTGCGACGACGCTCTGACATCTGAAACTTCGTTTCCGGGAACAGTCGCCAGCCGTCCGACACCGACAGGGGTAACCAGCAACATGCGCCACGGCTTTCAATCAGCCGATCAATCGCTGCCAGCCAGGCCTGCTTTTTCCCCCGCAGGTTCTGTGCTGTCATCCCCGGAGAAAACCAGCCAATATCTTTTACGGTGACACGTTTGCTGCCGTTCAGGATGCGGAAGAAGGCATGGGCATAGGCAAACTCAGCAATATGAACGCCACGCTCATATTTCTTCTCCACCTCCGCGATGGCCTGCATTGCAGCACGACGCTCATGACTCAGGGGTATCAGTGACAAATTCGCCGGGATCATTGTGCGCCCTCCATCGCCAGAACACTGATAATGCTGGCCTGACTGTAGCCATCGGCATCGAGGCGCGCTGTCAGGCTGAGTGTGTGAGAAATAACCTCCGGCGACCAGGCAGGCAGGGTGCTGATAACAGAAAACGGGCGACCGCTGGCAGGAATAAACACCACCATCCATGACGGGGTGATGTCGCCGGGACTGCATACGGCGATATGGAAGTTGCCGTGTGACGGCGTGAAGCGAACCTGTACAGGAAAAAAGCCACCGAACTCACTCCGGTATTCACCATTCATGTCCCAGTCAGCCGGGCAGGTCAGATCGCGCATGACTGCATGGGTCAGTTCGCGGCGCAAATCTTCACCCGCTTCGCGCCAGTCTTCAAATTCCTGGGGGATCATGGTTTTCAGTACGTCGGGAGTAATAATGTTTCGCATAATGGTCTCCTTATCGCCGCCCCGGAGGGCGGCGTTTCATTTATCAGGCTGCGTGTGCCGTATGGTCATCAGAGTCTGTCGCCTCACCCTCAGCGACGTCAGGTTGCGCATCAGGTGACCGCATCCAGGCAGGAACCCAGCGCGTACCGGAGAGCCATTGTTCAGCATGGCTGGCGGCATCTCCCTTCTTCATGTTCCCGGCATCTGACGCAGCGCCTGACAGTCCGGCATCTTTCAGCGCCTCCACAATCTGGTTCTTACTGAGCAGACCGAGGAAGTTTTCTGCCGTTGGCTGCCACCAGTCGCGAAGGTGGAACCCGAGCGCCGTTTCCACGCCATCGAGGTCGCTCTGTGTGGTATGCCCCATTGTCCGGGTCTGCACCCCGTCCACCGAACAGGCCGTGCAGAACACCATCAGACTCATCAAAGTCTGTCCGTCGAGCGTAAAGAAGGTGGTGAAATCCTTCTTCCAGCCCTCCGGCAACAGCGCCTCCAGACGGGCTTTCTCCTGCATCAGACTCAGCCATGCCTGACCACTCTTTCCGGTCGGCGCTTCGCTGGTCAGCCCACTGTGATGCACCTCAAGACGCATCACGAACGGATGACGGGTGGTATTGCAGTAATCGAAAACACAACTGCACAGTCGCCATACCATCAGGGCCACCGCTTTTTCGGGCTGCTGTACCAGGGCGGCCTGTACTGCCAGCGTTCTTTCTGAAGACATCTTTTTGAGCAGCGGGGCGCTGATCCCCTCCGTCACATCCGGCTTGCTGCTGACCACATGGAGGGAGCCGCTACTGCCATTCTCTCCCTGCCCTTCTTTCGTCTCGTTCTGAGGCTTCTTCTGCACCCCTCGCTGGACACAAAGCTCACCGTCATACAGGCTGACCACTACGCCACAGGCTGATTTCTGCTCCGGTGTCCACGCCCGGATCGATGCCGCATATTCAATTTCGTCAATCAGCACCTGAATCGCGGCTTCATCTTCAAACGTTTCCGTGGCCTCCTGAGTGGCATACAGTTCATCAAGACGTTGCTGCTCGTCAGTGGTGTACTGTGCTTCCGGCTCTGGTAACAGCAGATAATGTTCGCGGTCGTCACCGTAGTTTCTGACCGCTCCCTCCCGGGCCAGTGACCATGACCACCCTTCCTGCAGTTCGATTGCCAGTGCGGCGGACTCCAGCTTCTCCTGCACCAGTCGCTCAACCAGCACACCGTCTGCCGTACCGTCACCCTCCTGGGCGCTGAACAAATCCTCACGTACCACGCCACCTGCAGACTCATACATCTCACGCCCGATAAACACGAAGCGTGAGTGGTTCACGCTGATTTCGGTATCAGTGACAGCGCGTTTAAGCATGTGCGCAGGGGCATAGCTGTGCTGCGCCTTCACGCGCTGGTAAATCTCTACCTGACGAACGGGATCGTTCTCCAGACTCAGCGCCTGACACTGCTCCACGTCGAGCTTGTTCTCTGCCAGCAGGGCGATAAGTTCCGGTGCAAGGTTCGCCAGTTTCAGCATCCGCTGGACGTGACGCGAGCTATACCCCAGCTGGTCACCAATCTGCGCCGGAGTCTTCCCCTGCTCAGACAACGTGCGGAACCCGCTGATCTGCTCTGCCGGATGCATTGCCACTCGCTGGTTGTTCTCCACCATCGAGGCCACCACCGCCAGTTCGTCACTGACGCGCTTGACGATGACCATATACCCGGCATCGATGCGCTTTTCACTCAGCAGCAGTTGCAGGGCTGCGAGACGACGACCACCTGCCGCCACGCCTGACAGGCCACCCGGCAACGAGTGGACCACAAGATTCTGGATCAGGCCGATAGCAAGAATGGTGTCAGCCAGGTCGCGTACGCTCTCCACCGGATACGGGATGGTACGGACGTTCAGCGGGGATTTGACCAGCGCCGACAGCGGCACCATTTCAATCTGAGCGGCCTCAAGCGCCGCCTTAAGGGCTGCGGCTTCAGCAGGTTTGACTGCTTTTTTGCTGGTTTTCGCGGGGGTTTTTGCTTTAGACTCGGTTACTGACATAGTTGATACCTCACTAGATATTGATGACTGTCCGGCCCTGCGGAGTTGCTGCTCCGGCAGGGCACCTTTTTACTGCTGTTTACGGATGCCGTAGTCCCGGATATAACGGTTCATCAGGTACTCACCACCCGGCTCAAAATTCCATACCCGCCACACCATTTCGCCGTTCTGACGAACCACCAGGCGAAAGTGCGTTCCCTGATCGTCTTCAATCGCGACATTCTGATACTGCTCTGCGACCGCTTTAGCCTGTTCGCGGGTGAATGTGCCATCTGGCAGTGACTGAAGGGGCGGTATAACGTTGCTGGTCATGTCTCTCTCCTTTTCCTGCCCCGCAGGTTGCGGGGCTTTTTCATCATGCTGGTTAGAACGGGGCATCATCATCCATCGGCGGATAATCGTGCGGTAACGGCTGCGGTGCCTGCTGAGACGGCGCGGTACTCTGACGGGGTTTTCTGCCACCCTTCTGTTTCGGGGATTTTTCAGGGGAGCCAGCAGGTTGTGCCGGAGCGGCAGGATTCTGCGGTTGTGCGGGCTGCTGTGGAGGCATGCTCTGAGACTGACCGCCGTCACGACGACCACCCAGCATCTGCATGGTGCCGTTCTGTCCGACGACGATTTCAGTGACATAGCGCGTTACGCCGCTGTCGTCCTGCCAGTTTCGGGTGCGAAGCTGGCCCTCGATAAAAACCTGTGAGCCTTTGCGCAGGTACTCGCCCGCCACTTCCGCGAGCTTGCCGAACAACACCACGCGATGCCATTCCGTGTTTTCCCGCATCTCTCCGGTCTGCTTATCGCGCCAGGACTCAGAGGTAGCGAGGCTGAGATTGGCTACTGCGCTGCCATTTGGGATGTAACGAATTTCCGGGTCCTGGCCCAGATTACCCACGATGATGACTTTATTGACGCCACGTACTGTCATGATGAATCTCCTTCCGGTTGTTTTGCTTTTAAAAACCATCACCCGTTGAGTTGCCGGGGCCGCGGTTTTGACGTTTGCGGGGACCTGCTGAACGCGCCCGCTGGTTGTTACCTTCACCCGTTTGAGAGCCGTTCGCCGCAAGGGCGTAAACCAGCGCGGGCGATGGCGGATGTCCAGGGCGCGGTTTACCGCGTGCCATTTACCCTGGACAGCTGACAGCGACTGTGCTTGTCTCAGCCCCGGCGAAAGGACTCAAAAGGGTGAAAAAACCAGGCAAGGAATGAGCAGGAACCCGCCGCAACGACGGAAAGCGCGGGCGCGAAACGTCGTTGCCCCTTACAGCCCGGCGGCCTTTGATTTTCGCCGGGGTGCAGGGAGCGCAGGTGACGGCGCGACAGAGGCGGCGCCTCCGGAACGGAGGCTGCAAGCCCTGGTGTTGCGTCATGGGATGGAAGCCCGAAGGGCGGAGACGGTTTACCGGCTCCGTTCACGACAGCCCGCCCGGACGCCCGCAGTGAAACCGGGAACGGGCAGAAAACAGAAAATGGGAGGATAAGAATGGATTACTTGCGGCTTAAGAGATGGCTGAGAATTATCCGACTTAATTCCAGCCGGGAACATCAGGAGCGAAAATGCTTTTCTTTTCTGTACTGCACAACGCTGTACCAGGCTGAAGCCAGGAAAGCAAAAACGGTGATCAGCACTCTTAATTCGTCACCCGGCTCCTTCCCCTTCAGCATCAACGTTATGATGATGCCGGCAACGATAATCCATGCAACGCCACTCCAGAGACGCAATTTATCCGCCACGACATTAATCAGTATAAAAGCAACGGCCAGGATTCCCCCGCACAGAGCCGGTACAGGCTGAAACGGAATAAACAACAGGTTAATACCGGTTAAAAGAGTCACGGCTGCAAACATCAGAGACATACGCACAGATTTTCCTCCCTGGACACACTGATTATAAGAATCACTTCTGCTGCTCATCACCGGGTTTATTATATTCGGGCGCATTTGCGCGCGGCAGCTGCTGACTGTTCTGCCGATGTACTTCAAGCCGTTCACGGAAATACTGGCGAAGATGTTCAGGCTGCTCCCGTTCAGCCAGCTCCGGCACCACGGGCTTGTTCATCCGTTCCTGCCAGGCAACAGCGGCGGCCGCTTTATCGACCGATACTTTGTCCTGCTCGTCTTTTGAGAAAGAAGCGATATTCCACTTCGACATATGCATCACCGATCTGCTTTACAGGACGTTATCCCTGATAATACGCACATTCCCGGTCAACTGCGACTGACAACGGAGAGAAGAGTGCGCGGCGCCGGAGGCGCGGCGAAGTTTCTCTCCGGCAGGCGCAGCCTGCCCGGGTTTTCGCGCGGGCTGACAGGCGCCCTCCGGGCCGGACGCCTGCCATCATACTTACTGCCCTTTACCGCCCTGTAAGATGAAATGACCGCCGATGTACACGGCACACTGACACGTCATGTAGTAACAAATTTCATCCATCACCTGCGCGGTGGTCAGTTCCTGCTGACCGGCATCACGTCGGCGGGCATTAATCAGGGCTTTGTACTGTCGCAGGATCTCACGGCTTTGTGGTGCAAGTTTCATACGTTTTCTCCCTGTCCGGCGGGTTTTCCCGCCGGACATAAATCAGTTGCTGAAGACATAACCGTCATGGAACACATAGCCGCTGCTGAACAGGTCACGCGCCCAGGCTTCAAAATCGAAATAGCTGCGCAACGGCTCCGGCACCTCATTTAACAGGCCGTTGTCCTCAACCATCTCCCGCGCATAGTCCTCCTCGCTTTCCGCCTCGCCGCGGTACGCATCATCAAACGCGTCATAGTCACACTCGCCGGTATACTCCGCCCAGGCGATAAAAGCGGCTTCCCTGCTCTCTTCTTCGGCGCGTTTGTAAGCGGCGATAAAATCCCAGTCAATGGAGCTTTCAGAGACGAACTGCGACGGGATACCTTCCCAGTCCTGGAACATAAACTCGGCATCCCATTCATCGGCATGCAGTGCCTGACAGGCCTCGTAAAAATCCTCCCTGCCGTCAAACTCCGTCAGATCAAACCATTTGCCGAAAATGCTGCCGCAGTTGTATTTATGGTAGGTGCCCACGTAAACAGCCGGTGTGGTGGTCGTAGTGCTCATAAAAAATCCTCCATAGTCGATGTCGTCTGAGTTCCGGCTTACGCCGTGCCGACACGACAGCCGGGCGAAAAGCGGAGGATGCAAGGGCGTCACCGAAGCCGCAGCGCAGTAAAAAAGCAGGAGCAGGCTGGACGGTTTGACGGCGAAAAATGAGCCGGAAAACGACGGGAAGACGGCGGATAATGCCTTTTAAATAAACTGCGACCGGGTGAAGGTGACGGCGTTTACGCTTCCCTTGCATCAGCCGCGGCCCGGCTATAGTAGAGGCACGGCGTTTGCCGCAGGCCGCGCGGGGCGTTACTCACCGCGAAGCCGGAACAACGTGGAGGAAGAGCCGTAAAAGCGGAGCTGGCGACATCCTTATCCTTCGATGTTGATTCAGGGGGCCGCAGCCCCCTGCTGTTCGCTACACTGGCCGGATTGCTGACAGGGCATTGCGGACAAGACTGATTTCTGCACGCGCTTCTGCCATGACCTCGTGTAACAGGGTTAAATCCATCCACCGGCGCGGAGGCTCGCCCGGAATACGCAGCACATCGCACATCTGGCCACATGCCAGGATTTGATCAACTTTGTCGCTGATAACGAAGAACTCAACGCTGCTGTAGCGTGCCCCTTTGTTCAGGATGGCATCGAGCACCACCGGCAAATTGTCATCATCGTCCAGCCAGCAGGGCATATCATTTTCCTTCACAACCAGACGGAAATTTCGGGTCTGGCGATAAAACAGCGTTTCCCCGCGCGTGGTCAGCGCCGCCTTTATCCGGCGCGCATCCTCCCATACATGCCGGGAGACATCCCGCACGGCGCGGAACAGGCAATCCGTTACAGCCTGAATCTCCGGCTCCGTCAGCCATTCCCCGGCCCAGGGGAACGCTATCTGTGTTCCGTCCTCCGGAAGCTGCGGCGCGTCGGCGTAGCGGCTGCCGGATAAAATAATCTGCGCTGGCGTCCCGGCTATTTTTGTCATGGCACTTTGCAGCTCTGCGGGTACGTCACCGGTACAAAGCAAAGGCAGCAGATGAACAATATTTGCCGCATCCAGACGGACATAAATGCTTATCCAGCCCGGTTTATTGACCGGGTCACGCTGATCAACATCGGTATGGTCAGGCCATCCATAATCAGCAATCAAATCGCGCGCACGGCGCATCACAAGGGCGTTTAACGTGGTGGTTTCCTGCATAATGGGTTCCTCTGAACGGGGTCAGTACACGCCGCCCGGGCGGCGTGTTGATTTCATTTTTTCAGTAACGCGCGAACTTTCGCCGCGTCAGCCAGGCGACGGGTAACGCTTTCCGGCACCGGATGGTTCTCATCCCGGGCGGCCCATTCCCTGTGCCACAATGCCTGTTCAGCGGTTATCAGCAGGGTTTCAAGCAGTTCCACCGGCACCACCACTCCCGACGCGGCCTCTTTCACCTGTTCAATCAGATCCATCACCGCACCGGCAGACACGCCCGACTCAAGCCGTTGTTCCTCCGGAATGGCGTCCATACGCGCCAGTACCGCCCTTGTGTCCTGCGCCGAAACGGCATATTCCATTCCGTCGGCCAGCGCTTCGATATCCGCCGGGGACCAGATAATCAGGTTCAGCGGGGTTTCTGCGGGATACAGCTCACCTAACAACCGGCAGAGGGTTTCACAGGTTCCGTACATGTTTTTCTCCTTAGTCCTTAAAGCAGGCATCCAGCTCAAGAATTTCGTTGTATGCCGCCATAAACAGGGCGTTGATGCGAAAAAGGGTCTGACGGGTCAGGCGTTCGGCCAGCACATCGGAGTCAAAGCGATAGCGGTGCTCCATCCCGTTCAGCGTCGCCCGCAGGTCACACATGTTGTTGGCGACTTCCGCCACTTCTGCGCGGAGTTTTTCGTGTCCTGCATAGTTCATTACGCAGCCTCCGGGAACTCGTCGTTAGCGGCCGGGTGCTGCATGGCGCGCCGGACGGCGGCCAGACGTTGCTGTCCGGTTCGGTGGTACTGCTCCAGCAGTTCGATACCGATGTAGCGACGGCCAGCCTGGAGCGCGGCCACGCAGGTAGAGCCGCTGCCGGCAAAGGGGTCGAGCACAATCGCGCCGGGATGTGTGAAGGACTCAATCAGCGGTTGCAGGCTGGTTACGGGTTTTTCTGTCGGGTGGTGCCGGTTGCCGCTGTATTTCCAGCCCAGCACGTCCGGCAGCGGGTTTTGTGGCAGACGTGGACGGCCTTTTGCAAGGATGTAGGCGCATTCGTGGCGATAGCCCACATATGCGGCCTTCGATGTGTAGGTTTTGGTAAACACCAGGTGGCCGACAACGCTGAATCCCGCTTTTTTCCAGGCGGCCATAAAACGATCGACGCGGTTCCATCCGTAAAAACTAATCAGAAGCGCATCTTTTTTCAGCACGCGATACATCTCATGGCTGGCGGGTTGCAGCCATTCATCGGTTTTATCGCCGGCGATGGTTCGCCCCTGACGGTCACGAAAACCGACGAGATATGGCGGGTCGGTCAGAATGAAATCGACAGCATTATCCGGAAAGCCGGACATGATATGGACGCAATTACCCTGGATAAATCGGGACATGGTAGTTCTCCTTTCTCAAATGCGGCGCCAGTTACGCCGTGCCGATACGACAGCCGGGCGAAAAGCGGAGAATGCAGGGGCGGTGCCGCAAGCCGCAGCGCAGTGAAAAAGCAGACGCTGGCTGGACGGTTTGACGGCGAAAATTGAGACGGAAAACGACGGGAAGACAGCGGGTAATGCCTTTGAAATTAACTGCGACCGGGTGAGGACACCGGCAGAGCGAACCCTTGCATTCGAAGCGGCCCGGCTACAGTAGCGGCACGGCGGCCACACGATGGCAGGAACCTGTAATACAGCCTATGTTCTGAACTGAAGAAAACACAGATTTCGCATGCGAAATCTTCACCGGAGAAACACAATGTGCGGTCGGTTTACGCAATACAACTCCCGCGAGGAGTACCTTTCCTTTCTCGGAGAAGAAGCAGAACGGGACATTTCGTATGATCCGGAACCCATCGGCCGCTACAACGTTGCCCCCGGGACACGGGTATTGCTGCTGAGTGAACGCCGCTCACAGCTGCATCTTGATCCCGTTCACTGGGGTTATGCCCCGGAGTGGTGGAACAAGCCCGCGCTCATCAACGCCAGAAGTGAAACTGCGGCCAACAGCCGGATGTTCAGGCCACTCTGGGAGCACGGACGGGCCATCGTCTTTGCCGACGGCTGGTTCGAGTGGAAACAGCAAAACGGCGTGAAACAGCCGTTTTTCATTTACCGTAAGGACGGAAATCCACTCCTGCTCGCAGCCATCGGGAAACCACCTTTTGAGAACGGCAATGACCAGGAAGGGTTCCTGATCGTCACGGCAGCTGCGGATGAGGGACTGCTGGACATTCACGATCGGCGACCGCTCGTGTACTCACCGGCTGCCGCACGTAAATGGCTCAGCGAAAACACAACCGGTAAAGAGGCGGAAGACATTGCCCGTGAGGGCAGTCTTTCGGCCGAAGATTTCACATGGCACCCCGTCAGCCGGGCTGTTGGCAATCCCCGGAACCAGGGCCGGGAACTTATAGAGCCGCTGGCTTAGCAGACGATGAGATAACCGGTATCCACTCACAGGGTTATGCACCGTTTCTGTGGATAACCCTGAGCCTGTTTTATCCGCCAGAACAATGACCTGGCAGGAGCAGGTAAAATTCTCCTTGCAGGACGGGAAATATCTTAAATAATACTGTATATAAAAACAGGTATTTTAAGAGGTATGCCATGATCCTTTTTGTCACTCCCGCATCTGAGCCAGCACTGTCAACCGCACCACTTTTCACAGAGCGCTGTCCGGCAGGTTTTCCGTCACCGGCCGCAGACTATACCGAAGACGAACTGGATCTGAATGCCTACTGTATCCGTCGCCCCAGCGCGACCTATTTTGTCCGGGCCATTGGCGACTCGATGAAAGATATGGGCCTGCACTCCGGCGATTTAATGGTTGTCGACAAAGCTGAAAAACCCATGCAGGGGGATATTGTTATCGCGGAAACAGATGGCGAGTTCACCGTTAAACGCCTGCAGCTTAAGCCCCGTATTGCCCTGCTGCCGATGAATCCCGCCTACCCCACCCTCTATCCGGAAGAACTGCAGATATTCGGCGTGGTGATGGCATTCATACATAAGACGCGGGGTAGCAACTAATGTTCGCCCTGGCTGACGTCAACAGCTTCTACGCGAGCTGTGAGAAGGTGTTTCGTCCAGACCTGCGTAACAGGCCTGTTGTGGTGCTCAGTAATAATGATGGTTGTGTCATCGCGCGCAGTGCCGAAGCGAAACGGCTGGGAATTAAAATGGGCGTCCCCTGGTTCCAGCTGAAGACGGCACAATTCCCGGAGCCGGTCATCACGTTCTCGAGCAATTACGAGCTCTATGCGTCTATGTCGAACAGGGTTATGTCTCATCTCGAGGAGCTGGCGCCACGCGTGGAACAGTACAGCATCGACGAGATGTTTCTGGACATTCGCGGCATAGACCGCTGCATTAATTTTGAGGACTTCGGCCGACAACTGCGCGAGCACGTGCGCTCCGGTACCGGGCTGACAATCGGCGTCGGGATGGGGCCGACCAAAACACTGGCTAAAAGCGCGCAATGGGCGTCGAAAGAGTGGCCACAGTTCGGTGGGGTGCTTGCCCTGACGTCACATAATCCGAAGCGAACGGAGAAACTGCTCTCACTGCAGCCAGTGGAAGAAATCTGGGGAGTAGGTCGCAGGATCTCAAAGACGCTTAATTCGATGGGCATCACTACGGCACTGCAGCTGGCGCGTGCGAACCCTGTATTTATCAGGAAAAATTTCAACGTTGTGCTGGAGAGAACCGTCCGGGAACTCAACGGAGAAAGCTGTATTTCGCTGGAAGAAGCGCCTCCGCCGAAACAGCAGATTGTCTGCAGCCGCTCCTTTGGGGAGCGTGTCACGACATATGAAGCCATGCGGCAGGCAGTCTGTCAGTATGCTGAGCGTGCAGCTGAAAAGCTGCGCGGCGAGCGTCAGTTCTGCAGGCATATTGCCGTTTTTGTGAAGACGTCACCGTTCGCTGTAAACGAACCGTATTACGGGAATGTGGCCAGTGAAAAGCTGATGACTCCCACGCAGGATACCCGGGACATCATAGCCGCAGCGGTGAAAGCGCTGGATCGGATCTGGATGAATGGCCATCGATATGCAAAAGCAGGTTGCATGCTCAATGATTTCTCTCCTACCGGTGTTTCACAGCTGAATCTGTTCGATGATACTCAGCCCCGAAGCAACAGTAATCAGCTGATGAAAGTCGTGGACGGTATTAACCATTCTGGTATGGGGAAAGTGTGGTTTGCGGGACGAGGCATTGCTCCTGAGTGGCAAATGAAACGAGAAATGCTTTCCCCTGCGTACACAACGCGCTGGAATGATCTTCCGGTGGCAATGATAAGATGATCTGCCACTGAAAGATTTCGCATGCGAAATCTTGGTCATATCTAACCGTCAGAAATCGTCACCCGAATAGCCAGATTTCGCATGCGAAATCGCTTCTTTTGTGGGGCCTTCCCTGAAATAGTGCGTGACTGTTGTTTCTGATGTGGAGTAATCAACACCTTCTATTTTATGAATTTCTATGCCATTGAGTTTTAACTCAAGTATATCTTCCCTTTTTTTCTTACCTGAGAGCACCTTAAATTCACGACGAAAATCATCGGAAGTCGTCGTTATTTCTGGGTCAAAGTATGAGATATCCTCATCGTGCTGATACATATTTACTACAGCTTCCCGGTACCTTCGGTCTGCGTTCAGTACCCCAGATGATTTATGAAACAGGATAATATTCCTGACAGATGGGTCGGTGTTTTCCTTTGGCTTTTGTGCTGAACTGAACAGTATCCCATCGAGATCGTAGCGTTCAGAAGTTGAAAGATAATCAGCGATAGCTTGTGTCAGCAGGTAATTTGCTTCTTCAAGTTCAGGAACAACAGGCATAACAAGCTTACTGGAGAGGTTCTTAATAAAACTACTGCGTTCATATCGAAGAAGATACTCAGGGTCAAAACGGCTAAACCCGTTAACAGCCAGCCCTCTGAGACTGGACAGATCGAGTAATTTGACTGTCCGCAGCAAAACGAACTCTGCAACAGCTACATAACTCCCTACAGGTGGTCGCACTTCGGCTATGGCATTTTTTTTGGACGTAGCGCCATAGAAGACAGAAATACCTCTTGCATTCATTCTACCAGATGGTGTTAGTTCAGAGGGAGGAGGACCAAAACTCGACTCGGGCATTCTTAATGCAGCTTCAAGTGCCTCTTCTGACTGAAAAATTCGGCCACGGAAAATTGAAGTGTTTGGCTCAAAATCGATAAATGCTGAGGGATGATTTTCGTGAAGGTAAGTAAAAACCTCTTCGAAAGTTGCCATCGCGTCCATATTAAAAAATCGATTACTCTCCCGAAGTTTCCTTTCCATTGAATTCCATTTTCTGGAAAGGTTTCCTGAGATGGTTACAGCTTCAACAAAATGCGGCTCATCACCATATTTTCTTTCATGTGAGCTCCAGTCAAACCATAACTCGTCGAGCAGTTCCGATAAGTCATTGATGATATTATCATTGTCTGTAACCTCTTGCTCCAGAACAGAGAAGAGAGGTTCACCTTCATACTCTTCCAGATAATGGTTATATTCTCCGCCCCGATAATAATTTTCAATCAACCAGTCGACCTTTTCTGCCAGTGTTTCCATCGACATCGTCATCTCTTCGGAGTCACAATAATCGCATGATTCTGAGGCATCAGGATCGCTTGCAATGATGTTGTTCAGATAACGGTCATCGTTCAGACACTGCCTGCAAATTCTCTTTGAACCCGGCACTCTGTTTATTCCTTAGGTTAGACAGATTTCGCATGCGAAATCTTTTGATTTAATCACGTCGATGCAGCTGTATAAGAGCCTCAGAAGGACGATAGTGCTGCTTTGCCCACCGCCCGTAATTATTAACGGACTCATACTGACGTTCTGCAGCACCATCACGGTAATACAGTATATGGATAATTCCATGAAGCTGCAGGTAACTGGCTACCGTGGTTACATTATTACGAACGAAGCGCGTGTGGCTCTGGAAGGTATCAAGATCAACTCCATCCTGTCCGTCATCAAGCGCATCAAGAATAAAAGCGATTAATGCAGAAGCGATAGAACGTCTGCCAGAGCCTGCGATACAAGCATCAAGCTCTTGAAAGGTCATGTGGATTTCCTGTTGTAACGGTAGCTGGCATCCTCTTCAATTGCTGCCACGAACCATCCGGTAGCAGTTTGCCTGTCTATGCTATCAGGCAAGGAAGCGACTAACTGCTCAAGTGGAAGTGTACGATTAGCTCTGAATATCAGCGCCGACATACCACACCAGTCCTGGTTACTTTCGGGCTTCCAGCCGATGCTAAGCATCAATGTTAACGCCGTCTGAGCAGCCCACAACGGAGTTTCAGCCGGGTTAGAGGCCCATGAAAGTAACGCCGCGCCGGGTACGGGCCTGCTTCTTGTAACGTATCCTAGATTGATAGCCGCTTCTGTTAATGCGGCAGCAGCTTCGGATTGCGTTCCGGGATAACGAAGCGCCCAGTGGCGGACAATTTGGCCACGGAATGCCGTGGCCATTTCGGTGAACGGGGTTGATTTCATCACTGAGAGCGCATCCCTATGACGCGTAGTTCAGAAGCCTCAACTGAAATCTCACCAATGTCCATTTTCACCCACACATACCCAGCTTTGTCTGGCGCACGGTCAGTCATTATTACCCCTTGCTCACCGTCTATCTCAACAACAACCTGCCAGGTTTTTACATCTGAATTGCTGTCCAAAGGCTTGGTAGGCTTTTTGTTCCGAGCCTTAGATTTCGCATGCGAAATCTCACCTTTGCTTTTGTTCTTCACTTCATCAAGAACCGCTTTAACCTGCGCGCGTGAAATACCAGACACCCGCGCAGCTGCGACAAGCTTCTCGGCCTCTTCGGGAGACTTTTCATTTACCTGTATCAGTGTGTATGCCAGATCGACATCGGATGTGACTTTATCCCGGAGAAGGGCGGTAACATTTTCTGGTGCATCAATGAGACGAAGGTGTTTACTGACAAATGAGGTAGGCTTACCCATTGTTTTTGCGATTTGCTCACCCGTCATATTGAACTCATGCTTGAGCTCATAGAACGATTTTGCAGTCGCTAATGGTTTCAAACCAGACTGCTGCAGGTTTTCAATGAGCTGACCGATGATGCGTTCTTTTCTTTCCCGTGGTGGTTTACCAACATAAATATCAATGTGGGTATCACCACGCTTGCGGGCAGTGCGAACACGCGTTTCGCCTAACCATATCTGGTAGCCACGTCTGTCACGAGGATAACAACGAGGTGGGGTAAGCATCCCTATCGTTTCGAAGGTATCAGACATACCATCAATGATATCTTCCTCGAAGTCTTCTTCAGGTCGCACTTGTTCTTCAGCATAAACCAGATTTATATCGACGCGTATTATCTGGCCATCAGGTTCGATATCCGGGCGGGCAATATCCGCCATAATCTGGTGCGCAGCTATATCATGGCTCTGCTCATCTGGCTGTTTATTTGCAATGACCTTTTCAATATCAGAAACAACAGCAGAATTTTTTTTCATTTCCTGCTGCGCCTGTAGTCGCTTCATAAAAGGTTTCTTGGCCATTACTTACCTCCTGCGAGCATAATAATTTTCTGGGTAAGTTCTTTATACTGAATTGCAGGAAGACACTTGGGGTCGTATTCATCAAAGGAGAGACCTAGTTCGATCGCTTCTTTTGCAGCAGCAGGTACAAATGATATATAGGCGAGAATGTATTCTTCAGAGTAGCCTTTTCCCTGAAGGATCTCGATGAGGAGATTCAGATTCAGTGTATCAATAGGTCCCAGATATCCTTCTTTAAGTGGTTTTTTATAATTTTTCACCTGCGTCTGGGTCACATAAGTCCCCATGAACTGCAGCGAAGGATTGTAGTTCCGCTTAATTTTCTGCATATAAGTAAGCTGTTTACCAACTGCATTACGGGCCTGCTTCTCCAGCAGGGTAGGGATCAGAAGATAATCAGCTGACATATGCGCTGCGATCATAACATTTGAATAAGATGGCGCTGAATCAGCAATAATAAAATCAAACTGTTTCTTCAGTTCTTCAATACGGTCCCTGAAGTCGAACATGCAGTCGCTGTTTCGGTAGTTAATTTCATTAAGTTCACTGGTAGCACCGATAAAAAAGCGCCCGCCAGGAAGCTCAATCGGTCGAATCTCTGTTTCAGAAAAGAAAAGCTGATATGTATTCGCTTCACCGGGTGTAAAACTGTTACTTAAAGGTTCGCGTTCTATCTCATAAGGTAAGCCGTCAGGGAATGCCCTCTCCGTCAGACCAGTTGTCCAGTCCATATCAATTTCAAGCACACGGAAACCAGCTTTACGAAGGTCATGTGCGATTTCACTGGATGACTGCGATTTAACGATTCCGCCCTTCTGACTACATACAACGATAAGTTTGCCGATAGGTCCGATTTTCAGTGTCATGTAACAGTCCTTAAGATTTCGCATGCGAAATGTTTGAGAAGGGGCGGCACGGCTTAAAAGGGTATTTCAGTAATGAAAAGAATTCATTGCGGTATTTCATACACACTCCTGTGAGTCAGGCGTTTCGCCAGATGCAGAAGCAGCTATCTGCCACTGCGTTTTTGTCGTACTTTCATGACGACATAAACAGTATACAGAGAAATCTTTGAGTATCAATAATGATATGCAATAAATTTCGCATGCGAAATCACATAGTGAGTATTTCTGGTGATCGTATTTGATTACGTTGATATACCGCGCAAACCGTGAGTCTGTTCAGAGCATGCATCTGAGCAGGCGAAGGGTTGGACAAGCCCGGCGGGCGCGTCAGCCTGTAACACTTGGGTATGCTCTATATATACCATCCGAAAAAATACCGGCAAATGTTATTGTGACCACATAAGTGATACCATCATAAGCAAGACCACTTAAAAGTTACCAGAAGGACAAAATATGTTCGTTTTTGGTTACCTCCGGGCATCCACTTCAGAGCAGGATGCCAGCCGGGCAAAAAATGCACTGAAGGCATTTGCAAACCAAAATGGCCACCGTATTGCTGGCTGGTATATCGATAACGTCTCCGGTACGACAATGAACCGTCCTGAACTGATCAGGCTTCTTGGTGATGCGGAACCTGGTGATGTGATTCTCATAGAACAGGTCGACAGGCTTACCCGCCTGGATGATGCAGGCTGGGAGACACTCAGAAAGCAAATTACTGATAAGCAGCTGGCCATCGTCAGTCTTGATCTACCGACCAGCCATCTGGCGCTCTCCAGCACAGTAAGTGATGACTTTACACGAAGCATGCTGAAGGCCGTAAATGGCATGATGCTGGATATGCTCGCCGCTATTGCCCGAAAAGACTACGAGGACCGGCGACGGCGCCAGGCTGAAGGTATAAGCAAGGCAAAAGCGGAGGGCAGATATCGGGGCAGGGTGGCCGATGCGCAGAAACATGAATTGATACGCACTCTGCGTCTGGCCCACGGAAAATCACTGCGTGAAACAGCCCGCCTGGCTGGCGTATCAAAGATGACAGTAATCAGGGTCTGTAACGGCAATCATAAACAGGATACTGATTGACGATACTTATTCACATTAGGTCAGAACAAACAATTAAGCTTATGGAGCGAATATGGCTGAAAGAATATCTCAAAGAGAACAGGAGTTGTTGGAGGAATTCCTTTGTACTGTTCTGGATGATTTCAGTAAAGGCAGTATAACCCGCCATCAGGCTGTCAGCGGTATCGCGACATTATATACAGCTGCCGCAGAAGGTCGTAGAGAAGAGGCTTTAGAATATCTGAGAGAGGGAAGAAAGTTGCTAAGGCAGTAACTGATGATGAGTAAAGATGGTTTAGGAAGGGGACCGAACCACCCCGGAACGGCCCCGTGAAGGAATGGCAATTCCGTTCACCGCCAATATTAGCTTTTTCCGGGCTGTGATAACATCTCCGGGTCATTTTTCAGAGCCAGGGCAGATGAAGAAGAAAAACAGCACACCCACTCCTCACGATGCCACGTTCAGGCAGTTCCTGACGCAACCGGATATTGCCCGGGATTTCATGGAAATCCACCTGCCCGCAGAGCTGCGAGCAGTCTGCGACCTCAGCACACTAAAGCTGGAATCAGGCTCGTTCGTTGAGGATGATCTCCGCCAGTATTTCAGCGACGTCCTCTACAGCCTGAAAACTACAGCCGGCGACGGATATATTCATGTTCTGGTCGAACACCAGTCAACGCCGGACAAACATATGGCTTTCCGCCTCATACGCTATGCGGTAGCCGCCATGCAGCGCCACCTGGAGGCAGGGCATAAAAAACTGCCACTGGTGATACCGTTGCTGTTCTATACGGGTAAGCGCAGCCCGTATCCGTACTCTACCCGTTGGCTGGATGAATTTGACGATCCCGAGCTGGCAGGCAAACTCTACAGCGGCGCTTTCCCGCTGGTAGACGTTACGGTTATCCCGGATGATGAAATCGCTGGCCATCGCAGCATGGCCGCCCTGACTTTACTGCAAAAGCATATTCACCAGCGGGACCTGGCAGAACTGGTTGACCGGCTGGCACCCATCTTGCTGGCGGGATACTTGTCTTCATCGCAGGTGATATCGCTGGTACACTATATAGTACAGGCAGGCGAAACATCCGACGCCGAAGCCTTTGTACGCGAACTGGCACAGCGTGTGCCGCAACACGGAGACGCACTTATGACCATCGCACAGCAGCTTGAACAGAAGGGCATCGAGAAGGGGATTCAGCTCGGTGAACAACGTGGTATTGAAAAAGGCCGTTCAGAAGGGGAGCGCGAAGCGACTCTTAAAATTGCGCGTGCCATGCTGCAGAACGGTATCGACCGCAGTACCGTCATGAAAATGACCGGTCTGACTGAAGACGACCTGGCGCAGATCCGCCACTAATCCTTTCCTGACACTCCCTGTCTGGCCATCAGCATAAACTGGTGGGGCAGGGAGGCACCAGACTCAGGCTCTGCCTGCCAGCCACAGCGATTAAACAGCTTCATTACCCCCGCTACGTTCCCTGTCAGACGTGCTGTCAGCGGATTTATCTGTCGGCCGCTGTCGTCAAAAGCGACATCGAGGTTGGCCCGTGAGAGATAAATGCCGTTCACGCCCGCACTGAGCGCCACAGCATTCCGGCCGGACCATTCCCGATCGCTCAGCAGACGGTAGTTCCAGTGCATATCTTTGGCTGTTTCCAGCGCATAGGTCAGCCGGAACAGATCGTTCTGTTCAGTCAACTCGCCGGTGCAGGAGCGCCAGAGGTAATTCAGCTTGCTGGCCAGCTTTGCGCTGACGCCCAGCTGCCGCCCCTGTTTCAGAAGCCATTCAATATCGGGTGTAACATCGCGCGAAAACCGACGTTGCTTAAGCGCAGTCGCAAGCCATCGGGTAAGAAAGAGGTTTTCCTGTGCCGGCGAGAGAACGCCACCATCCTGTCTGGCCAGCGCAAGTGCCACCAGGGCGCACCATGCAAGATGGCCCGATTTATCTGTCAGCGTCAAGCTGGCCTACTCCCTGTATCAAAACTCGTTATACGAGGCAGCTGGCGTCGGTATTAATCCGGGCCATAGCATGCTTCCGTCAGAATAATAACCGATTGACACTGAAATTTTAAACTCCGTCGGGATTAGGGGCCTTCCAGGGATATTGTTTCAGCCGTTTGTATCGCCAGCAGATTCAGTTGTTTACCGAAATCCGGAAAGCCTGCAGCCTACGGCAGAGGCATAACGTCAGTATTTGTACTGCTGAGCATAAGCTGTGGTCACGAATGCCGCCCGGCGGCATAGAGGTGCCAGCCGGTGGTGAACAAAATACTGACGGTGAGGGGCGCCGTGACCCGGTGTAGCCGGCAACACGACTTGAATATCCGGGTTAAGAATGCCGAGCAGTGCGCAGGCATTCCTGGAATGCGCCAGAGGCGCATGGAGGCGCCCTCAGAAGTTGACCAGAGCACAGTGGTCAATGGCGCCGTAGCCCGGCGTAGCCGGTTACTGAGTTAATAGGTTCCACCAATCCATCCCTTCGCCCTGATAAGCCATAACCCGCTTATAACGATGATGTGGTTTCATTAAGCCCTTTTAACTCCGGTGAGCGGGCTGTACGGCGCTTGCGACGTACAGGGCGTGATTTCCGGAGCCGTGGTGCCGGCGTAGCCGGTGCCCGGGGGCTGTACAGAGGGGCCTGACGCGATGTTACTGTCAGCAACTCAAATGTTTAGTTACATCATCCAGCATTAAAAGCGATGTTGTTCCGGCCCTTCGGGCCGGGGCGGCCTCGCTTTTCAGTGGTGGGGAGGGGCAGTGATGGTTCAGGTTTGCACGGTTCATGTCTTAGCGTAAACATTCTGGATGTTGTAACTATTTGCACGGTTGGGGCCCGGCGCAGAGCGACGGGAGGTGCTTCTGGTGTTTCCGGCCCGGCGCGGACGTGAGTCCGCTGTAAGGGCGGTCATTCTCTGGAGCCTGTCCACAGGGCAGGCGATGAACAGGTTATATCTTTATAAGAGATAAAGATTATGTATTTAAAGGAAGTACAGAGCAGGTGTTTAAAGGAAACCACGCACTTTGAAATCAGGTCGTCTGGCGCTTTGTCAGTATATCGGTTGTAACTTTATGGAAAGCTCCCTTGCAGTTATTTGTGGATAAGTAAATTCAGCGACCGGAAATGGCTCCGCCGGGAACATTTCAGGCCGTTCAGTCAACCGGATGAGATAAATCTTGGCGTTGAGAGCGACCGCTCCGCGCAGAAAACAGACAGTGGCAAGCTACAGACGTGCAGAATCCTCCGGCGTCAGCCGGATTTTTATAATCAGGTGGGTTATATGGGGACGGTGGCCAGTCGCGTGTAGTTGTTGCCCCGCGACATCAGCATGCGCTCTTTCACGCGCCGCTGCAGCTCCCGCTTCATGGCATCCAGACCGCCGGTAAATCGTCCGGACGCGTATTCCCGCGTCAGCTGCTGTTTCACCAGTGTCTCTATGTCCTTACGGGTTCTGTCCGCATCACGCCGGGCACGGGCGCGTTTTAGACCATGCTGTTTACGTTCGGACTGGTAGCTGCGGAAACGTTCGCGCACAAAGCGCCACGCTTTCGCTATCAGTTCGTCCATCTCCAGCGGCTTCAAGTTCTGCTTCAGACGCAGCTTATTTTCCCATTCGACGCGGCTGCGGCGGGCGGCCACCACCGCTACGTCAGAGACGTCGAGCGCGGAGAACAGTGCCGGCGTGAAAGTGATGTCGGTCGGGATATTACAGCCAATCTGCGGGTCATATTCCGTCTGGTAGGTAATCAGCCCCAGCTCCGACATAAACTTCAGCGCCCGGGTAGCACGGGTGATGGACAGATTACCGCTTTTTGATTCTGTGGCCAGACCGCACTCGATGGCCAGATTAGTGATGGAGCGTTGTACACGGTTGGCCAGCGGGTCATAGTGGAAGCACAGTCCCTGCAGCAGCGCATCAATGGCACGGCGACGCAGCACTGGCGGCATGCGATGACGCTTACCCAGCGACCGCACGAAAGCCACATGGACGGAAAAATCAAAACGGGACGTGAAGCCTTCGGCTTTCGCCATCAGCTTACGACAGAACGGCAGTGTCTTCTTGCCCTCACGTGGGGTAAATTCCGGATTCGGGTTTCGGACCTGTCGGTAATGAGAGAACAGGATCTGAGTGTCAGTCACACCTTCCCGCGCTTATGTTGCACAGAAGGAGCAAATGGCACAGAAACAGGTATTGCAGTTTTCTGAGCATAAAACTATACTCCCTGCATAGAGCAACAGCTTCTATACAGTTTAAGTAGGCCCCGTTAATCTTTCGTTCCCGCCAAGAAATGAGAAGATTATCGGGGTTTTTGCTTTTCTGGTCCCGGGTAGATACCTCAACAGAACCAGTTCCCTGCCACCTTACGGCGTGGCCAGCCATCAAAATTCTTTATACGAACAGGAATTTAGCATTCAAAGACAGTTCGATCAAGGAATGTGACTACTCACCTAACAATTCTCGTTTTATGAGCAGCTCTATCGCTTCTGCCTGAGTTAACCCATTCTCCTGACAAAATGCGTCTAGTTTATCTTTGTGAGAATTCTGGATGAACACATTTACAGGTTTATGAGTCTCCCTTTTACGGGATACCGAACGCATTTTCCTCTCACTTACACTAAGAGGCGTACCCTTTCGGTAAGCTCGTTTCGATGAGGAAGTTACTGCATTATCGATCTGCGACATCTCTGCCTCCTCAAGGATCAAACTGGGATCGTTTGCAGAGAATACTACAGATTCCTGAAATCAGCGACTTACTTTATGAACGTAACCTGTGTTGGCGCACGGTTTACGTTTCACGATCGTTTTTTGGGATGTCAGTACGTCTGTTTCCAGTCCGTTCCCTGCGCCCAGCGGGATGTCCAGTGGTTCAGGTAGCTGCGGGCTAAGACTGGGTCATCCCAGACGACAAGTACGTTCTCCGAATTCGAGCGGTCTGCAGCCCGGCTGAAGTTAAATGAGCCGACCTGAGTGTTACGGCCGTCAGTGACGATCACTTTATCGTGAAGGATTTTGTAAGCACTGACCGTGCGCACCGGGATACCCGCCCCCGCCAGCAGGTTCATCGCAGCACGGCTGACGTTATTGTTCTTCCCTGTATTGGCTTTCAGGTCCAGCACCACCCTGACGTCCACACCACGCCGTTTCGCGGCAATGAGCGACCGGACCACCTCTGGTGATGTAAAGGAATAGCCCATCAGACGGATTTCCTGTTGTGCAGTCTCAATTGTCTTAAGAACCAACTGGAGAGCTGTACCTTCCGGAGAAAATCCTGCCTCAACGGTGGCAGCGTAAGTATTCGGTACTGGCGCGCACAGAACCAGACCGAGCAGGCCGGGCAGAAGCCATCGGCACATATGTTTTTTAGGCATTGTTTGCATGGTATTTTCTTCGCTGGATGTATTCAGAAACGCCGGAATCGGGGGAAACTCGTTTTTCCCCGATTTCCGGGGTTGGACAACGACGCCCTGCGGAGGCGTCAGGCCGTTTAGTTGAACAAACCAGGAGCAGACAGAAGTGTTTTCGCTCTCAAGCTTTGTCCCCCTCGATCCATTGCGGGTAATCCCTGGCAACATCACAACGCAGCGTTTTATTGCCAACGCTGATGATGTAGCCCGGAGAATAGTTCTTTTCACCATCGCTACAGCGTTTATCTTCCTTCTTCAGACTATTTGTCTTTATCACCTCCGCCAAAATCTGTCGCAGAAGCACGTTAGTCGTGACCTGCTCCGGCATCGCGGGAGGCTCAGCCAGAATCTGTTCAGGTAGTTCTGAATGGATAAGTACAGGCCCTTTTGACGAAGCAAACGTCGGCCCGCTTAATGACAGGCAACCGGAGATAACCGCATATAAAGCGATTTGCTTATTTTTCATGTGAATTCCTTTTGTTTGATTGAAGCAATGGTAAAGACAGGTCAGAGAACACTGACCAGAAAACCAATACACAGCAGATGGAGGGCATACGCTGGTGCAAACCACCGTCCGGCCTGCAGGCGTCGTCCGAGAGCCGGTACCAGCCCGTGCACGCAGAACAGCACAGTCAACGTCAGCAGTACGCCGGAGAGCGTCATCACATCGCCATGCCGGGCATTAAGCAGGGCGACCAGCAACAGCCAGACAGAAAACAGGGCTGGCCGCAGTGAGTCCCGGACCTGCCAGATAAGCAGCGCGCCGGCGAGCATCAGCAAACCGGGTATACCGTAACTGGCAGAGCTAAGCGGCAGATACCCCACCAGGGCCGTGAAAGCCGCAACGCCATTCAGCACGGTCACCGCCTGCAGGAAGCGGGTCACCTGCATGACAACTGCGAAGGCAAACAGGATATTCAGTTGCCACCACATAAGTCCGGCTTCCCTGAAGGCCAGCCAGTAACCCGGCTGGGCCAGGAGTGCCATCAGCCACAGGCGGTTGAGGCTGTGCTGACGCAGGGTTTTTCCCGCCAAGTTACAGCCGCTGACCAGCGCAAACAGGGGGAATGCACAACGCCCAGCCATGTTCAGTAAGGGCATATCCAGCTGAAAGGCAGTGGCGATGTGGTCCCCCATCATTACCATAAATGCGGCCATCCGGATGACATCGCGCTGTAGCGCGGAAAAATTCAGGACCGGCCTGAAAGGATGCAGGGCCACAGGTTTCCCCGGACTCATGTTGCAGCCTCCGGTCGTTGTGCGCAAAGGTGTGCCCTGACGCGCTCAGCCAGCTGTTGCTCATCATCGCCACGCAGCAGCGGGATACCCGCCTGTTTCAGCACCTCTTCCAGCAGCAGGTCACGCCGCTGACGTTTCGGCGCCTGATGGGAACGATCGTCCAGCTCCACTGCCACAATGATTCGCCCGGCGCGGTCCGTGATAACCACATCGCAATGCCACTGCGATACCAGGCGGAACAGCTGCCACCATTCACGGCTCCCGGACTTACGATCGGGTGCCACTCTGACGATATCGGCCACTCGAACCTGCGGGCACAGCCGCCACTGGCGGGTATCGGTCACCCTGTCGAGCCGGCGCAGAAAACGCTGCTCCCGCTCCGTCATCAGCTGACCGGCACTGACGAACGACGGTCGGCGACACAACAACAGTTCAGTTCTGCCCGGCCGAATCCCTTTTTCACGTAGTCTCTGCAAAAGTGGATGCCGGGCTGAACCGGCCTGCCTGAGCAATATCACAAATCCGGCGAGCAGAATGGCAATGATGAATATTCCGGCAACCATACACATATCCTCCCTGAATCAGTCCCCACCGAGCGTTTTTTCCAGCTCAATGTCTTTTTCCGGTACATTCACCACCCACTCACGCTCGGTACGCAGCATCTGTTCGCGCACCTGTTGGCGGATACCCCGACCTTCCGCCACCGCTTCCTGAATGGCCTCATCCAGCTCACGTTCTCCCCGGGCTGTACCGTCACGCAGGCGACCTTCTTCATCGGCAGACAACAGGGGTTCTGGTCTGGTGCTCTCCTCACCCGGCACTGCCGGCAGCCGTTCCTGCCGGGCCTGCTCCGCCAGCTCCCGGGCCGCTTTTTCCTGTGCCTCTGCCAGTTTTTGCTGCTCATCCGGAGGCAGCGTAATGGGGTCTTCCGCTTTCGCCGCCGCTTCGGCGTCCGCCACACTGCGCACTGTCCGTGCCACCTCGTCAGGCTCCGTGATACGTCCCCCGGTCAGACGAGCGGCATTGAGCAACCGTTCTTCGCCGTGCAGGCGTATCACCACCCCACTTTCCGGATTCTGCTGCGCCAGCTGCAGCGCGGCTTCCGCACTGTCGGCAATCAGTGTCTGACCATTCCGGCTCGCCTGCAGTCCGGCGAACTGCGCATCTTCACCGCCACGCAGCCGGGACTCATCACTGAGCACCACACGCATCCCGTCATCCTCAATGCGGATTTCGGTCAGCAGTGCCCCGGCTTCTTTTCCGTGACGGGTCCACGCTGGCAGGGCCACATACGGTGTCGGGTATTTCCTGCCGGCAGCAATGAAGCGGGCCATCGTTTCGCCCTCAAGGCCGTTTTCCGCCAGAACCCTGCGTCCCAGCGCTGTTTTATCCAGTCGTGAGGCGGTGGCCAGCAGTCGGTTGCCGGTGTCGGATTCGTGGTCACTTTTCTGGTGCAGCAGGTCGTGGGCGGTCTGTCCGGCATTTGAATGCCGGGCACCGGCACTCCAGCCAGCCAGATCGTCGGTATAGACCTGCACATGCTCCTTTGCGCGTGACAGCGTCACATAAGTGGACTCCAGAGACGCCATTCTTTTCCTGCCACCTTCGGTACCGGTCAGGGCAATGGCAAAGCGCTCACTGGCCCCCTGTACGCCATACACCGTCAGGGCATAGGCGAGGTCAATATGACGGTCCTCCGTCATGGCCTGCGGGTCGACAATTTTCTCCTGATCTCCCTGGCGGAAGCGGATGGCCCCGTCGTCAGTGAACCCGGCCACCTCCCACAGGCTGTTGGCCACATAGCCGCGGTCGGTGTCCGAGCGTGTAAAGCGCACCCTGTCCCCCTGACTGATCGTCAGATCGCGGGGTGTGAAGAGGGAAATATCCTGTGCAGTGTTCTGCTGAGGAGAGATCAGCACCGACTCCCCGTCAGCATTACGCAACGTGACCACGGCGTCCTGCGTATCCACCTCCGCTACAGTCCAGTAGCGCTCGTTCATCATGGCCACGGCGCCGGTATACTCCGCAAAGGTTTCAGCCGCACGCAGGGCGTTGTCAGGCACCCGGAGCGGCTCCAGGACGGTGAACGTGCGTTCTTCAGCACCTGTATCGCCTTTCTCATGCCGGGCGGCATGAATGGCATCATTGATAGCATGACGATCGGCGTTGAGTTCCGCCACAACCAGCGTCTGCTGCTGCGCCTCCGGGGTGCGCCCCATCCAGTCATCCCGGATGGCTTCAATGATGTCGGTCCGGACCAGTGACAATTGCTCTGGTGTCAGTGTCTGCTCGTCGACGGCGGGAGAGTCCTGCTCCTGGTCCTTTTTCGGCGCACGGATTTCCATGACGGAATTCCCGGGTACCCAGGCCCCTTCCTGACGCGGGACCTGTTGCGGGCTGACGTCATCCACCTGGCGCAGTGATGTATCAACCTGACCTGCGATGATGCTTTCAATCGCCGGGCGCAGCGCCGGGGTCTGGCGGACAATCTCCTGCATCACCACCGTATCGATGGCGCTGCGCTGCTGCACCAGGCGGAACGGCAGACCGGTTGAGATGGCCTGCAGCTGCGCGGTATCCCCGCTGGAGACCATCCGTCCGCCGCCTGCGGCAACCAGCTGATAGAGCTCTGCCATATCGCGGTTCCCAACCATCGAGCTCTCATCGGTGAGGAACAGGACATTGCGGAAGTCCGGTGTTTCTCCGGCCTGAATGGCCAGCCGGGTTTCACTGAGGAAACTGGCCAGCGTTCGTGCCTCCACCCCGGCCTCACGCATCTCATGCACGGCCCGGTGCGTGGGTCCCAGGCCAATGACCTGCGGGCGCACGGATTCAGACAGGGTGTTCAGGGCACCCATCACCGCCCGGAACTGGGTGGTTTTCCCCACCCCGGCATACCCCTGAATGGCCATAAAGCGGTCGGTGTTCTCCAGTACCGTCCGTGTGGCCTCCCGCTGGCCTGCCGTCAGACCGGCCAGCACTGAGGCAGGCGTCAGCGCCATCAGTGGCTGTACAGCATCCTTACCCTCAGCAATATGGCGGATGATGGTCTTTTCCATCTCATACGCCACACGCGGAACCAGCACCCTGTTTCCCGCCCCGGAAACAGAATCCAGCTGAATCAGATCCCCGCTGTTCACCTGCCGGGCGATTTCAGTCCGGACATCAGCCAGCGGCTGGCCGGATTTTACCGCTTCTGACAGCAGGGCAATTTCACTGAGATGCACCTTCCCCTGCTGCGCGCGCGGGATGGCCAGACTGACGGCCTGCTCTGCATCCGACATCAGACGCTCACGGCTGGCCTGTATGGCGGTATCCAGATTTGCCTCGCCGGTCGACTGACGGACCTGGTCACTGGCCAGTCGCACGGCGGACACGCTTTCCACTTTGCGCGCAGCCTGCTCAGGCGCAAGCGGCGTATAAATCCGGATGTCGTTGCCACTCTGCGCCAGCGCGTTCAGGGTCTGTTTATTAAGCCCTCGCGGACCGACTGCGGCCAGTACCGTGCGCGACGCGCTGGTCCCCGCCCCGGTCCCTTCCACATAGTCATGAGCCAGCTTTACGGCCCGTTCAGTGGGCAGGCGCAACTCCCGGTCGCCCCTTCGCAGCCGTACCACGCCATTTTCCAGCCCCGCCACGGTGAACTGCTCTTTCGCTTTGATGGCTCCCTTCAGCTCACGCCCCAGCGCCCTGACGCGGTCCCCTTCAGAAATATCCAGTGTCCGGCTGCGGTACAGGCTCCAGCTGCCGTCAACCTGCGTCACCTTCAGGGTCAGGCGACTGCCGTCTTCTCCCTGCAGCACCAGGCTGTTAGTGGCCTCAGCCACCCGGTCAATGGTGTGCCGTGTCATCGTTTTCTTCTCAGCGTCCCAGTGCTCCATCACCATCCCGGGCCGGTAGTTATCGCGCTGATGACGGGTTTTGCTGTCCAGCCACACCGGCTCCAGTACCCCGAGTGTCACCTGCTCCCGGGCCAGCTCACCCGCATCACGCCGTATATCCCTGATAACCTCCGTCAGCTGCTGCTGTTCCCGGGCACCGGTCACCTGGGCCACGACATCCCGCCCTTCAGCAGACAGGCGCACGTACTCCTGCGCCAGCTGGCCATAACGGCTCCGTTTGTCCGCCTCGCTGACCAGCCGCACCTCCGGCAGCTGCGTGCTGTAAAACCGGTACTGCGGGATATCCGCCTCTTTCAGCACAGACAGGGCATTCCCCGTTCCCTGCCGGTTCTCCGTATCCATAAAAATCAGCTGCGCACCGGCGCTGAGTGCCTTTTCCTGCAGCAGCACGGTTTCTTTCAATGACAGCCTTTCCGCCCGGTCAACGATAACCGTGCCCTGCACCGGCAAGACGGTGTCTGCATTCATCTGCGAGCGCAGCATCACATGGCCTGCCAGATGCGGGCTTTCTGACAGAAACTGGCCACTGCGACCGTCTGCTGCAATCACCATCACCTCACGCCCCTGTGAACGGGCCATCATGGCCACGTCTTCCGTGCGCTCACGCAGGGTCTGTGCACCTCCACGACCGCTGAGAATGGCCACCGGGCTTTTATCCTGCGTCAGGACAGAGACAGCATCACCTGCCGGCATCTCGCGCTCCTGTGCCCGTTCAGGAAAGATAAGTACGGTTTGCTCCTGAACGGCCGTGCGCGCCAGCTGATGAACGCTGAGTTCGTTCAGCAGATGAATATCGGAAGTAAAAATGCCCTTCTCGCGATCCAGGGGGATAAGCCGCTGCTCTTCAATCGCGGCATCGATGCCGGCTCGGGCCTGCTCAAACAGGCCTGACGCTGACGGCAGACGACTGACCGTGCCGGCCAGCATTTCGGACCAGGTAAACTGGACCTTCTTCTCCGACAACGCCGAAATCGTGTCGCTGACGGCTTTCTGCACGTCTGATTCTGAAATCTGAGCGGAAGACGCACTATCAGGCTGACCTGTTGAGCGAATATCCTCAGTACCACCACCAACAGGGCCTGGTGGTTCTGCCCGTGTCTGCGCCTGGCCGATGTAGTTATCGATATCGAATTTTTCATCGGTCAGCCGCCGGCGCCATTCAGCTTTCAGCAGATCCGGGTCGGCCCAGGCTTTTGCCTGGCGGGTATCGAGTGCGGCAACGTCGCGGGATTTTTTGGACGCATCCGGCCCTGCCGCTTCGCTGATAGCCTGACTTCGGGTCGAAAACGGCGCAACGGGAACGTCTTTCAGCTCCCAGAGACCATTTTTACCGGCTGTAACCGTTTCATAACCGAGTTTTTCCGCCTCCTGTCTGAAGGGTTGCAGTACGAGGTTTCCGATCGCCACCTGCAGCGCATACAGATTTTCACCGAATCCGGTTTTCATACGTGTATCGCTGGCCAGCGCCCGCCATTTGTCTTCCGCAAACGTAGTATTGAACACTAACGCATGCGTATGGATCTGCGGATCTAAAGCACGGGAGGTATCATGATTGTACAGTGCTGCCACCATGTTTCCCGTCAGAACAGTGCCGGTTTTTCCACCGTCCGTGATGCGCGCACTGATAAGCTTCTCTACCTCTTTCATGCCGTTTTCAACACTGCGGTTCCACGCATCAAGCAGTCGGGTATCACCACCAATGAGGATCATCATCGATACGCTTTTGGGGGCTGAAAAGGTCAGGTCATAGCCACTGCGGTGTTTATTCACGCCATTGACCATCCTGGAGAGATCGGTGCCGTCAGGAAGTTTGCCCTGACGTATCGCATCCATATCGGCGTTGGCGACTTCGCCCTTCAGGCCCAGCTTCTCCGCGCCATCTCCCAGCCAGCGAGACTCCAGCGAACCGCTGACATAGTAGTTGTCTTCATGACTGTAATAGGCCGAATCACCCTTTATAGAAGAAATTGAGAGCATCAGAACACCTCCCTGTCGTCATCAAAGTCATGCGCTTTATCTGTCGCATGATTGATGTTGACCTCTTCCCTGCGGGTCACATCGCGGGTCTGATGTGAGGATTGAGCCCAGGCCTCATACGCTGCGAAATCCACCACTTCACCGTCACTGTTCAGGCCCGGTGGAATATCCTGTGGTAAATCCTGTTCAATATCCCGTTCCGTCCCTCCGGTAGTGACAGGGCTGCCAGCAGTTGCATCGGTAGAAGAAGTGATATTCACCGTGGCCGTTGCAGGAGCTATGGATGGTGATGTCTTCGGTTGGATGTTGGTTTGTGGTGTTGTCTCCAGGAGTGGGTTTTCATCTGCCGGCTTCACGGGGTTAAACAACCCATCCAGGTTGCGGCGTTCCTCCTCTGTACGGCGTACCAGCTCGTCCTCAATAGTCTGGTCGAGACTGGTCTGCACGTCCCGCAACAGCAGGGAGTCAGCCACTTTAGGCATCGCTTCATACTTCATTGTCAGCTTCACTACCGGGTAGCTTCCCGGCAGGGTGACATAACACTGCAGGTCGTTAAGGGACTGTACATCCGAGTAGCTGACGATGCTGACACGCTCTTCTTCCTTGCCAAAAGAAATCCCGTCACGCACCTGTTCATGACCAAAGCTGGTCTGTTCACTGAACTTCAGACGGCGGGTTTCCCCAATATCCTCCTCCACAAACTTCGCAATCTGGGCGCTCGGTGAGCGGAAGAAGAACTTGGTATTCAGCAGGTCAAAAAGCCCCGCTGCCGCTTTCGGGCCGTAGATTTCTTCCATCTGAGCCTCGTTCTGAAAGCCCAGAATAAAACAGCCGCCAAATTTACGACCTTCAGCAATGATGCGGGGTAGAGTGACCAGCTTATTCAATGACGGAATTTCATCGTATACAAACCAGACACGACGCTGCCGGTTTTCCCCCATCGCCAGCAAACTAGTGGCAGCAATACTGAGCCACATCGTTATAAGCGGTTTGAGGGACTCGTGATACTGCTCATCAGAGGTGATGAACAACCAGCCATTCTTCGATTTATCGGCCTGGCCCTTCATCCATTCACGGATGGTGAATTTCTCTCGTCCCGGGCGGTCGATACCCTGAAGATAACGCATCGCCTTGACGTAGTTGGTCAGCACACTGCGAATGGAGATAGCTGTTTTTTCAATCTTACCGTCAACCAGAGTGGATGCAGGCGTACCGGCAAGGAATGTCCTCAACTGATCAAGTTGAATGGCCAGCAACGTGCGCAGGAATTTGTTATAGCTGCGGTCTTCGTCCTTGCGCATGCGCTCTGCACCTTCCGCAAAGATGGTGCGTGCACTACCCTGCCAGAAAGGATCTTCACCGCTGCTGGCCGGGATAAGTGTACTACTTGCGTTCTCCAGTTCAGATATCGTGCGGCATTCTTCCCACAGATCCCAGTTAGGGCAGCGGGCATCCATAGCATTAAGCACTTCATCCCGGGATTCATCATAGAAATCCTCAACAAAGGTGCAGCCCTTGTCGTAGATAATGACAAGGTCACCACGCTCGCGCAGTTGCTTCAAAATCTTGCGCATCAGCTGGGACTTACCCGATCCCACTGTCCCGTGCATGGCGAAGTTCTGGATTTCAGAATCCAGCTTCAGCGGCAGGTCATCGATACGAATATCGGATGCTTCTCCGCGTTTTTTCATCATCCGGGCGACATCTTTTGGTGACTCACTAAGGACGCGGCCACCAATGATTTCATCCTCGCTCTGCTTACGACCAGTACGACCGAGATACCAGTACACAGCGAATGTGGCCAAAAAGGCGACCAGCAGCGCAGCACACCCGGCAATAACCAGTTCCTGTTTCAGCAGTTGGCCGCAGTACATGGTGTAACTGTCGCTTAGTACCTGTCTGGCGCTGTACTGCAGGTTATGTTCGTAATAACGGATGGTATAGACAGGCTGACTGACCATTTTTTCAGTAAAGGGCGACATTACCCGGACAAACCAGTAAATAATGCCGTTGGTCAGATTCTGAATACTCATTCGCATCAGCAGGACGGCGATGCCAAATAAAACCGTCCCCATAATAACGTAATAAGAAATCAGGTTATTTATTTGCAGGAACATTTTCAGGCGCATGAAAGCGACCTGACCGCCCTGCGTTAAGTCACGAGGATTCAGGCTCATTATATTTTCCGTAATTATGCCGCATGCAGAAACACACGAATATGCTTTAGTAAATTATTTAATAACGAAGCTGGATGATATTAATAAAAGATAGCTGGAATTGAGAGCGGCCAAATAACCGCTCCACTAAATCGAGGGTGATGCTCACATTTAATTACTACAAGGATAGAACTCATTTAATGCTAAAATCGCAACAAGAGCAAGTCTATCATTTGGATTTACTTTATCAGGGCTCTGTTTGATGTAACCATCAACAACCCTTGATAAATCCTTCCCACTGTTAATTTCATTCTTAGTGCATATAAGCGGGTTACCTGATTTCATTTGAGCTAATGCATTCGTAAATACAATCCCTTCCCACATTGCCTGCATAGAAGTATTAAGAATGAGATTCTGTTCCTTCCCTTCATCTAGTGCTTCTTTTTTAATTAAATTATAATTTTGAATAGTCATCCCGTCAGACTGCTCATTTGCTTCTGAAAATTTAGAGAAGCCGACAAGAAAAACCACCGACAATAAAATCAGACTCCAGACTTTCATTTGCACGTTATCTCCTTTTCAATCCATTTTTTCTGGATTACCAAAATGGTTGCCTCCTGAGTCCAAACTCCCTCCAGTCATGTAAAGACCTGTTGACGGGTTTACTCCTGCCAAAGAGTAAGAACTATCATCCATAATATTATCCCTTCCAACCATATCCGGGGCACTACTATGTTTTCTCATGTTTGCGCTGCAATCAACTGGATACAAATCCTTTACATATGAGGAATTAAATGATTGCACTTTACATAACTCATTTCCGTCAACATTAACTGAATTAGCATGCGCAATTTTCTTAATATATCCCCCACTGAGTATCTGAAAACATACTTCATCCTTCTTGCTACTCTCACTATTTAACAACAGATTTTTTATTGCAATCGCATCTCTGCCTTTATACTTCATGAATGCCAAGATAGAAAAGAACATGCCAAAAGCACAATAAATGGGATAGTAAATCAAGGGAGACAACTCTGCCAATAGAGTGAAAGACAACAAAATCAAAGCCGACAGTTTTATTTTGCAATCCACAAAATACTTTAAATACATTTCCAAAGACTCATTCTTTAACAGAAATCTCCTCAATCGCTGTGACCACAACAGGAAATACCCTATAAGACAAAAAAGCGCCAGTGAAGGAAGAATGTATATCCAGTCGTATGAAATATAGCTGTATGTTGCTCGCCCCCAGGCTATAGCAAAGCTCAAGGGTAAAATCAGTAGACTTAAACTATATTTACTTCTTACCATAATAGGTTGTTCCTTTATCTTGTGCATCCTGAGCCATCTTAGTTAAGTCATCATTATTTAGTCCAGCCAGTGATTTCTGTGAAGCTTTTTCATTTTCAAATCCCTTTCTATGTTCTTCAACAGCCGTTGACTGCTCTGACTGTAGACTCTTTCTCACATCCTGAATCTTTTCTTTTTCCCCAGCTATTTCTTGACTGTCATCATTTAACTGAGTTCTGGCATCAGAATATCTCTGTTCAACTGTTTGTTGTACATTATTTTTTATTCCGGCAGCATTTTCGTGATCACGAATAACATCTGAGTTTTGATTCCAGTGATTAGTGACACTTTCCTCTCCTGGTACTGATGCAGTCTGACTCATTCCACTACCAAGATTAGCTTTATGTCCATGATATTCAGCCTGAATTTGAGGTAACATCTTATCCTGTACAAATGATTGAGCCAATTTCTGCCGCTCTGCTGCAACTTCCGAAGATGATGTGTCACTCAAAACTGCTTCAGCATTACCTGATTTTTGCATCACATAGTTTGCAAATTGCTGGTCGAAATTACTGTTGATCTGAGCACTGTTACTCTGAACATATGCCGCCATTTCGCTGTATTCATGGCTGCGAGTCATACTGTCAGAGTACTGTTGGTAGCTGTTTTGGGTATCTGAAAGCGTTGCCGCCAACTGTTCTACTTTATTTGCTGATGCAGCGTCGGTATGGGTTCCACCGGCAGTTATCCGGCTGCTGGTTACCATATCTAAGCCCTGTCTGAAATCATTAGCAAATTGTGAGGATCTATCATTTCTGAAATCATTTGTTTGTGAATTAGTTTCATTGGTACCATGCGACGAACCGCTATTACCACTAAATTCTACTCCTGTATGGGCTTCAATTCCGGTTCCAAATAATTTACCTCCCACACTTGCTTTACTTCCTGCTGTTATAGTTCCTCTTGTAGCTTTATCCATAAGTTGGTTATACGCTTCCTGGGTGCTGACGTTATTAGCTTTTGCGTAACCCTCTGTAGCTGTGAGCATTTTATTAATACCTGAGCTAGAATTGCTGCCACTGCTGTGATCTGAACCCTGTACTAGCGAATCGCTGTTCCCACGCTGGCTGGCAAACTGTTGTAACTGACTCCAGCTACTGGCTCGCCCGCTCTGATATCCGCTAAGTGCGGTTTGTGCACGTTGTTCCGACTCTCTTGCCTGTTGGGTCAGGCTGCTGCTCGTGACTTCGGCGCCATTCAGGCTGACAGGCAATTTCGACATTGCCCCCGTCGTATCAAATACATTCTGCCCTGAAGAGGTAAGCGTCCTGGTCGCCCCGCTCTCCAGCTGGCTGGTCATATGACCTTCACGATGGCTGTAGTTGGTGTCCCACTTGTTACCCTGTACATTCCCGGTCGTCATGTTGTTATAGGACCAGTTGCCGTCAACGGCCTGAGACGACGATTGTGTAGAGGCAGACTGCAGGGTCTGTCCCAGATAGTTCCCCGCCTGCGACACCACCTGTCCCAGACCTTTCACCATCCCCCAGGCGATAAACGGGATGGACAGCGCCAGCCAGCCAGCTGTAGTGCCAATATCGGAATAGGTATTCTGCACCTGGTCAAACGTGGCCAGCGTCACCGCCGTCCCGTTGAGTTTGCCCTGCAGGTAGAAATTCATCGCATGATTCAGGATGGAGAACAGAATGGGCCACATCTGCAGATAGGCAATGGTGTAGATATAGCCTTTGATAATGGTCCAGGACAGGGAACTCACCACGGCCAGAACAATCAGCACCGGGAACAGCGCCATTGTCATGCCCAGCAGCACGCTGTGCATCACCGGCAGCGTGTTGGCGGCGATGGACGCACTGGTCGCCTGCGACAGACGCATTTTTGCCATCGAGGTCTGCGTTGCGGTGTTCACCAGTCCGGCCGTATCGCCATTCTGCGCTGAAAAACTTTCCAGACCACTGCGCAGCCCATTCATCACCACATTCTTGCGGATGATTTCGGTGGAGGTCAACGAGTTGCCGTGGAAATAGTTATAGCTGTCGCCCAGCATTTCGGTGAACAGTGCCGTACTGGCACCGTTTGTCGGACCAAATACCTGGTTCGTGAAACCGTGCATCCGGTTAAGCACCTGCTGGAGAAACGGGGACATATTCCGCCCACTGATATCACTCGAATCCGTGTTTATTTTGGTTGTGGCCTGCTCGCAGGTCAGAAAATTGCGGTTTTTGTCATACAGACCACGCAGCGGACTCGGTTTACTGAATATCAGCGCGTAGGGGTCTGTAGAATTCATCAGATCGCCAATGCTGTACTTGTTGTTCAGCATAATGTCACCCACCACGCAGTTGTGGACGTAATCAGAGAACATGCGCTGAATTTCCGGCTCCGAGAACCGGAAATCACTGCTCCCCGCCGCCAGTTGAGCGCCGAACAGCATCCCGGTTTTGCTGTAGGTCAGCGCGTCCGGGCGGGCAAACACAAAATCGTAAACCTGCGCCATTCCGGCACCGATACGGGTGATCAGGCTGGCAGGGGCTGCAAGGCCGGTTGGAACATTATCCACCTGATAGATGGCCGCAGGCTCAGACAGGTCAATAATCTGCACGTTCCGCTTGTCCCCGACCAGAACGGCAATCACCAGAACATAAAACCCGGCCCATTTGACCAGGTCCATAATATTGCGCGTCCGGATATAGGTTGCCGCCCCGACAATCACCGACACGGCGGTGGCCATCGCAATCAGTGAATCCCCGGCCCTGCTGTTAAAAAATGCCGCCACGCCATTGAGCGTATCCTGAAACCACGCTCCACCGGCAACGGTGTAAATCGTATCAACGGCCATATCAATTCACCCTGCTGAACTGGTAGTTACCCAGCACACGATCGCTCATCTTTGAGGAGACCTGCTGGCGGATAAAGCGGATTTGCTGCTGCGCGGAGATCAGGGCATCTTCTTTAATCTGCACTTCCATACGCAGTGAGTTAAGCGCCTGGCGCGCTTCGGCCAGCCCGCTTTTCAGCTCTTTCATGTTGGCGCCCGGATAATCTTTGGTGGCAAGCGATCCGTTAACCACCTTCATTACGGCTTCCAGATACTGCAGATAGATATCGACCGCAATGTAATCCGTCAGCTGGGCGAACAGGGACTGCGAGACGCTCAGTGACGACTGGTCCACAATCCAGGAGAGGATGGGGATGGAGGTACTGTTGATGAACTGCTTCTCTTTTTCCGTCAGCGGTGTGTCAGTGATGGCCTTGTTCTCGATGCTGGTCAGCATGTCCTGCACCATCTTAATAAGGGATTTGTCTGCGGAAATCGTCACGTTATTCAGGGTCGGGGACAGGCATTTATTCTGGTTATCGCAGACGTATACCTTTGCCGTCCCCCCACTCATCATCGCTGTCAGCAGGCTGCGGTCCGATGCCATTGAAGACAGAACCCGCAATTCGCCGTTACTGCCGAAAATCACCGAACCACTGATGCTCATGGCGAACTGACGCAGCTCAGCGTTGCTGCTGAGCGAGCTGTTGCCGAGCGCATCCCACATCAGGTTGATATCCTTCAGTACCTGGTCCTTTTCCGCACCGGTGGCCTTGTCAGCGACGGAGCCGTATTTGCCTCCGGAGGTACAGCCCTGACGGGAAGCCACCCAGTCCGAGAACACGCTGGTTTGCCCGCCAACAGACTGGCAGACGTTCTGCTGGCTCTCGCCCCACATTGAGGCCACGCTGTCGACCATCGCCTTTGCCGCCTGACAGCTGGACATATTGAACCGGTTAATATCAGCGGCCATCTTCTGCAGAAAGTCTTTTGCTGCTTTCAGCTCAGGCACGGTAGTTTCCAGCGCGAGGTCGAAAAAATACCCGGCCGCGTTGGCCATCGTCTGTTTCACAAACGCCATAATCTGGTCGGAGTTAATAAAGGAGAACGCCCCCAGATACACGTCAATCCCGCCGCACCCGGCGTTGATGGACGGCAGACTGATGGAAACCAGCTGAATATTCTTGTTGCCGGTGCGCGCGTAGAACGAGCCTCCGGAGACATAGCGTGCGGCCTGCCCCTGCCAGGCCTTTGCCGAGGTGGTATTGCTGGCATAGCTCATGTCATTAAAGAATGAGTTCATGTCATCCTGCAGCGCGGCCTGCGCCGTGCCTGCACTGTACAGACCCAGCGCAAAGGCCAGGCAGAGCGGTTTCAGTCGCATCATCGTTGTCCCTGAGAAGGTGATGTAAGAGGTTTCCCAGCCTGGCGATCCAGCGCCATCCGGAGTACTTCATCGAGGCGGGTGCGGAATTCTCCAGCCCCTGCGGCCCCCTGCAGCAGCGGCCAGGTTTCCATCGTGTTGACGTTGGTCAGAAAAGTGGTTGGCGTGGCCACCGGCAGGCCGCTCTGGAAATATTCCACCATCACATCCGGCGTTGCCGGCAGAACATCGGGGAATTCGGCATCGCCCTTCCCGTCAAGACTGACGGGGAACACGTCAAGACCGGTCTGCCGGGAAAAGGCTTTCAGGACTGGCGCAAACTGGCGGCAGTACTGGCAGGTCGACTGCATGAACAGCACCACCTTCCAGTCCTGCAGGTTAACTTTTCTGCCATCGCTCAACGGATACCAGACAGGTGACGTATTCTGAACAGCACGGTCTGTGGTTGTTGTCGCCCTGTTATCTGGCAGACTGAGCGAATCCATCGCGGGTGCGCTCCGGCCCGTTTTTCCGGCTTCCAGCGCACGGATATCATCCAGTGTCCCGGCGTGCAGGCAGCCGGACAGTATCGCCGCCATCAGGATGGCGGTCCGTAATACAGTAACAAGCATGAGGAACCTCAAAAGACGGGGGTTATCAGTAATCCGGCGCAAAGTGGGTCAGCACGCTGACCATCTGCCTGTCCAGGTCGTCGTGGCTCATAAACCCCCATGCAAGGGGTTGCCACTGGTGAGTTTTCGGGTCGACCAGAAACGTGGCCGGGAAGTGGGTGACACGCATTTTTTCAGCCTGTCCGCTGTCAGGGCGACTTTGCGGCAGCTGGTCGCTGAGTTTACCGTCCACGCTGACGGCCATGAGCGTGATGCCCCGGTCTTCACAGAAAGCCCGAATCACCCCGGCCATCAGATTGTCGACGGCGTTATTACCCCGGTAAAAGAAGAACAGGCCATAACGCTGTGCCACCTGGCTGATAACCGCATTCTGGACCTTCTTCTCTTCCGTCAGACGGGCTTCCACCGTGCCGTTGTAATGGGAGCGCTTCACGTTGTAATCCAGCTCCGGATACTTCAGCCGGGCCAGTTTCGCCGTCTGGGTGAAGTCCGTTGCCCGGTCAGTCCAGAAGTTCTGCAGTGTCATAAAGCGGCGGAAATTCTCCGCTGATGGATACAGGATGGCGGTATCCAGCGCTTCACGGGTTGCCTGCTGGAGCACCTTTTTCTGCTCTGATGGCGTCATGCTGGCCAGGCGTTCCCGTAGTGTCGGCTGCGGCGCCGGTTCAGACTCGGTCTCTTCCGCATTAGGGTTGTACCACTGCCATCCCTCTTCCCGGGCGTAGTTGGGCGCCAGCACATCCTCGGGAGCAGCATGCAGCGATGCTGCCATCATCAGGGCAAACGCACCGGCAATACATCTCATGGCGCGTTCTCCTTCATTTTCTCTGCAATGATGTCCTGGGCTTTTTTCAGCAACGCCTGGTCTTCCGGAATTTCACTGCCGGCATCGAGATCGCTGTAAAAATCACTGAAGTTCATCACCCCAAAATCAAGGCGCTGCAGTTCATCCACCGTGATGCCACGACAGTCCGGAGACTTTCCGCTGCCGAAGCCAACGCCCAGCTGGTCTCGACGTCCCTGCTCCTGAACAATACGGGCCAGTTTTGAATCAAACTGGCAGTAGCCGCGCTTTTTCTCGAGGCAGACACCGAGGACCTTTTTACTGCAGTATTCCCCGACATAGACCGTCAGTTTTTTCTCTTTGGCCTTGCCCAGCGCTTTTTCATCGCTGCTGCAGCTGGACAACCCCACGTCCTGGCCCCAGCCGGAATCCTTGCAGCAGTTGTTAAATCCCGCCGCAAATTTCTTGCAGGACTTCCCTTCTCCGGTAAAGGCGCGGACGTTCTCGCCGTTCAGTTCAGCCACGTCTTCGCCCGCTGCGGCAACGGCGGCGAGAGCAGAGACGGCCTGACCAAACATATTGCTGGTTCCGGTCTGGCCCTGCGCACAGCTGCCGTCTTTACAGAAAAACTCTCCGCCGCAGATCTGACCGTTACCTTCTTTTTTACGCTCACAGGAGTATGTGACCAGCTGGCTCACACAAAAACCATCCACGGTATCCGCACACTGGCTGCGCGTCACCGTACAGGCCGAGTCCTTCATGTACTCCCCGCAGGTTCCTTCTGTCTCGGTCTGGGTGAGGTACGTGTCCTGCCATTTCCAGCAGTCCTGGTGGATGCTGTAGGTTTTTCCCTCCACAACGACGGTCCTGACGCCGCCTGGCTCCACACACTGAGAGCCGGTCATAGCGCCTTCAGACTTGCTGAACGGGCAGCTTTCCGACCACTCCACCCGCGGCACCCACTCCCGACTTTTCACCTGCATCACCAGCGTCAGCGTGAAACGTGTGTTTCCACCGGTCAGCTCTTTAAAAATGATGTCATCCAGCGAACCGGTACAACTGCCGTTCCCGCTGCAGCTTGTCCCGCTGAGAACCTGTCCGCTGGTCAGCGTCATCCCTGTCGCGCCCCCCAGCGCAATGGTGTTATTCCAGGTCAGATTGAACGTGGTATTCATAAAGCTGACGCGGGAGTTCCAGAGATAATTTTGTGTGGTCACGTTCAGACTCGCGCTGTGTATGACGCCCGCCTCAGGAGCCGCCACACTGAAAACAATCTGCTTTCCGGAACGGCTAAAGCTGAAAGCGGTCAGGGTGTAGGTTTTAATCTCGGTCGTTTCTTTCCAGTCGCCAACAATGGTCGCGGTGCGCGTGCAGTACTGTTCAATCTTCGTATCTCGCAGACACTGATGTGTGGTGATCTCGGTAAAACTGGCTGGCTGGTCCACACATCCGTCAAATCCACCGCCAGTAATAGTTTCTGCCTTGTCCTTCATCGCCAGTCCTTCGGCAATAAATGGCGCATCCAGTGAAGGTTTGTTGTCTGGCGGGGTATTAAGGATGGATTCTGTGATGGCTTTTCCGGCCTCAGAACTGTTCATCGCGGCAGAACCCGGTGATGTCATATCCACACCCGATGAGGTCACCCCTCCGTAATATCCGCTCTCTGCGGGGGAGGTCGTGTAGCCGGGGATAACCTCCGCAGGCTTAAAACCCTGAATGGCATCAGCACCCTGCCCTTTGCTCGCCTTACCCTGCTGCATTCCCTGATTAAACTGCTCGTTAGCGAGGAGCGGTTGCACCATAAAGACCGATGCCGTAGCCACCAGTAAAGGGAGTATCCTTTTCATTCGCCCTCCTCCTCGCCCAGCAGGCTTTTAGCGGTCTGCGCGCAGTCACCTTCTTCTGCCACTCGCTTCAATGCCTGATGCAGTGTGAGATCGCCCTGAAGACGGTCTACTTTATCGCCCTGATTACCGCAGGCGACAATCAGTACCGGGACGGCGGAAATGTTGTATTTACGAAAGGTGGTCGGGTCTATCTGCACGCCACCGGTATTGCTCTCTTTCACCAGACCGGCGACAGCATTCGCCGTGGCCCGCATGTCGCCGTTCACCATCCCCCGGATAACCACCGGTATATTCAGCGCTGCCGCGTCCTGTACGCGCTGTTTCAGTTCATCAGGTGGCATCGAGAATGAAACAAATACCAGCGCCGCATCAACGGGGCGCTCCCCGGGCTGCATGGATTGCCGGAACTGCTGTGCCTGCGCGTCGAGGAACGACTGCTCCTGCGGTGCCACCGGACGGGCCTGCTTCAGGAACTCAGGGGTCTGGAGTGAGTTGAAGCGCTGACGATCCAGTTGAAGTTGCTCATGGATAAACTGGCGATTTTCCGTGTGTTCTGTGGCTTGAGCCAGCCCTGTGGTCAACAGAGCAAGCAGAAAAATCAGTGATTTGCTCACAGGGTTTCCTCCTCCGGCTGTTGGGCTATCGGGCCATAAGCCATTGCAGCAGAACGACCGATCAGCATGTCGTTCCACATCAGCCTTTCTCCGTCCGGCATATGTTGCGTCAGGAAAGGCAGCAAATCGCTTAATCTTCTGTCGATAAAGGCCAGTCGCTCCGTGGTCAGTTTTGTGCTTTCCCGACCAGGTTGAGTCAGGGCTATTGCCGCTTCACGGCATTCGAGAATGCACTTGTAAAGCCCGCCATATTTCAGCGCCATACTGTAAAGTTGTGCGAGAACCTGTTCCGCCTGGTCGGCGCGGGAGGCGGCCATTTCATAGCGGGCGAGTACAAGCTCATGCTTTTTTTTGCTCACAAACATACTGTGCTCCTTAGAGAAAAACGCAGTTGCGTTTACGCCAGAAGAGATAGCCAAAGTTTCGACGGTCGTTGGGCATGTTCTTACCGGTTTCCCAGCGGGTCACGCTGCGGCCCAGCGGATGACACTGCCCGGCATCGGGATATTTATTGACCAGGTGATAGCGCCAGCGGCTTTTCGGCATGATGGGGGACGGATATTCAAAGCAGACTGACGTGTTTTCACCGATTGAGTTCATGATCATGCCCTGCCGGTGCAGCTTGAACGCCATACGTTCACTGAGCAGTAATGAGGTCTGCAGGGGGCTGAATTCATTGGAAACCCAGCCGTTAAACGGGTACATACTTCCCTGACTGCCGGCGCACCAGAACAGGGCGTCCAGCGGCATATGCGTCAGGCTTGCAGCGGCATCTGCCGCACAGGCCGCCTGTGCAATCACATTGCCGAACAGGATCGCTTCAGGCTGGATAATCATGCTGAGCGAACTGCTGTCCCACATCGGATCCAGTTCGGACAGATAGGCGATATCCATATCGCCGGTCTGCAGGCAACCCACTGACGTGATGATATTAAGCCAGTATGTCAGGGGATATTTGTACCAGTGGACATGGTAGAACGCACCGGGATTGGCCCGGTTCTCCTGCCCGCCGGTCCCGCTGCCGACATTACCAATATTGATGTTGAATCCCCCCAGATTCACCATGCAGTACGGAGAGCGCGTCACATCGGTCAGGGCCATCGGCTCCCAGTAACCGATGGCCAGTCCTACACGCCAGAAAATCCCCATCGGGCAGAACTGGATGGGCATCGACGGGTTGGCGGTGTCCGGCTGGCGTCCTTTGGCCACCGGCACATTGCCAATGGTGACCGGGAAAATGCACTCCCAGCAGACATCGGTGATCGGATTGACAAAATTACCTTCACATTCAGCGGAGGCTGCCTGTGCCGTTCCGGTTATCCCGGTCAGACACAGCAGCGCCAGCCCCAGAGCAGCCAGATATCGCTTCATGGTGTCACCTCCGGCATATCCAGGGCGAAGGTGTCCACCCGCAGACGACGGCGGTCTTCCGCCAGCGTCACCCGGGCCGGAATGGTTTTGAGTTCAAACTTCCGGCTGAGAGAGCCATCCTGGTCGAAGTAGATTCGGGTATTCAGGGCACTGGTGGCTTCACGGACATCACCGTTGACGAGTATGACGCGGTACGTCAGCGTCCCGGGCTTTTGCTTCTTCATCCACGCCAGCTGCTGCGGATTATCTGCATCGATAAAATACAATGTGTCGGTGAAAGGCACCGTATCCAGCGGATTAATCACCTGCCCCTTGCGGGCAAACACCTGTCCCTGATGGTCCTTCATATCTTCGCTGACCGTCAGCGACGGATCGATATAGTGCGTGGTGTTCTCCTGCGCCAGCGTCAGTCCTTCAACCGGTTTAGGACGTAGAGTGTTTTCAATGACACGCTGTTTGAATGCTTCCTGCTCCCGGGCCATCTCACCGCTGGCCTCCATTGCCTTCAGGCGGGTCTGGATGGTGGTGAGCATGTCCTGCTCAGCAATGGGGTACATCTCCCCCCATGTCCCCAGATTTTTTGCCTGTGCTACGCCGGAAATCAGCAACAGCGCCAGCAGCCCTTTTTTCATCAGTTGCCGCCTCCCGCCGCCATTCGGTGTGCCACCCCTGTCTGAATTTCATCAGTGATGTCGGCCGCTCCGCTGACCACTGCGGGCGTCACCAGAATTAGTGCATCATGGCGGCGTTGCCAGTCCTGCAGCTCCGTATTGAGGCTGGTCATAAATCGTTCGGTAAGTGCCTTAGTCTGAGGCTCATCCAGTGACTGAGCGCCGGCCTGTTCAGTGAACTGATCCAGCGTTTTTTTCATATCAAATGACACCACAGCTGGCATACGCCAGCTAATCAGCAGCGACGTGACGGCGGCGTTAATACACAGGATGGTGGCGGCAACCAGCAGCAGGCTGCGCAGACAGCGACGCCTCTGGCGTTCGCGTTGGGTCAGGGCCTTTCTGGCAGTTGTGGGTTTTGATTGAGTGTTGTTAACCTGTTTTTCCGTTTTCATGCGGCCTCCGCAAGCGCTTCCAGTTCGCGCATCTCATCAGGAAAGTTACGTTGTGCCAGCTGGTATACGGCGTCATGGATATCCATGTTCTGTTCCCGGCACTGGCGGATAAATTCGAAATCATCACCCTTTGAACTGAACATCGCGCGACTGAGCGGATCGACAAAGAGACGATGGAAACTGCAGGTATCGTTGATGCGCAGCATAAAGGAGGAGAACCACTGGTCTTTGGCATCACCGAACTTGCCTATAACACTGCGCTCCAGCTCGCTGAACTGGTTGGGACGGTTCTGGTTATACTGCTTAAACTCAGAGGCATCCTGCTTGAGGACCACCTTGAAGGCAGAGTTACCCCAGGCCGCTTTTGCTGCGCCGGAGGCATCATCGGCGTCAAAGTCTTTGATATTCTGGCTTATGGTGATGAACGCGCCACGGTGGCGGCGAACCGTACGGTAGCCGGTTTCAATAAACTGACCGACCTTCTCATTTTTAAAGTTGAGCAGTTTCCAGCCTTCGTCGATGGTGCAGCACTTCTTCAGGCTGCGCGGCGTGCGGTACATTTTGTCTTCGATGTAGATGATGAGGGAGAACATCACCGCAACCAGCAGGTCTGGCTTGTCCTGCAGGCCACCCAGCTCCAGGACGATAAAGCGGGCGTCATCGGTCAGTGACGGCTCGTCGCTGTTGAAGTATTCGCCGTAAATCCCCCAGGAGCAGTACTTCCCGAGCAGTTCGATAATTTCATCCAGCCGGTTGGTGATACCCGGCGAGTTCTGGTATTTCTCATCCTCACGGATAGCCGTCAGTTTCTGAACTACGTGGTCAATACGGGCTTTTTCCTTGTGCGCTTCCCAGGCCTCCTGAACCCCGCGCAGCAGCAGACTGTGGTGAACTTCATCCAGCGTACCGTTCGGGCTTGCCAGTACCGCAAGCTGATCACGGATGCGTTCTCCGGACTCATTGATGTTGGAAATGTTGGCAAACGGATTGAATTTGAGTGATTTACCGTCAAGGTATGTCCCCCCCACGTTCTCGCAGAACGATTTGTAGCCGTCCCCCATGTCAAACACCCAGGCGATACCGCCGGAGTCCAGCACGCTACGCAGGATAGGCTGTACCAGACCGGTCTTTCCCGCCCCCGAGGTGCCTGTAACCGCCATGTTGTAGTTGGTGTTACCCATCCCGTCCCCGTAGATATCGAGGAACGCCAGCTGGTTGCGGTAGGACGGCGTCAGCAATCCTCCCTGACACAGCCGGTTGTCGGCCACCACTGGCAGCAGATTCACGGCCTGGATACTCTCAGCCCGGCAGGTGGCCCCGCCCATTTTTATATCTTCCCAGAGCCCTTCCGCATGAATGAAGGGGATCATCGCTATCCAGTTACGGAACTGCATATAGGTCGGGGAAAACAGATCTATGCCGTTCTTCTTGAAGGTATTAATGACCTGCTGTTCGCAGACAAGCGCATCCTCATCCGTATCCGGACAGAATGTAGTGACGTTATAGTAATAGCGGACAATACAGGTCTGGTTACTGTTGAGATGCTCGCGGATCTCCTTCCACTCTTTAGCCTGTTTGGCCACGCCGGGAAACAGGGTGGCATAGGGAGAGTTCGCTTTTTTGTCCCGGTCGAGATACTTGCGCGTGGCTTCCCCTTGCGTCGCCACCTGGTCTTCGGCCTCCATCACCATCGTGATAACGAACGGGCTGGCGATTGTCAGATCGGGGCTGAGCAGGTTGGACAGGTTATCGCCGCCCATCCACAGCATGAACATATCCGGGTTGTTCTCCAGCATGAAGTTCATGGCCCGCGTTGCGGTAACGCTGCCCTGACGGTCGGCAAGACTGATGAGGACATCATCCGGACGCACATCGATACCAATACGCTGGTCAACACAGCGCTGATGCAGCTCATCAAATTTGCCGACACGAACCTCATCGGGGTACAGCTGGTCGTGTCGGGCATTCAGCATCCCGTGAACCAGCGTGGCCAGCTCCTGGTCATCTGCCGCCTGCGTATAAATTTTTGCCGCATCCAGTGAGGAGCGAAGGACTTTCAGGGTGTGAGCGACTTCCGTCATCACAGCTGCCGTGCGCTTCTTCGCCTTCACGCAGTAAGAAATATACAGACGGTAGTCACGCAGAGTCAGCGGCAGACCGGTCGGGCTGTTGAACTGCTGCTGCGCCGCGCGCTGATAATACGCCCGGGTGATACGGTTAAATTTGTCAGCATGCTTCCCCTGCCAGCGGAACTCAGACAGGCCCCTGTCAAGCTGATCACCGATCAGTTTGCTGGACACCAGGTGGAATGATATTGGCGTCTTACGCGGCAGTTTGCTTTTGATGAGATCTTCCAGCACATACACAATCTGTTCGTTAGCGCCGATAAGGGGCTCTGCACGCAACAGAAAGCCCACCGTACTACGGTTCACAAACAGCCCACTGTCACGGTCATAGTCACGGTACGGCAGGACGCTGGTCAGCTGCGGAAAATCCAGGCTGGCCAGATTGCGCGTCATTTCCGAAGCGCCATCCGGCATCCGGAAGGCGTTCTGCAGATTTTCCAGTACGTTCAGAAATTTTTTCACCCGAAACTCCTTAATTTACCCGGGCCGGAAGAACCCAGTCGGCAGGACTGACCACAAAGGACACCCGACCGGGCTGATGGAAGGCGTTATCGCTGTCCACCCAGGGCGCAATCCAGACCGTGGCTATCTGGTCCTGACTGCGTTGTGGATGCACGGAGCCGGGATTGTCACAGCGCACGCTCTGGCATGAGAGTGCCGGAGTGACTACGGACACATTTGAGCGTGAAACAGGTGTCACCGGCGTTACGGCAACCGGACGGGGCGTCAGTGTTGACGCTGCGGCGTTCGTGTTTATGCCTGTCGGGGTGCCAGCTGATACTACGGACGTGTTGCTGGTGACCTGTCCGCCGGAAGCGGGACTGACAACGGAACGGGATGCAGACGGAACAGCCGCCGCAGAGGTGGCCGGGAGATTAACCAGGGAAGGCAGTCCGCCCGCAGCCGGCCTTCCCGCCTGCTTTGCCGCCTTGTCCCGGGCCAGCTGATTAGCCTTCGTCATGGTCATACAGGTATCAGACGTTGTGGCATCGCAGTCGAAACTGCTTTTGACACCGGCACAACCGGATAACAGCAGGGCGCACCCTGCCAGCAAAAGTGTGATTTGTTTCATCGCTGTTTCCTGAAAAATTATGCACTGAAGGGTCTGGCTGGCTGCGAAAGCGCTGAGTGAATAAGCTGAATTTCAGCAGCCAGACAATAAGAGGCGTAATGCCAGTCATAATGGGCATCGGCTTCATTCATCTGACGAAGCGGCGAGCTTCGAAGACTCTCGAACCGGGAAATACCGTCTTTGAGCTGTGCGTGCCATGTCATGGGTAGCCGGGAATAACGCTGTACACCGATGAGGGTTATCAGGCCGGTTACTCCACTGAAAAGGATGGAATCCGTTAACACGTAGCCCATGAACAGCATCAGGGTGGCCAGGGTAAAGGCCCTTAGCTGACGAGGAGAAAAATTGTCATGTGTGTACTCCACCCGTGCCTGAAGGATCTTCAGGTGCTTCAACCGTGCAATTAACTCCGGTCTGGTCAGGTCGCTGAAATCACGCAAAAGTAATAAAGAAGCATTCATCACTTTTGTTGACCTTCATCCCCTGGCTTCGGTGGATACCAGATGTTGCAGTTCTGACGGATAGCCTCCGCCATCCTCTCTCCGTTCTCAACGCTATAAAGCGCCTTGATCTGGCTGACGTCAGACTTCGCCAGGAAAATCCGGGTGACCTGACTGAGTGTCGCGGTTTTACCACTGCCGGTTTTTCCCACAACCATCACATTGACTTTTCTGCTTTCCATCATTCACCTCTGATAAATTCTTTCCCGAATTTCCAGTACCCGCTGACACTCAGTGCAGGTCCTGACACCAGGTAACGCTTTTTGACGCCGTTCCTGAATACGGTTTCCACAACATTCACACCGGGTAAGGCTTTCACCTTTAACGCTTAACTGTTGTCTGACCGCCTGAATGTGCAGCCTGTGAATCAGGTCTTCCTGCTCCTGCAACTGGTCCAGTACGTCTGCCATCACTCTTTCCTGTGTATGCTGCCCGGACACGCTACCGCCCATCCCTTTCTCGTCTTCCAGGGCACTAACTATTCCGGATTGTGTTGTTGTGGCCGGTTTCCCGGCCCCGTTTACTGTGTGACGACCTGGCCAGTGGTCGGATCGACGGTGTCTCCTACCCTGAAGTCCTGCAGCTGCTTCAGCATGTCCGGCGTGTTACCCGGCATGGCAGCAGGCGTGGATGAGGAAGAAGGTGGATTTTGTTTTTTACGTGCAGCAGCTTTCGCGCGCGCCTCTTCCAGTGTTTCGAGCTGGAAGCCGTCCTGGAAAACAAGCGTGACTTCATTGCCCGCGCCGATTGGAATGACGGGGTGATACTGTTCAGCGCGTTTGATGTAGTAATCGGAGAGTGTTTTAGCTGCAGAACTGACGCCACCGCCGAGCCCTGCCTGGCCGATATCGCCGGCGCTCATGCTGGCAGTCGCGCCGACGCCCACGGTAGTGGAGGAGGCTTTCTCAATGCCCTTCCCTATCCCGTCCAGGAAGCCCGCGCCGCCCGCGTACAGCAGGATCTGGCCATTACGCATGACCACTTCGCCCTTGATACCGTTCTTGCCCATAAAGGACACATGACCGGCAATCTTCTGGTCGATGTTTTCGTCACCCAGCTTGCAGCTGATTGAGCGGGTACGAACGATGGCACGCTCACTGGAGACATCCCCCCACGCCTCCAGTGTCACAAAGCAACCTGTCAGATCGAACTCTTCATCGTTGGGCATCTGAACTTTGCCGGTGAGACGCAGCTGCATCGGGGCGGTATTTTTATCGCCAGTTACGGACGCATTGGCATCCGCCCCTTCCACGACGATGGCTTCAGCAAAACTGCCGGAAGAAATCCACGGAAAGCGGGGCTTTTTCGGCCCGGTATCCGGCAGACTGAACTCCTGACTGTCCATCATTCCCGGGCGCTGAACGGGGGTCATCACCGGTGCAGCCGGGGCCTGTCCACCACTGGCTGGCCAGAAGCTGGTCGGGGGTGGGACATTACCAGCGGGTACAGGTTTCCCCTGAGAGGCCAGCGCCCCCGGCAGGGGTTCGGCACTGAGGGAGTCAAAATTCTTCCCGGCCTCAAGCTGCGTCTGCAGTAGCTGGTTCTGGTCTTCCAGCTCACGAATGCGATCCTGACTGCCTTTAAGATCGCGACTGACAAGCCCCATTTCAGTACGCAGTTTTTTAATCTCTGTCTGCGTTTCCTTATTAAGCCGCTGGGCTTCCGCAATGGCAGAACGCTGAACTTTGTTATCAAAGGACTGATTGACCACCCCGGTCATATCCGGCGCGGGTTCTCCTTTTGGCGCTTTGGCGGGCGGCGCTTTCTTCAGGTTCATCTCTGAGACCATCCATGTCCCGGCACCGCCAGCACCAATCCCCAGAACAAGGGCTATAAGCAGGGCAACCTGACGACGGCGGACGACTTTGTTAACGTTGGCCATCTTCACCCTCCCCGTTTTCACGGATAACGGTGACGGTCATTCTTCCTCCGCCCATCAGAGTCTGTGCGTTGTTATCAAACATCACGGCACGAACGCCGGGCTTCCAGAAGTCCTGCTCCCGCAGCGCGACCCCCCAGGTATTGGCATTACGCAGTTCATAACGATCGGCACGCAGCTGGTCGCCCGCCCAGGCTTTCAGGGGAGTAACAGAAAAACCACCGGGGAGACGAATACCGTCAGACAGCGGTTTTACTTCTCCATAGCCGTCAGGTATGTCGCCCGTCAGCACGGCGCGATTAAGGCTGATCAGCAGCTTTTCGTAAGCCTGAGCGGTTTCCCATTTACGGGTTTCAGGCCGTGAGGGCGGTTCAGCGCTCATCAGTCGATAGACGCGGCCTTCACCTTTTACGGGCGTGGCCACGACAGAGAAGGTCTGGCCCAGCGCAGTTTCTACAAAAAATGTGAAAGTACGGGTGGCCACAGAGGTGAACAACACACCTCCTGCCGTTGTCAGTCGCTTGTCTGCCAGCATGCCCCCGGGCGCTGTGATGGCGGTGACTTTGTCACCAGGGATAAAAATCATGTTGGGATCGGTACTGCTGATACTCAGCCGGAACTGTCCGCCCTGTGGGAAGCTGATCGTGGCAGGTGACTGTGCCTGCGCAGCAGGGGGCACAACGACCATCATGGCTGTACCAAACAATAACGCCGGAAGGTTATTTTTCATTGGTCACCTCATAGAACCGGCCGATACGGGTAAAGCCTCCGGTATACTTCAGACGAAGCCGGTAGGTTTTTATTTCCGTGGAAGGCTTGGAGTTGCCGATCCACATTTTCAGCACGCCACGAACATCGATGCGGCCGTCAACGGGATAGACATTGATTTCTGTGGTGTAGAACGTGGAATTCACATCATTGGCTTTAATCTGAGCAGCCTCTTCATCCAGGACTTTTACAAAGTCCGCCCGGACATCAGGTTCGACAAAGGTCATCAGAAAGGCGTGGTTGGAATCGACCGTTTCAGGAGCGACATTGAGACGCAGGGCCAGGAAGGACAGCGTCATCATCCGGAAATACTCGGTATCGGCTTTCGTTTCGGATACCACAAAAGGCGCGTTGTAGGTCATCGGTGTGACGACTATACGTTGCTCGTGGATGAGTGATCTGTTAGTCACAGCCAGCCAGGCCACAGCAAAGCCCAGAATAAAGACCAGTGTCGTGAGCGACAGAATAATGATGGCAATAATTTTGGTGGATGAATTACGAGCGCTGATTTCCATAATATGGCCCTGCGGTAATTTATTTTATCCATTTCCTGAAACTGGAATCGGGAATAACGCGGTAGACAACCCGGAATAATTCAGTGGGCAAGTACCAGTAACACCAGTTGTATAACCAGCGGGAACTCTTTCCGCGTTTCGCCGCCCTGATCAGTTGCCAGATAACTGCCGCAATAATCAGACTGAATAAATATTTCTTGGTGAAAAATCCCCACAGCAAAACAACCGCTGCGGGGATAGCTTCATCAAGGGGCAGTCCAATAATGCGGTTCTGCTCTGACAGGGTTTTCGGGAAACGGTATTTGTCTAAATCGTTTCCCTCCATATCAGTTGATGAAGGTAAGACCGACGGTGGTGAAGACGATAACCACAACCAGTCCCAGCAGGATCAGCAGGTTCTTGGTGCGGATATACATCGCCACACCGACAATCAGTTCGGCGATGATGATACACATCATGACGAATGAGTCGGCCCCGAAGGTGGCTTTCACATCATCCTTGCCCCCGGCCAGCAGGTCGGTTGCATTAGCCATCTGTCCCACACCGAGTAACAGCAGCGGAGACAGTGCAGCCAGACGGGACAGCGCTTTTTTACTGGTCACACCACGCCATGCCATCTGGCAGTACTGCCATGCACGGTTTTGTACAGACGCGGGGAGGCCGCCTTTTGATAAGGAAAAATTCATAGAAACTCCATTTATATTATTTACAAAACAACCCAGAGCGGTATTGACGGGTTAAGTCAATCCGGCACAGAGCCATTAAAAAATTGGCTCTGTAACAGACATCTCAACTCTAATTACCTGACTCTACTGTTTGTCTTTCTCGTCAGACTCAAAATGCTGCTCAATAATATGCCTGGCCTCTTTAGCAATAGTCCGACGTGCTTTACCAGCCTGCAGCTTGAGTTGTTCATACGTCGTCATGTCCAAAAACATATTTACATACCTTCCCACTGGTAAAAAAATTTTGCTTTTGTCCTCCATCAACCATTGCCCCTTTAATAGATTTTTCAAACTAAAAAAAGGATGACATAAAAAAAAACGATTGGATAGTTGCAAGAAACAACCCCGGCTCTATGAGGATATCAATATGAAATACATACAAAAAACTTAATTCCAGGGAAAATTCCGGCAACCTGAAATTGATTCAAATCAAAAGAAAAGCGTGATATTCATCACATCACGCTTTTGTGAAAACTATGATTTACATAGCAGGTTTTAGATGCTTATAAAGTTCAAGACGTACTGCATATACAGCCTTGACCATGTCCAGTTTCGATATGTTGTACATTTCACAGAACTCTCGCAGCACCTTGGATACAGCCTGGTGGCTGACCCCTTTGTGGTAAGCGATATCCTTGCAGGTCATTCCGTATACAAAATAGGTGACAATTTCAATCTTATTATCACTAACTCTGGGAAAAACCTTGCGTAATTCTTCCATAAAGATAGGATCGATGATAACCATCTGTAACCTCCTGTTAAATTTATCCGGTTATTGGTGGCCAGCGATGACAGGGGGGGCCAACCCCTGTCATCGCGACAAAAGCAAATCAATCTAACAAATAGATTAATCTCCCTGGGAATAATTGATTTACCTTAAATCGAATATACAACATCACAGATCGGCGCTCAATAAATACCAATATCACGCTTATATTTATGATTAAGCTCACAAAAAATAACCTCAAATTAGAATGCTAAGCACAATCTGATATCAATAACGGGAGTTGTACAGAGAGGGAATAGAAAGTTAGATTAGTTTTTTTCCTGGCGAGGTATAAGAACTTTCCCACACAAGAACACTTATAGCAAATTGAGTCAGATAAAGATTACTAACCTGATGGCCATTTTAATCCCGAAAATCAGCTATGATTTTCAGAAACGAACGCTACTTAAAGCCCCCTAGCTATCTAAACCAGCGACAGGAGAAAAGGTAATTGTAGAGGTGCCCGGCTCAGTTAACCTGAACGGATAGCATTTCATGATTGATTAGGTACACAAGTTGCCATTTCATCATGAAAAAAATTCACATTATAATCTTTAATTTAAAGTATTCAGCGAAGCCTCCTGTATGCAAATATTGTCAGGAGGCTCAGATAAATGAGATGTAGGTTTAGTCCGCTTCTTCCTCTTCAGGAAAGAAAATACTTACCTGGTCTTCTGCAAATTTTGCTATGGATCTTTTGATGACTTCATTATCAAAGTTACCATTGCTTATAACTTCATGACTTAGTGCGCCCATCTTCATTATCTCTGAACACATTGCCCGGACTCTGGCCATGTTATCCAACATGATCTTGTTATACTCCATCTGATTAAAGCCACCTTCCTTTTTCTCTCTCTGAATCCGGTATACTCTGAGGCCGAGTTCAACGAGCATTGAAGTAACTGACGATACAGTGGCATCATGTTCCGTTGCGCCTTCCTGCCTCCTTTCTGTAACCAGAGATTCAATTTCTTCACGAACCTGATTGCTGACAAAAGTTTGTATACGTGGCATCGTTAATCCTTCTGAAACCAATAATTATGATTAATTAGAAATATTACCTGAATACTTTTATCCATAGTATAAGGCGAGTATACCATTAAAATAAACAGAGTATAGATGCGAGTATGTAAGGTTGTTAAACAAGAGTATACTCGCGAGTACACTCTATCTAACAAGCTGAATTTATTAAAATACTCTAATAAGAGTATGCCCTGCACTCTGATTAGAGTGTCATTAGAGTATGATTATACTCTTCATCACGGCGTTTATTCTAAAATGCTGCATAAAAATATCTGCAACCGCATGTTTTTAAAGACTTATCATGCAAGATGAAATCTTGCGAGGTGTGTGGGACTTTGATGTTAAGGAGCAGGCATATGAAAATTAGCGGGCCGGGCAGGATTCAGTATTAACGGGCATTGCCGTTTTTGTTAGAAAATGGCACTCTTGCACAGGGAAAGATAACAATGGAATTTTGCAGATGAAGAACGTTCTGCTTGTTGGATTACTCGCGCTTACCTCTCCGGTCATTGCTCAGGACTGTTTTGAAATGGCGGGAAGGGATTACCATATTGAACCTGATTTATTACGGGCAATCTCTTTCAGAGAGTCATCATGGAGGCCTGATGCAATGAATGTTGTCAGTAATGAAAGTTACGCCGTCGGAATGATGCAAATTCACTCGCAGAATTTTTCTCATCTGGCTCAGTATGGTATCACGCCTGGTAATCTTTACAGAGATCCCTGCATGAATATCTATACTGGAGCTTATTATCTCGCAATTGCTTTTAAGCGCTGGGGATACTCCTGGCGGGCAGTCGGTGCTTATAACGCAGGTTTTCGTGAAACCGAGGAACAGGAAAGGAAACGCCAGAAGTACGCACAGGAAATTCAGGCAATTTATGTGGGCATCAAAAAAAATGCGCCACCAGAGTGACGCATTTACTATCAATCAATAGCGCGAAATATTAATCCCCTCTCGGGATGTTGAATAAGGCTGATATAATCCTTCAGGGCATCCTGGCGAGCGACAAGATGTTTGCATACTTTCGCATATTCCGCCCCCATATCCGCCACCTGCCAGGACAACCAGTTCATTATCATTAATGTCGCAATAATTCCGGCAGCATCGGCACTGACCTCTGATTCAAAATGATTCCCAGGAATGCACATGTCATAACGTTGTTCTCCAGCAGGTGCGATATACCCGGTTTGAGTTGTAGTGAAGATAATTCTGTTCGGAGCCACATTACCGCCGACACCCTGTGGAATAATCCAGTAATTCCAGAAACCGCCATCATAATTTGAATACTGCCGTAACCAGCTGGCGATCATATTGTCAGCTGACGGTGTAAAAAATAGTGCAGGGATAAAATCAAGTCGTTCATCACCATCTGTTACACAATAGCGCTGAAACTTATCTGTTTTAAATTGTTCGGCTGATTCACGAGTGGCGGTTTTGACGTTAATTGTGTGCATTCTGGTTTTCTCCTTAGCGTTTATTAAATCGTTCGACTTCATCACTGAGCGGCGAAGGGCAATGAGCAGCTGGCATGGAGGAAATAAAGGGGCGCGCAGCGTTTATACACCCCTTTATTTCCTCCATGACTGATGCTAAAAGCAGCCCTCCGCGAATTGATGAAGTCGGGCGACATACACTCCAGGAGAATGCACACAATCCGTAACGGAAAATCGGCGCAAGACGAATTTCCGTTACGGCCATTAAAGTGGCGGGGATTTATTACCGCCACGGTTAAAGCGGCGCATCCTTTAAGGATGCAGCAAGCATGAATTGGAATTTGCGTCAGGATGGAAGCCCGAAGGGCGGAGACGGTTTACCGGCTCCGTTCACGACAGCCGTGTCCTGCCAGGGACGACGCCCGGGCCGATATTTATTTTATATCTCACAAAAGATAAATACCGGAAGATACATACAGCAGAATGTCGGATGAGATATAACAGGTCATTCTAAATAATATTGAGACCACCCCGCGCCTGAGTAATACGGGCGGCGCGTAGCGCAGCCGGTATTATTCTGCGCCGCAGGCGCGCGGCCTTTTAAAGCAGTCGGGCAGGTTGTCCCCTGCCCTTCTGGTTATTTACGCGGCCTCCTGTAATCCGCGCATAAAGTCCCGCATGGCCCTGAACCTGCGCAGGTCAGCCAACCGTTTCTCAAAGTCATTAAGGTAATACACGGGGGTATACCTCACCCGGTTAAACTGCATCGTGAGCGTATTACCCGTCACCACTTCCGCCGCAATACCCAGCAGTGACAACTGGATAAAAGCCATATCTGCCGCCACAGGATCGATATCGATGCAGCTGCCGAACATGTGCATGGAAGGATTGATATCAGCCTCAAGCAGGCACTCCGCATACGCAATCAGCATCCCGGCGGCACCACAGGCCGGGTCACTGACCGTGGCTATCCCTTCCCGGCGTACAGTGTCCTGGACACCGGGCATCAGCATCCTCGCCATCAGGCACTGTACTGAATACGGGGTAAAATACTGCCCGCGAAAGTTATCACCGAGTTCAAGCTCCATGAAAATGGCGCCGAGGAAATCGTGGAATTTCGCCTCCAGCGCACTTACCATCAGGCAGAACATCTCCTGCATGTTCGCAATGTCTGACGCCTCGTACCGCGCACAGATTTTCCGGCAGTGCTCCATACTCTCCGGCGTTCTTATCCTAGCCATATCCAGTTCACTGGCGGCGAGTGACAAAAAATCACTGAACACCTCCCAGCGCCCCAGCTGGCGGCCTGTGGATTTAAACACGCTGATAAAGCGGCTGCGGCTGTACTGCGCACTCATCAGGCGCTGAACAGAGGGATATGATTCGCTACCTGGCTGCGCGTCCTGGACACTAATTTTACTGCCAGCGCTCTCTCTGGCCATATTAAAGACATCGGCAAAGTTCAGTTGTGACATGAAAGTATCTCCGGTAATGCCGCCCCCCACTGGGGGGCGGCAGGTTTCACATCACGCGAGGCCGAGGCCAGCGTATACAACGGTCATAAACTGCTGCCAGTATTTCAGCTTTAAGGCCGGAACACGGGCGCGTTTACCACTGCGCAGGGCATTTACAAATGCGTTCGCCTGTGCGACGATTTGCGGGTCAAATTGCATGGTTTAATCTCCATGTTGGTTTTGCGTATGCCGGATGCAAACTTTTGCGGGTGTGTCATCCGGCGTGGAATGAGCAGGCTTATGCCTGCTTTTTTCATTTCTGGCTCTTGTCTGATACCTCCTTAACGCGGGCCAGAATTTCCGCGTGGTCAAGGTTGCTGTAGTCACGCATCCGGTAATAACGGATACCGATCCGTGCATATATTTCGGTCACGTTGCCGCAGATCATTTCTGCCAGCATGAAGGTTTCACACTCACCGTTCTCACTGCTGCGCCAGTTCATCGGGTACATCAGCCCCAACGCATCATGGAAAGCGTGTACGTCGATTTCAGTGGGGACTTTCACTGCGGCTTTCTCACGGCTCAGCCAGTACGCCCGCTCGGCTTCAGCGGTGGCCTGCATTCCCGGAAGGGCCGAGGATTCTTTGAGGTGTAAGTACATGTGTTTCTCCTTCTGATTGAGAAGTGGCAGCGACACGCCGCCACACGTATTTATTCGTTTGCTGCCAGTTCGCTCATCAGCGCATCCTTTGCTTCCAGCGCGTGTTCTTCTTCTGCAAATGTCAGGATGTAGCCGCGTTTTGCTGCCGCGCCCATCAATGCCGGGCGATCTTTCAGTGGCAGGGCGTCCAGATAATCCAGCGCATCGCCAAGCACACGGGCCTGATACAGCTCAAAATGCATTCCGCAGCAGCGCCCCGCCTCTTTCTCAATACGCGCCAGCACCACGTCCGCGCGGATAACATCGAACGGATTACGGGCGTGGATATTGCGTACAAAGCCATCAGTCCGCAGGGCCGTGCTTTTCACCCATCTTTCGGAAGATTCTTTGGTGGCGGTTTTGACGTTGACGTTCTGTGTGTTCATCCTGCTTTTCCTCTTGTCTGGTGGTTAATCCATCTCTCGGTGAGTTCCCTGGCGGCAAAGGGCAAAGGAG